>Ga0007825_1000095_pt1 | contig 27967 bp, 24 predicted proteins | sample CryBogCBE13Jul09_FD_71229 | JGI IMG/M metagenome (GOLD analysis project Ga0007825, IMG submission 71229) | Freshwater microbial communities from Crystal Bog, Wisconsin, USA - CBE13Jul09 | ecosystem: Environmental > Aquatic > Freshwater > Lake | place: Crystal Bog, Wisconsin, USA | collected... | reverse complement strand
CGCATCGGTTATCGCCTTGAGCCGCGCGGCTTTGTCGGCATAGGGCTGCCAGACCATTTCGAATCCATTGTCGGGATCAACCGAGCCATCCTTGGGCGGCAAATCCCGAATATGCCCGAACGAGGCGAGCACAGTATGCCCGGGCCCCAGATATTTCTCGATCGTTTTGGCCTTTGCAGGCGATTCGACGATGACCAACGTATTCGACACAAAAATTCCTTCAGCTTCACGCGCGAGGGTGGGGAGCGAATCGCAGGGCGTCAAGTAGGCGATCTGTCTTAGTTGTCGACCACTTATGCTCTTGGGCTGGCAATTTGTCCGCCAGCCTCTTGCCAGTGTGCGCGCACGCGCTATTGAGATTGATGTGAATAAGGCGGATGCAACCGTCAGCCGCAGGCCTTAGCCAGAGAGGAAGACACCATGCGTGATGCTGTGATCGTTTCAACCGCCCGCACCCCCATCGGTCGCGCTTACAAAGGCGCCTTTAACGCGACCCTCGGCGCGACATTGGGCAGTTTCGCTATCAAGGCGGCTGTGGAGCGCGCGAAGATCGATCCCGCCGAAGTTGCTGATTGTGTTTGGGGCGCAGCGCTGCAGCAGGGCGCGCAAGCGCCGAACATCGCGCGGCAAGTCGCGCTGCGTGCCGGTCTGCCGGTGACGGTGGCGGGGATGAGCATGGATCGCCAATGCGCCTCGGGCCTGATGACCATCGCGACCGCTGCGAAGCAGGTGATCATTGACCGCATGGACGTGGTCGTTGCCGGTGGACAGGAATCGATCTCGGTGGTGCAAACCAAAGAGATGCGCGTGACGCCCGACCCCAGCCTGATCGCGATGCACAAAGATGTGTACATGCCGATGCTGCAAACAGCCGAGGTTGTCGCAGCGCGTTATGGCATCACCCGTGCACAGATGGACGATTATGCGCTGCAATCGCAGCAGCGCACCGCGGCGGCGCAGGCGGCTGGCAAGTTCGATGACGAGATTGTCGAAGTGACCACCAAAATGGGCGTTGCGGATAAATCGACGGGCGCCATCACGATGCACGACATCACGCTCAAGAAGGACGAGGGCAACCGTCCCGACACAACGATTGAGGGGCTCAACAGCCTCAAGACTGTCATCGAAGGCGGAACGATCACCGCAGGCAATGCGAGCCAGCTCTCCGATGGGTCCTCGGCCGTGGTCATCATGGAAGCGTCGGTCGCAGCGCAGCGCGGGCTTACCCCGCTCGGGCGCTACGTTGGTATGGCCGCAGCAGGCACCGAGCCTGATGAAATGGGCATCGGCCCCGTCTATGCGATCCCCAAACTGCTCCAACGCTTTGGCCTGAAAATGGACGATATCGGCCTGTGGGAACTCAACGAGGCGTTTGCGGTGCAGGTGCTGTATTGCCGTGACAAGCTCGGCATTCCGAATGATCTGCTCAATGTGAACGGCGGCTCAATCTCAATCGGCCATCCTTACGGCATGACTGGCGCACGCTGCACGGGCCATGCGCTCATTGAGGGCAAGCGGCGCGGTGCGAAATACGTCGTCGTCACCATGTGCGTCGGTGGCGGCATGGGGGCTGCTGGCCTGTTCGAGGTGCTGTGATGAGCCTGTTCGATCTCACTGGCAAAGTCGCCGTCATCACCGGCTCGTCACGCGGCATTGGTCGCGCCATCGCCGAGGAATATGCGGCACAGGGCGCGAAAGTCGTCATCTCAAGCCGCAATCAGGATGCGTGCGACGAGGTTGCCGCGGCAATCAATGCCAAGCATGGCGCGGGCACGGCAACCGCGATTGCCGCGAGCATCTCCTCGAAACAGGCACTGCAGGAGCTGATCGCGAAAACGCACGCGGTGCTCGGGCAGATCGATGTGTTGGTCTGCAATGCGGCAAGCAACCCCTATTACGGCCCGATGGTCGGCGTTTCGGATGAGCAGTTCCGCAAAATCCTCGACAATAATGTGCTCTCGAACCATTGGCTGATCCAGATGGTGCTGCCCGAGATGATTGAGCGCAAGGCAGGCGCGATCATCATCGTCTCGTCCATTGGTGGGCTGTTGGGATCGACGACTATCGGCGCGTACAACATCTCCAAGGCTGCTGATTTTCAGCTGGTGCGCAACTATGCGTGTGAGATCGGCAAGCATAATGTGCGCATCAACGCGATTGCGCCCGGCCTCATCCGCACCGATTTCGCCAAGGCGCTCTGGGAAGACCCCAAGGTCGAAAAGATGGTGACGGCGACCAATCCGATGCGCCGCATCGGCGAGCCGAAGGAGATTGCGGGTGCTGCCGTGTTCCTTGGCGCGCCCGCTGGCAGCTATATGAATGGTCAGGCGGTCATCGTCGATGGTGGCGCGACAATATCGGGCGGTGCCATCGGGTGACGTTCGTTGAATTTCTGGCGTCGGCCACGCGTGCGCCTGGTGCGTTGGTGGCCGAAATTCCGGAAGTCTGGTATCAGGGGCGGACGGCCTATGGTGGCCTGACGACCGCGCTCGCCTTTGAAGCAGCGCGCAGTGTCGCCAATGACCTCCCACCGCTCCGCTCGGCGCAGATCGCGTTCATCGGGCCGGTGCAGGGCAAGGTTGACGCGCGCGCGACATTGGTTCGGCGCGGGCGGTCAACGGCCTTTGTCGAGTCCAAGCTCTATGTTGATGGTGCGGTGGCATTAATTGCGATGTTTGTGTTCGCCTCCGGCCGCGAGTCGGCGACCACGCTAGAGGCTGATCGCGCACCCGAAGTCCCCGCACCCGAGACCGCACCACAACGCGGCATAAAGCTCATGTCCCCGATGTTCATCTCACAATTTGATTTTCGGTACGCCACGCCGCCGCAAATTGGTGTCCCCGAAATTCTGCAATGGGTGCGGCTGCGCGAGCGCGAGGGCGTCGATCCGATGACCGAGCTGCTCATTATAGCCGACGCGCTCCCACCGGCCGCGATGCCGCTGATGTCGAACATAGCGCCGGTCAGTTCCATAAACTGGCACATCAATTTTCTCACTGGCCAACCAACCACGCCCGACGGATGGTGGCTGTTGCGGGCCACCGCCCAAAACGCAGGCAACGGACTCTCCAGCCAAGCTATGGACATCTGGAATGCCGATGGCGAAGCGATTGCCAAAGGGATGCAGTGCATGGCACTCTTTGGGTAGGACGACTCAACGAAAATAAAACGAGGAGAGCGACGCATGGTGGACTTCAGCTTGGTAACCGATGGCCTCCAATTCCCAGAGGGGCCGGTCGCAATGCCCGATGGCAGCGTCATCGTCGTCGAAATTGCCGCAGGCCGGATCACCCGCGTTGCGCCCGATGGTACCAAGTCAACCGTCGCCGAACCGGGCGGCGGGCCAAACGGCCTCGCAATCGGCCCCGATGGCAAGCTTTATTGCTGCAACAATGGCGGCTTTGGCTGGCAGAAGGACGGCAATGGCCATATCATGCCGCACGAAACCGCCGAGGATTATCCGGGTGGCTCGATCCAGCGGATCGACATTGCCACCGGCGCAGTCGAAACGCTCTACACCCATGCCGGCGAGACGCCGTTGCGCGGCCCAAATGACATTGTGTTCGACGATGCGGGGGGCTTCTGGTTCACCGATCATGGCAAAACCGGCGAACGCGCGCGTGATCGCGTTGGTGTGTTCTACGCCAAGGCCGATGGCAGCCATATTGAAGAGGCGATCTTCCCGCTGGAGAACCCCAATGGCGTTGGCCTTTCGCCCGATGGCAAGACACTATACGTCTCAGAGACCTACACCACCATGCTCTGGGCGTTCGACGTCATCGCCCCCGGCAAGGTCAAGACTGACGATCTGCTCATCCATGCCGATGGTCGCCGGATGCTGCACCGGCCCGCAGGCTTCACCTTCTTCGACAGCCTGGGCGTCGAGGCGAGCGGCAATATCTGCGTCGCCACCATCGGCATGTGTGGCATCAGCGTCGTGTCGCCCGAGGGCGGGCTGGTCGAGTTCGTGCCCACAGATGATATCTTCACCACCAACATCTGCTGGGGCGGCGACGATATGATGACCGCTTATGTGACGCTCTCGAGCAGTGGCCGTCTCGTCAAGGCGTGTTGGCCGCGCCCGGGGTTGAAGCTGGCGCATTAAAGCCAGCTTCGCGTCGCTTTAGCGCGCCACGCCCAGATCGCCACTCGAAGGCCGATCGGATTTATAATCGCCATATTTGCCGAGCTCCCAGCGGGCGATGGCGCGATTGTGTACCTCGTCCGGTCCGTCGGCAAAACGCAATGTGCGGATATTGGCCCAATCGAACGCGAGCGGGAAATCGCCGGAAACACCGCCGCCACCATGCGCCTGCACCGCGTCATCGATGATCTTGAGCGCCATGTTCGGTGCCTGCACCTTGATCATCGCAATCTCGTTGCGCGCCGACTTATTGCCCGCGCGGTCCATCATGTCCGCCGCCTTGAGGCAGAGCAGACGGCTCATCTCGATATCGATCCGCGCGCGCGCGATCCGCTCTTCCCACACACTATGCTCCGAAATCCGCTTGCCGAACGCGACGCGCGACGACAGCCTTTTGACCATCGCCTCCAGCGCTTCCTCCGCCACGCCAATCGTGCGCATGCAGTGATGAATGCGGCCCGGCCCCAGACGCCCCTGCGCAATCTCGAACCCGCGCCCCTCGCCGAGCAGCATATTCTCGGCGGGCACGCGGACATTATCGAGCTTCACCACGCCATGTCCGTGCGGCGCATGGTCATAGCCGTAAACCGAGAGCATCCGCTCAATCGTCACGCCCGGCGCATCCATCGGCATCAGGATCATGCTCTGGCTGCCATGGCGCGAACCTTCGGGGTCGGATTTGCCCATGACAATCGCGACCTTGCAGCGTGGATCACCCACGCCCGACGACCACCATTTGCGGCCGTTGATCACATACTCGTCACCCTCACGAATGATCGAGCAGCTGATATTGGTCGCATCCGAGGAGGCAACATCGGGCTCGGTCATCAGGAATGCCGAGCGGATTTCGCCGTGCATCAGCGGCTTGAGCCACATATCCTTCTGCGCGCGCGTGCCATAGCGGTGGAACACCTCCATATTGCCGGTGTCGGGTGCGGAGCAGTTGAACACCTCCGAAGCCCAGAGCACGCGGCCCATCTCTTCGGCGCACAGCGCATATTCCAGATTGCTCAGCTGCGTGCCCTCGAACACGAAGCTGTCATCGACATGCGCCTGCCCCGAGTGCGGCGGCATGAACAGGTTCCAGAGTCCCGCTGCCTTGGCTTGCGCCTTCACCTCCTCGATCACAGGAAGCACTTTCCAGCGCGCGCCCTCGTGCTCTTGCGCCAGAAATTCGGCGTGACGTGGACGGATTTTGGTGTCGATGAAATGTTTCACCGCATCGCGAAAATGCGCCTCGCGCTCTGACAATCTGAAATCCATATCGATCCTCTCCGTTATCATGCCCGCATGGCCAACCGCACCAAACAGATGGCCGATCAGTGTCGGGTGTTGCGTGTTTCTGCCTTCGTCATGAACCGCCCCCGATTGAGCGTCAAGCATACATCGGGCGGCTTGGTTCCGTCTCTGATGGCTATCGAGTGAAGCACTATCTGTGAGTGCCCAAATCGTTCAGGAGCGCGCTTGCCACGGCGCGTGCGCTTACCTAGAGTCTCAAGCTGAGGATCATATGACCATAACAATAACCGAGATTGCGCAACGGCATCGCGGACGCGAGGGCGCGCTGCTTCCCATACTCCATGACGTGCAAGCTGCCTTTGGCTATGTGAGCGACGACGCGATTCGCGAAATTGCGCACGAGCTCAATCTGACGCGGGCTGAAGTCCATGGCGTGGTCAGTTTCTACCATGATTATCGCACCAAACCCGAGCCGCGCCCGGTGATCAAGCTGTGCCGCGCCGAGGCGTGTCAGGCGCGCGGGGTTGAAGCGCTCGCCGCCAATCTGCCCGATCAGAGTCGCGTTAAAATCGAGACGGTCTATTGCCTCGGGCTATGCGCGGTTGGTCCCGCCGCATTGGTCGGTGACCAGGTTCATGCCCGGCTCGATGCCGACGCATTATCAGCATTGGTGGCGTCGCTATGATCGTGCGGATTTCAGATGATGCGGTCGCACTCGCATGCGGCGCGGATGCCGTTGCAGCGGCCTTCGAGAACGCGGGCGCTGAGGTGCAACGTGTCTCCTCATGGGGGATGCAATGGCTTGAGCCGCTCGTGGATATTGACGGGATCGGCTATGGGCCGGTTGGTGTCGGGGATGTGGCTGACATCCTCGCGGGCAAGGCCGAGAGCATTGGCAAGATCGTCGATCATCCCTTCATCGCCAAGCAAACGCGGCTGACATTTGCGCGCGCGGGCAAAACGCGGCCGACCTCGCTCGACGATTATGCCGCGACCGGCGGCTGGGACGGCCTCAACGCCGCGCGCAAGATGTCGCCTGCGCAAATCTGCGAGACGGTGCTGCAATCGGGCCTGCGCGGGCGTGGCGGCGCGGGCTTCCCTGCGGGCATCAAGTGGAAAACGGTTCACGATGCCGCTGGGCCCACCAAATACATCGTCTGCAACGCCGACGAGGGCGACAGCGGCACTTTCGCCGACCGGATGGTGATGGAGGGCGACCCCTTCATGCTGATCGAGGGCATGGCGATTGCTGGCCTCGCCGTCGGCGCGACCAAGGGCTATGTCTATATCCGTTCCGAATATCCGCAGGCGATTGCGAAGATGGAAGCAGCGGTGAAACTGTCCGCCGCCATGGTTGCGCCTTTCGACTGCGAGGTGCGCGTTGGCGCAGGCGCCTATGTCTGTGGCGAAGAGACGTCGCTGCTCAACTCGCTGGAGGGCAAGCGCGGCGAAGTGCGCGCCAAGCCGCCGCTCCCCGCGCATCAAGGGCTGTTCGGTAAACCGACGGTGATCAACAATGTGCTCACGCTCGCTGCGGTGCCTTGGGTGCTGGCGCATGGCGCGCAGGCCTATGCCGATTATGGCATGGGGCGCAGCAAGGGCACGCTGCCGATCCAGATTGCGGGCAATATCAAACATGGCGGGCTGTTTGAGACCGCGTTTGGCATCACGCTCGGTGAACTGGTCAATGACATTGGCGGCGGCACGGCATCGGGCCGTCCGGTGAAAGCGGTGCAGGTCGGTGGGCCGCTGGGTGCGTATCACCCCGTGTCCGACTTTCATTTGCCGATTGATTATGAAGCGTTCACCGCAGCGAATGGCCTGATCGGGCATGGCGGGATTGTGGTGTTTGATGACTCGGCAGATATGGCCAAGCAGGCACGCTTTGCGCTCGAATTCTGTGCCGTCGAAAGCTGCGGGAAATGCACACCGTGCCGCCTCGGCAGCACGCGCGGTGTCGAGACGATGGATCGCATCATCGCGGGCGAGAATGTGGACGCAAACATCGCGCTGATTACCGACCTGTGCGACACGATGAAGTTCGGCTCGCTGTGCGCGCTCGGTGGGTTCACGCCCTACCCCGTATTGTCGGCGTTGCAGCATTTTCCGGCTGACTTTGGGCAACCAGCCGCCATCGCAGCCGAGTGAACGCCCCCGCGTCCAGTGTTGCTCAGTTCGAAGCCCAACGCCTCGCGTTTTTGGGTCAGGCGGATGGGCGGGTCATCCGCGATGTGCCGGTCGAAGTGCCCGTCGCGATTGAGTATAATGGCATCGGCTATGCGGTGATGATGGCGACCCCCGCCGATCTCAAGGCCTATGCCATCGGCTTCACGCTGCTGGAGGGGCTGGTGGCCAAGTCCGGCGACATTGAGGCGGTTGATGTCCACCCGATTGAGGGCGGTTGGGTGGTGCGGATCACACTACCGCAGAGCCAGATTGAGCCGGTCATCGCCCGCGCCCGGCAGCGCGTCTCAGAGAGCAGTTGCGGGCTATGTGGCATAGACAATATTGCCGAGGTGCTCCGACCGCTGCCGCCCGTCGCAGCGCGTCTCAGCGTGACCCGCGCGGCCATCGCGGCAGCCTTGGCGGCACTGGGCGATCACCAGCCCTTGGGCCGCGCCACGGGTGCCGCGCATGCTGCGGCGTTCTGCGCGCCTGATGGAACCATTATTGCTGCCTGCGAAGATGTTGGCCGCCACAATGCACTCGACAAGCTCGTCGGCACGCTGGCGCAGCGCAACCTTGATCCCGCCAGTGGTTTCATTCTGTTGTCCGCTCGCTGCAGTTATGAATTGGTCGAGAAGACCGTGCGCGCAGGCTGTCCGCTGCTCGTGACAATTTCGGCCCCAACGAGCCTTGCGGTGACGCGCGCGCGCGGCGCGGGGTTGACGCTCGTTGCGCTTGCGCGGTCTGACTCGGCGCTTATTCTCAACGATCCGCATGCGAGCATCATATGAATTTGCGCTCGTCGGGACGTGCCGAAAAGCGTATATGGACAGATCAGGCAAGTGCCGTGCAAAACGTAACGGAAAAGCGGGCGCAACATCGCCCGGACTATGAAATGGAGTGCCACGATGGGTTTTGAATCACAGCAAGATTTCGGGACACCCGAATCGAGAAGCGAACAGCTTGTCACGCTCACAGTGGATGGCCGCGAAGTCACTGTGCCGCTCGGCACCACCGTGATGCGCGCCGCCGCCGAAAATGGCACCAGCATTCCCAAACTCTGCGCGACCGACAGCCTCAAGCAATTCGGGTCTTGCCGCCTGTGCCTTGTCGAGATTGACGGGGTGCGTGGCACCCCCGCAAGCTGCACCACGCCGGTGAGCGCGGGTATGGTCGTCCATACGCAAACGCCGCATCTGCAAAAGCTGCGCAAGGGCGTGATGGAACTCTATATTTCCGATCACCCGCTCGATTGCCTTACCTGCGCCGCCAATGGCGATTGTGAGCTGCAGGATCAGGCGGGCGCGGTCGGCCTACGTGACGTGCGTTATGGCGCGGATGCGACGCATCTTGGTCAGGCCAAGGACACATCGAACCCCTATTTCGATTTTGACCCAAGCAAGTGCATCGTCTGCTCGCGCTGCGTCCGCGCGTGTGACGAGGTGCAGGGCACATTGGCACTCACCATCGAGTCGCGCGGCTTTGGCTCGAAGGTTTCGGCGGGGCTCGCCTCGGAGAATTTCTTTGGCTCCGAGTGCGTCTCGTGCGGCGCGTGCGTGCAGGCCTGCCCCACGGCGACGCTCACTGAGAAGGCTGTCGTCGAGATTGGCACGCCCGAGCGCGCCGTCGTCACCACCTGCGCCTATTGCGGCGTGGGCTGCACCTTCCGCGCCGAAATGCGCGGCGAACAGCTCGTGCGCATGGTGCCGTATAAGGACGGCAAGGCCAATCGCGGGCATTCTTGCGTCAAGGGCCGCTTCGCTTGGGGCTATGCGACGCACCAAGAGCGCGTCACCAAGCCGATGATCCGCGCGAGCATCAGCGATCCGTGGCGCGAAGTCAGCTGGGACGAGGCGCTGAGCTACACTGCATCCGAACTCAAGCGCATCGCTGCTCAATATGGCAAGCACTCGCTCGGCGGCATCACCTCCAGCCGTTGCACCAATGAAGAGACGTTCCTCGTGCAGAAGCTCGTCCGCGCGGGCTTTGGCAACAACAATGTCGATACCTGTGCGCGCGTCTGCCACTCGCCGACCGGCTATGGTCTGGCAATGACGTTTGGCACGAGCGCGGGCACACAGGACTTTGATTCGGTTGAGGACAGCGATGTCATTCTGTTGATCGGCGCAAACCCGACCGACGGCCACCCCGTCTTCGCCTCACGGATGAAGCGACGGCTGCGCGGGCAAGATGGCAAGCCGCCCGCCCAACTCATCGTCGTCGATCCGCGTCGGATTGATCTGGTGCACACGCCGCATATCGAGGCCGCGCATCACTTGCCGCTGCGCCCCGGCACCAACGTCGCTGTGCTGACCGCGCTGGCGCATGTAATCGTGACCGAGGGACTCGCCAATGAGGCGTTCGTGCGCGAGCGCTGCGATTGGGATGAATATCAGCATTGGGCGGATTTCGTGAGCCAAGAGCGCAACAGCCCCGAGGCGTTGGCACCGGTCACGCTCGTTGACCCGCAAGAATTGCGCGCCGCCGCCCGCCTTTATGCCAAGGGGCCGAACAGCGCGATCTATTATGGCCTCGGCGTCACCGAACACAGCCAGGGGTCATCAACGGTGATGGCGATTGCCAACCTCGCGATGGCGACTGGCAATATCGGGCGGCGCGGCGTGGGCGTGAACCCGCTGCGCGGTCAGAATAATGTGCAGGGCGCGTGCGACATGGGCAGCTTCCCGCACGAACTCTCGGGCTATCGGCACATCAGCGATGGCGCGACGCGCAAAATGTTTGAGGCCGATTGGGGCGTCTCGATCGATCCCGAGCCCGGCCTGCGCATCCCCAATATGCTCGATGCCGCAGTCGATGGCGTGTTCAAGGCGATCTATATTCAGGGCGAGGATATTCTCCAGTCAGACCCTGATACGCGCCATGTGTCGGCAGGGCTCGCGGCAATGGAGTGCGTGATTGTCCATGATCTTTTCCTCAACGAGACAGCGAATTACGCGCATGTGTTCCTCCCCGGCTCAACCTTCCTCGAGAAAAACGGCACCTTCACCAATGCCGAACGCCGCATCCAGCCGGTGCGCAAGGTGATGACGCCGATCAACGGCTATGAGGATTGGGAGGTCACGCAAAAGCTCGCGCAGGCGATGGGGCTTGACTGGAACTACACCCACCCGAGCGAGATTATGGACGAGATTGCGCGGCTCACCCCAACCTTCACCGGTGTTTCGTTCAAGCGGCTCGATGAGGAGGGCTCGCTGCAATGGCCGGTGAATGACAAAGCGCCCGATGGCACGCCGATCATGCATATCGATGCGTTCGTGCGTGGCAAGGGCAAGTTCGTCGTCACCGATTATGTGCCAACCGACGAAAAGACCGGCCCGCGCTTCCCGCTGCTGCTGACCACGGGCCGTATCCTGTCGCAATATAATGTCGGCGCGCAAACGCGGCGCACTGCGAATGTCGAATGGCATCCCGAGGATCTGCTCGAGATGCACCCGCAGGACGCCGAGGATCGCGGCCTGAAGGATGGTGACTGGACCAAGCTCGCCTCGCGTGCAGGCGAGACGACGCTGCGGCTCAAGGTCACCGACCGCGTCGCGCCCGGCGTCGTGTACACGACCTTCCACCACCCCGCGACGCAGGCGAACGTCGTCACCACCGACTTTTCCGACTGGGCGACCAATTGCCCCGAATATAAGGTGACGGCGGTGCAGGTCTCGGCCTCGAACGGGCCAACCGACTGGCAGGAAGATTATGAGGAGCTCTCGGAGCGCGCGCGGCGCATCGCTGAGCCTGCGGAGCCCGCCGAATGAGCAAGTCAACAATCGAGCGGCTGATCTATATGGCCAACCAGATTGCCGCCAATCTAGCGACGAGCGACGATCCGGTGAGCGCGACTGCCGCGCATATCGAGCGCTATTGGGACCCACGCATGAAGGCGATGATCAAGGCCTATACGGGCAATGACCTGACCCCAGCGGCTGCGGGGGCGATCGGGCGCATCACCGCCTGACCGCCCCTTCGGTTTACTTCCCCGTGAAAGTTGCCGGTCGCTTTTGCAGGAAAGCGGTGACGCCCTCGACAAAATCGTCGCTTCGGCCAGCTTCGCGCTGTGCGATGCGCTCGTTGGTCAACACGGTCTCGAATGACGCATCGAGCGCGCTCCAGGCAACGCGCTTGATGATCCCTAGTGCGCGCGGGCCTTGCGCCAGTTCAGACGCCATCTTCAGTGCCGCCGCATCAAGCTCGGCATCGGGTACCATGCGCGTGATCATGCCCCATTCAAGTGCTTTATCCGCGGGGACTCTCGTGCCCAGCAGCATCATCTCCATCGCCCGCACGCGGCCAATGGCCCGGCTGAGCAGATACGACGCACCGCCATCGGGGGAAAGGCCGATGTTGCGGAAAGCCTGCAGGAAATAGGCGGTATCACTGGCGATAATGATATCGCATGCAAGCGCGAAGGAGCAACCTATGCCCGCTGCTGGCCCGCGCACGGCACTCACCACGGGGATTTCCATCTGGCGAACTGATAAACGATCGGGTTGAACAGCGCGTCGAGCGCCATGCCAAGGTCGCGCTGCGGGTCGGTCGGGTCCATATTATTGTCGGCCAGATTCGCGCCCGAGCAAAAGCCACGCCCTGCTCCACACAATAGAACCGCGCGCGCCTCGCGTTCGCCGCGTTTGAGCGCATCGAGCAACTCAGTGCCCATTTTTTGCGACATCGCATTGAGCGTCGTGGGGTCATTCAGACGGATGACTGCGACTGCATCGGTCAATTCATATTCAATCGTCTCGTAGCTCATCATCATCCTTCCCAATTGGTTGTTGCGGCTTGCGCACGCTCTTGACCGAGCACAGCATCGACGGCCAGATCGGCATTGTCCAAATTGATTCGCCGCCGGTGAACGCGCTCGGGTTCGCGGTGCGCAGCGCCTTGGTCGAACATTTTGAGGCGGTGATCGCTAACGATGCGGTCAAGGCCATTGTGCTGATCTGCGGGGGGCGCACCTTTTTTGCGGGTGCCGATATCACCGAGTTCGGCAAGCCGATGCAGCAGCCTGATCTGCTCGATGTGCTGCACGTCATCGAGAATTCGCCGAAGCCCGTCGTGGCCGCCATCCATGGCACCGCGCTCGGTGGTGGGCTGGAGGTGGCGCTGGCGTGCCATTATCGCGTCGCGGTGCCCTTCGGCGAAGGTCGGTCTGCCTGAGGTCAAGCTCGGCCTGCTCTCCGGTGCGGGCGGAACGCAACGGCTGCCGCGCATTGTCGGGCCGCAAGTGGCGCTCGACATCATGTGCACCGGCAAAATGGTCAAAGCATCAGAGGCAAACAAGCTCGGCATTCTTGACGCGCTGTTGACCGAGGGCGAGCTTGGCGCCGATGCCATTGCATTTGCCACGCAGCTCGTGGACGAGGGCAAGCCGCCGGTGCGCGTGCGTGACCGGAACGACATGATCCAACCTTCACCCGAGACCGAAACCCTGTTCGCCGACTATCGCAAGGCCAATGCGCGCGCGTTTCGCGGCTTCAAAGCGCCCGAGAACATCATCCGCGCAGTCGAGGCCGCCGTCACGCTGCCCTTTGATGAGGGCATGGCGCGCGAGCGCGAGCTGTTCATGGAGTTGATGAACTCGAGCGAGAGCGCGGCGCAGCGCTATTATTTCTTCGCCGAGCGCGAGACGGTGAAGGTGCCCGATGTGCCCCCGACCGTCGCGACGCTTCCCATTGCCTCGGTCGGTGTGATTGGTGCTGGCACAATGGGCGGCGGCATCACGATGAACTTCCTCAACGTGGGTCTGCCAGTGACCTTGGTGGAAATGAATCAGGAAGCGCTTGATCGCGGCATCGGCGTGATCCGCCGGAACTATGAAAACTCGGCGAAGAAGGGCCGGATGACGCCAGAGCAGGTTGAACAGCGCATGGCGCTCATCCACCCGGCGATTGGCCTCGATGCGCTGCACAATGTCGATCTGGTGATCGAGGCGGTGTTCGAGCAAATGAGCATCAAACAGGATGTGTTCGGCAAGCTCGATAAAATCTGCAAGCCGGGCGCTATTCTGGCCTCGAACACTTCTTACCTCAACATCGACACGATCGCCGCAGCTACGACGCGCCCTGAATGGGTGATGGGGCTGCATTTCTTCTCGCCCGCCAACGTCATGCCGCTGCTCGAAGTGGTGCGTGGTGCCAAGACCGCGCCACAACTGATTGCGACTGCGCTCAAGCTCGGTAAAACCATCGGGAAGGTGCCCGTGGTGAGCCGCGTGTGCGATGGCTTCATCGCCAACAGGATCATGACCAAGCGCGGCGTGCAGGCGCTGGAGCTGGTGCTCGAAGGCCCGACGCCGACCGAGATCGACAAGGTGCTCTATGATTATGGCTTTGCCATGGGCCAGTTCGCGATGATGGATCTTGTCGGGCTCGACGTGATCGGGCGCGACGCCAATGTCCGCACGCTCAACGGCGACATGGTGGCGGCGGGCCGCCTCGGGCAGAAGAAAAATGGCGGTTATTATGATTATGACGAGAACCGGCGGGCGTCACCCTCGCCGGTTGCGGCGCAGATCATTGCCGATTTCGCCGCGCATCAAGGCATCACCACCAAGCGCGCCTACACAGCCGATGAGATTCTGGCGCGGCTGCTGTTTCCGGTCGTCAATGAAGGGGCCAAGCTCGTTGAGGAGGGCATCGTCATCCGCGCGTCGGACATCGATGTCGCCGCGATCCTCGGCTATAACTGGCCGGTCTATACCGGCGGGCCAATGTTCTGGGCCGATCATTTCGGACTCGCAAAGATCGTCGCTGGGCTGAAAGCGCTCGAAGCCGAGCATGGGGCCGTTTTCACGCCGTCGAAACTGCTTGAGGAGAAAGCGGCCAAGGGCGAATATTTCACGCGGTGAGCGCCGATACGCGGCACTCTTTAACTGGTGGGCGTGGCAAGGATTGAACTTGCGACCCCTGCGATGTCATCACAGGTCCAGGGCGCGAACATTAACGTAACGCGTGCAGCGGCCTTGAGAAGCTTAAGCGCGTGCAGCCTCCAGCCCCAACCATTTGCTGGTTGCCGGAATACGCCGCAGCACCAGATACTCGCCCAGCACTACCGCGATCAGTGACAGACCGAACTCCGGCAACAAAACACCAATCAGTGTCACAAGTGCCCACAAGCCCAACGAGAAACGCGAGTGCCCAAGCGCGGCCGGTGCGCCCAACACGCCAATGGCCCGCCTGCGCCACCACATCACGACCGCGCTGATGCTCACCGTGATCAGGCTGAGCGCTGTCAAAAGCCCGAGCAGTTGGTTGGCCCAGCCGAACAACTGGCCCTCATGCGCTGCAACCGCCGTCCCGACGATGCGGTCGATGATGTTGCGTTGCGCAAAGTCGGTGCGGCCGACGACCGCGCCCGTTTTTGGATCAAGCTTGAGATCAACGCGAAGCGGCCGGTTTTGCGCGTCGGATTTGCCCTTCCACGGCGCACCGAGTTTCGATGGCGGGCTGATGAGCACGGGGTAAGCGAGATTAAGCGCGGCGACGATCGGCGTCACCCGATCCAGTGCCTTCAAGGCCTCGGGACTTAGTTTGATGCCGTCATAACGATGACTGCGATGCTCAGCGTGATCGGAATGATCGTCGCCCCCGCTGCGCGCCATCCCCGGCATAGTGCCCATGCTGGCAACACCCGCCGCATCCATACTTTTGCGTTGCGCAATCTCGGAGGAGCGACCCGTTGTCCAATCCTGATTGGCATTTGCGGTGCCCGTAATTTGACGGATGTCTTTGAGATAACCGCCCCAATTCTTCGCCCAGGGCAAGCCGCTGACGAGCATGAATAAGGCAAAGGCCGAAACCCAGAATCCGGTCACGCCATGAACATCGCGCCAGAACTGACGTTTATTCCCGTTCAAACGCGGATAGAGGATACCGCCTAGACCACGCGCACCGCGCGGCCACCACAGATAGAGCCCCGTCAGGATCATCACAATCGCCCATGAAGCGGCAAGCTCGACGATATTCGAGCCAACATCGCCCGCGAGCAGCTCTCCATGCAACCGTGAGATGACTTTCATTACCCGCTGATCTTCGGATACCGACTGAAGAATGTGCAGATTGCCGCGATCGACATAGACCCGCAATTGTTTGCCCTCATGGCCGATCAAGACGCGCGCGGCGGAATGCGGCGTTTGCGGCAGCTCATAGGCGTTGAACACATAGCCAGGATAGGCTGCCAGCGCGGCCTGCACCACCTGTGAAGGTGGCGCAGACTGGACCGTTGTCAACGTATCATAGGGCCGATCCAGCCACGCTTCGACCTGCGGCTTGAACAGATACATCCCACCGGTCACCGACAGGAAGATGATGAAGGGGATGCAGAACAGCCCGGCATAGAAATGCCAACGCCACACTGCCCGATACGCTGACGCCGCGCTCATAATTTCACCTGAACTTGCGCGAAGAACGAGCGTTGTGGGAACGGGTGGAAGAGGAAGTATTTGTCATTGTTGAGATTATCGACGCCGACGGCAAAATCGAACCGGTCGTTCACTTTGAAGTTGGCGCGTGTGTCGATGACAAAATATTTGTAGAAGCCCTGATAGGTGTTTCCGACCGTATCGCTGTTATCAAGGTTGGCATAGTTGCGGCTGGCATAGCGCGCTGCGGCCGTAAGCGAGAGCTTGTCATCGGGACGCCATGTGACGACCGCTGTCGCTTTCCAGCGGGGAACACTGGGCAAGAGCTTACCAATCGCCGCCGGAAAGACGGTGTCCGCGCGCGTTTGGCTGTCGGCATAGGTGACGCTGCCTTGGACATCGAAATGCGGAATGATCGCTTGGCGATCAACCGCCAGTTCGACGCCACGGACGCGGGTGCGATCCACGTTCTGGACGTAACTATACAGTGTTGCCGAGCCGGGAACCAAAGGCGCAGACTGCGAAATCAGCGCATCGTCAATCGCTTCATTGAACAACGAGACACGCATGAACCCCTTAGCATCTTTGCGTTCAATTGCCAGCTCCTCCGAAAGCGCCACCTCAGGCCGCAGATTGGGGTTGGGCACACTCAGCGTCGGCCCCGTGGTGATAGCTTGATACAGTTCGCCAGCTGTTGGGAAGCGGAAGGCCCTGCCGAAGGAGAGCCGGGCCGACCATTTGTTGATGGGCTTCCATTCGAGCGAGGTTTTCGGTGAAAAGCCCTTGGCACGCTCTTCAGGCTGCGCGACGTTGAGCGCGGGTGAGGTCGAGAAGTTCAACCCATTATAAGCGTGCCACCATTCATAACGCCCGCCGATGGTCAGCGATAATGTTGACGCAATTTGCGCCTCATCTTGCGCCCAAATGGCAGATGTTTCCGTGTTACCCACGGATGCCTGATTGAGCGCACCGTCGATGACTGACGTCCAGTCCGCCAGCGTATACCGGTTGCTGTTGATTTTATAGCGATCCCAATGCGCGCCGACGCTGAGCGTGTTCTTCAGCGGGCCGCCGGACCGCCATGCGAGCTTGCCATCGATTGTGCGCCATCCGGTGCCATCCTGCCGCACATTATTGCCCGCTCCCCCGGTGAAGGCGGCGGGGACCGTCCCCGTCGGCGTGCGCTGAATATCGTGCTCATACTCATAACTGGTGCCGATGATCTGCCAGTCTAGCTTATGTCCCGTGCCCGTCAGCGAGAGCGAATTGGATAAATGCAGGATGTCGCGCGCGTAGATGCCGCTGGCAAAAGCATTGCCTGCGACCGTATAGGCATAGCCACCGATGTTGAGATTGCCCGAATAAACAGGAGCACCCGTCGCGGCATTCGACAAATAGGTCTCGGTGGTGCCTTCCGTCTTATCCATGAACACGCCGCCAACATAGGTGAGCCGGATTGTATCTGAGAGGTTGAGCGCTGCCTTCAGCTTATAGATATCCTCAACATGATGCTCCAATCCACCAGCTCCAAGCACAGCAATCGGCGCACCCAATTTGTTGAAGTCGCTATACGCACCATTGGTAATCGACCCGGCAGCGCTCGGCGCGGCCGCCTGATTGGCCGTGACGAAACTGATCGGCTGGCTGTTGCTCACCGTGCGGGTTGCACTGGCGAACACCGCCAACGGACCAAAGCGATCACCAATGTTGCCCGAGAATTGATAGGTCGGCAGCGTTTTGTTGGTTCCATAGAGGCCGTAGGGCTCGACATTTGTAAGCAATGTCACCGAACCTTCAAGCTCGTCGGGCAAGCGCGTCGTAATGTTGATGACTGTGCCGATTGAATTCCCCGCATAGGCCGCCGAAAACGGCCCATAGAGCACATCAATGCGCGCAACCTCTTCGGGGCTAACAAGTGCCCAACGTGGGCTACCATTGCCATTATTGTTGGCGATCAACGCTGAGAGCAGCGCACCATCTGCATATATGAGACTGCGCGCGCTCGATCCTAGGCCCGAGGTCCGAGTGGCAACCGGAGCGAAATTATCACCAATATGTCGTTTGCGAACGACTAGGCTGGGCAGATATTTGACCGTGTCCTCGACGCTCGCCGCGTTGACAGTATCAAGGACGCGCGCCGCTTCAACAGCGGCATGCGTCGACGGGGCATTTTCGATTGTTTGCGTCTGGCGCTGCGCCGTCACCAATATGTCGGGGGTCTTGTCCGTGGTGGCCGCGTTATCGGCAGCATTCGCAGCGCAAGAGACTGAAATAGCGAATAGGCACGCTGAGGCGCGCGCGATTGATTTGAGAGTCATGATATAGTCCTGAAATGAAATTGAGTTTTGCGGCACCGCAAAGCGACTGCTGCGTTCACGTTCAGATCAGGGTCGGTGGGCCAGTCGACGGAGGTGGCGGGGCCGCAAGTCCGCGACCAATGAACACTATCCCAAACGACAAAGGTAACGAGGCGTGCGTATGTCTAAAGGGCGCTTCCAAAGTAGGTAATCTTGCGTTGTCAAACGCAGCACTTAATCCGGCGAAGGGACATACATGATCTTGGTGGTGCTGGTCAGACGGATCTGCCTTGTGGCCTCCGACATTCAGCGTAATCGCAGCCTCATGGTTCGCCAGCCCTGAACACATCTCGATTTTGATGGTTCCGGAATGGTCGAGCGACGGCATCCAGCCTTGGGGCACGATCACGCGCAGCAGCAGCGCGCACACGATCAGCGGCAGGCCCCAAGAGGTCATTGATCTGCGGCGTTCCCCAAACATGCGTGCGCCTTTGAACCTCGAAATCAAATTTTGCAAGATCATCGATGTCAACTCCTATCGGCCAGCCCGCTGGGGCAAAGAAGTCGCCAATGCGACATGGCTCACATCCGTCAATTTGACATTCATTGCTAATGATAATACGTCGCATTAACAATTAGATAAATTTAGATCCGACACCGCGTCGGTTGGAGGCAATAGAGTGAGTTTTAGTGTAGAATCGCGAATCAGAGTCGAGGCTCTAGGGACAGCACGATTGGCAATGACCACGGCTTTGGCGTTGCTTTCGCCAGATATGGGTCTTGCTGCCGATAAAGCTCGGTCCGACACCGACACGATCGTCGTCACCGGCAGGCACGATGCGCCAGCGCCATCCTCCGCAAAGCTGGCAGCGAAGCTTGCTGACGTGCCGCAATCGGTCACGGTGCTCGATAAATCCTTGCTCGCTTCGCAGGGCGCTACCTCGCTGGCCGATGCGCTCCATAATGTCCCCGGGATTACGCTGGGCGCGGCAGAGGGTGGGCAAATCGGCAACAATATCAATCTCAACGGCTTTACCGCACGCACCGACATCTATCTTGATGGATTCCGTGATCGGGGACAATATTATCGCGACACGTTCGCGCTCCAGTCGGTCGAGGTGTTGATGGGGCCATCGTCGATGTTGTTCGGGCGGGGCTCGACCGGCGGGGCGATCAATCAGGAATCGCATCGGCCGGTGCTGAAGTTGCAAGAAGAGGTTACGGCTTCAGCGACCAGCAATGGCCTGGCGCGCATCACGGCGGGCGTGAATATGCCCGTTGCGCCCTCGTCCGCGCTGCGCATTGATAGCATGTGGCAAAGCGGCGCGCCGACGACGCGCGACGAGATGACAGTCAAAGATTATGGCATCGCCCCAGCGCTGAAAATCGGAATCGATACACCAACTGAGATCACGCTCTCGGCACTGCTCCAGCACAACAACGACCGCCCCGGTTATGGTTTGCCACCGCTGAATGGCGCGCCCGTCACCGTCGATCGAAACGGTGTTTATGGCTATGCGGACGACCGCACGATCCAGGATGTGACGGCTGCGAGCGGAGCGATCAAACATAAATTCTCAGATGCGGTCGGGCTGCGCGATCAGGTGCAATTTAACCAGGTCGACACGGATGCGGTTGAAACGGCACCGAATATCATCGGCACCATCGGCCCAAGCGGATTTGCCGCGCTCGCATCATCGGCGACCGTCACGCCGTCGAGCACGCTGCCCTTCACCCAATTATGGGTGCGGCTGCAAAGCCATGACCGCAAAATTCATGACACATCGCTGTTCAACCAGCTTGAAGTGAAGGCGAAGTTCAAGACGGGTGGCATCGGCCACGAGCTGCTCATCGGCAGTGAAATTGGCCGCGACACCTATCGCAACCAGAATTATTATCGCGATGGCAGCTGCAATGGGATCGCACTCAACCCGATGTCAGGAAACGGCCTCTATTCCGGCTATGTCGCCTGTGAGCCATTGCTGAACCCGCCCTACTCAAGCTCTCCGAGCACAGTCCCGTCGCAGCTCGGCAATCTTGCGACGGGGCGGGCGGATACGCTCGGTGTTTATGCGAATGACACGGCGTCGATTGGCCGGGTCAAACTCGTCGGCGGGCTGCGTTATGATCGTTATGCCGCCACCATCACCAATTCGGTGAACGCTGGCAACGCCTCCGGCAACACCACACTCGTGGCCGCCAACCAAACGGTGGCATTTACAAGCGTGCGCGTCGGGGCGATCTGGCAGCCGAGCAAGGCGCAATCTTATTATGCGTCATACAGCACGTCGTTCAATCCGGCGCTTGAGCAGTTAACGTCGACGACGGGTATTTCCGCGCCGCTGCCGCCCGAGACGAACAAGGCCTATGAGGCCGGTGCCAAGTGGGAATTGAGCCACGATCGCCTGTCGCTCACGGCGGCGGCGTGTCAGATTACACAATATAATTCGCGCTCGCAAAATTCGGATGGCACCTACACCGCCAATGGCACCATTCGGGTGCGCGGCGTGCGTGCTGGTGCGTTGGGCAAGATAAACTCGAAGTGGCAGATTTTCGGGGGCTACACGCATCTCGATGCGACAATCGTCGATGCTATCGCGGTCAACACGCTGGGCAGAGTTCCGGTGAACACGCCGCGCGACTCTGCGACATTGTGGTCGACCTTCGACCTCACGCGCCATTGGCAAATAGGAGGCGGCGCAGCCTATATGGCGAAGCGCTATGCCAACAACACCGATCTCGTCGCTGTCGGCAGCTATATCCGCACCGATGCGACGATTGCCTATCGGCAGCCCAAATACGACATCCGGCTCAACGTCTTCAATCTCGCTAATGTCCATTATTTTGATGCTTTGATCCAGTCAGACGGCGGGCGCAGTGTGCCCGGAACCGGTCGGACAGCGTTGCTGTCGATTGTCTGGCTTCTATGAGGGCGCGCCTATGATGATCACCGTTCCCAATGTGCTAGATGCGGCGCTGCTTGCGGACCTCCGCCACATGCTCGACGAAGCGGGTGACCCCTGGATCGATGGCCGCGCAACCGCCGGTTATCAGGGCGCGCCGGTGAAGCGTAATCAACAGATCGACGAAGCGTCTGGCGTCGCCGCCCGCGCGCAAGCCATTGTGCTTGGCGCGTTGGAACGTAACCCCCTCTTCATCAGCGCCGCATTGCCCAACAAAGTGTATCCGCCGCTGTTCAATCGCTATCAGGAAGGGAGTTTGTTCGGCCCGCATGTTGATGGCAGCATCAGGATCGATCCGCGCACCGGGCAGAAGTTGCGCACTGATATCTCCGCCACGCTGTTTCTCAACGACCAGGCGGATTATGACGGCGGCGTGCTGCAGATCATGGACAGCTTCAGCCTGCAGGAGGTTAAGCTGCCCGCCGGCGACATGATCCTCTATCCCGCGACCAGTCTGCATCAGGTGACTCCGGTGACGCGCGGCATGCGGCTCGCGAGTTTTTTCTGGATCGAGAGCCTCGTCCGCGATGACGGACAACGCAGCATTCTTTACGACCTTGATACGGCCATCCAAAAGCTCAACACAACGTCCGCAGACGCGTCGGCGCGTACGACACTGGTTGGCTGTTATCACAATCTGCTGCGCCAATGGAGCCTCACCTGAGGGGCGGATAGCAAACGCCGCACCTAAAACACTGTTGATACGGAAGTCGATCTCGACGGTCATCTCCAGCGGATCGGCGAGACGTGTAATGCGACTGTCGCAAGTCTGCCATGACAGTGTCACGTACCCCCCCTACCGCCGCATCGTCATCAAGCTCGGGGGGCGTTATGTTTCGCACGTTATTATTCACAACCGTATCTGCAGTCGCATTTGTCACTTCGACTTCGGCCTTCGCGGCAGAGGAAACAACGGGGCCCGACATTGTGGTTACCGCGCCGCGTGCCGAGGTGAAGGCACGCGAGGTGCAACAAAACGCGCTCAACATCGTCAATGTGCAATCGGCCGAGGCGATCGCGAAATACCCTGATTTCAACGCGGCTGAGGCGCTCGCGCGCGTGCCGGGCGTCACCCTGTCCTCCGACACTGGTGAGGGGCGTTTCGTCAATATCCGTGGTATTGATGCCAACCTTAATGGTGCGACCTATGGCGGCGTGGTGCTGTTGAACACCAACCCGACCGGCACAGTCTTTGGCACGGGCCGCGCCGTTGAGTTTGATACAATCCCGACAGGGGCGGTCGACGGCTTCATTGTGACAAAAACCGGTATGCCGAACCATGAAGCCGAGGGATTGGGCGGCTCAATCGAGTTGACGCCGCGCTCCGCCCGTGATGTCAAGCACACATTCGTCGAGGGCGCTATCGGTTACGGCTATGAGCCCGAGCATAAGCATGGCGGCCCGCTCAACCTCGATCTTGCTGTTGGCTCGCGCTTTGGTGGCGCGGAGAAGGCATGGTCATTTGTGCTGACCGGATCCTGGCGCGAAGATCGTCGCGGCTTCGATGATATTGAAGAGGATTATGTCGATGGATCGGTTCCGACGACATCCGGTCCGGCCTACTCGGCACTGCAGGTGAACAAAGCGCTCGCGGACATCCAGCTGCGGCATTATGATTATCACCGCCGCCGCTTCGGCTATGGTGGCGAGCTTGAGTATAATCCGAGCATCGATCAGCAATATTATGTGCGGGCGTCGGTTGCGGGCTATACTGAGTCCGTCCTTAAGAACCGTTTGACCTACGACAACCTGTTCAGTGGAACCAACGACACCGTCAATCCTGCAAACCCAGCAGGCTACATCACGACAACCGACATCACGATTAAGGGCACGAACGAGCAGGAGACGCACCTTAATCAGGTGTATGCGATCGGTGGACGCAATGTCTTCGATAAGTTCACGCTCGACTATCATGCGGCCTATTCGAGTGCGAGCTTCAACGTCGATTACAACTATGGGTCAACATTCAAGGGCCCAACCAGTGTCCCCTTTGCCATTGACAACATCACCAATTCGGAAACCCCCATTCTGGGTGTCGCCAACGGGCTCAACGTCAGCGATCCAACATTGTATACGCTCTCAAAGCTCTCCAACTCCACCGAGGCTGCGCGCGACCATGAATGGTCATTTGCGGCCAACGGATCACTCGAAACCCAGTGGATCGGAAGCAACGATCACCTTCAATTCGGCGGCGGCGTGCGGCTGCGAACCAAAGCCGATACGCAATTCGCGGAAGGGGTCACCGGATTTACGAAGATCAATCTCTCGCTGGCTGCCAACCCCGCCGACACGAATTTCTATGGCCAGTATTCTAACGGTCCTATGATCAATGAGGGGACATTGTTTTCGGCGGCCGGTGCGGTGGTCGGTGCGCCCGTCTCCAACACCAATGCTTATTTCAACGTGACGGAAAATATCTACGCCGGATACGGCATGTACACCTTTGACCTCGGCAAGTTTGGCGGACTCGGCGGTGTGCGCGTTGAGCACACATCGGCGCAGTATAACAACACGCAGGGCTCGCAAAGCCGCGAATATACCAATGCTTTCCCGACCTTGCAGCTCCGATACAAAGTAACGCCGCGCCTGCTCGTTCGCGCGACCTATTCGACCGGAATAGGTCGTCCCGGCTTCGCGCAGGTGGCGCAGCTGCACTCGGTGGACACAACGACCAACCCAACGACCGTCACCACGGGTAACCCCACGCTCAAACCAGCCACTGGCAATAACTTCGATCTCTCAGTCGAGCAGTATCTGCCGATGGGCGGCATTTTGTCGGTCGGGTTCTTCGATAAGGAGTTCAACAACTATATCGTGCCGACGGGCGTTGTCGGGCCGTCACCGTATGACAATAATAATGTCGATTTCAACGTGACCTATGTCAATGCCAGCAGCGCCTATGCCCGCGGCATAGAGGTGGCGTATGAACAACACTTCAAATTCCTTCCCAAGCCGTTCGATGGCTTCGGTGTTGCCGCCAATGGCACCTATGTTGATAGTCAGGTGACGCTGCAGGGAATGAAACAATTGCTGCCGGCAACATCAAAATATACATGGAATTTAGCTGGATTTTATGAGGCACATGGGCTTGAGCTGCGCCTGTCCGCGCAATACGCTGGCGCCAGCTTGTTCAGCATCGGTGGGGCAACTGGCGTTGTTGGCGGCGTTACGCAATACGGACCGAATGATTATCAGGACTCGCGGCTCACGCTCGACTTCACCTCTGCGTTGCAGCTCCGCAAGGGTGTGCGACTTTATTTCAACGTCAAGAACCTCACAAATCGGCCGTTGCGCTATTACGAAAGCACGCCCAACCGTCCGATCCAGCGCGAATATTATCAATCCACCTTCGAAGGTGGCCTGAAGTTTAAATTCTAGCTGACATTTCGATCCGCAGCAGGGAGTGCTTCGAGCTTGGCGCGTTACTCATTGATCTTCTCGCTGCTGATTGCCAGCCTCAGCAGCACGGTTGCGCTCGCAGAGCCGACGGGCGCCTCGCTTCAACGCGTGGTGATCGTCATGCGACACGGTGTGCGCCCGCCCACCAAGGCAAAGCCCATCCCAGATGGCTACACAACGCAGGTCTGGCCGACGTGGCCAGTGCCGCTGGGGTATCTGACGCCGCATGGCGCGCAGGCGATCGGGAAGCTCGCGGCATTCGATGCAATGCGATACGCAACGACACTTCCACACTCCTGTCCGGATGCCCGTCAGGTCCGTGTCGTCGCCGATACTGACGAGCGCACGGTGGCGACGGCACGCGCCTATGTCGATACGTTGTTCGTCGGCTGCAAGTCACTGATCGAGACTGCGGGCGCGGGGGAGACTGATCCGCGCTTCTCGCAGTTTGAGGTCACTCCAACGCTCGATGCGGAGGTCGCGCTAAAGTCAGCACAAGCAACCTTGCCGTCGGGCGGCACGGCTGCTCTGGATCAACACTATCACGCAGAGCTTGCGTTGCTCGATCATGTCCTGGACTGTACCGCGCCCGCCTGTTCGCTGGCACATCGGCCGACACGCCTCGAAGCCCCGAACGGACGCGTCAAGATCGCCGGTGGCCTCGCGGTCGGCGCATCACTCGCGCAAACGCTGTTGCTCGAATATGCCGATGGCAAGCCAATGACCGAGGTTGGCTGGGGCAAGGTAACACGCGAGGATATTACGCGGCTCTCTGCACTGCATGCGCTCGAGTTCGCCCTGACCGCGCGGCCGAAGGCGATAGCTGATTATGGCTCACGCGCGCTGCTTCGGGAAATCGACCAAGGTCTGTTCGCCGCATCTGGCGTCCCATTCACCCTGCTCGTCGGGCATGATGCCAATCTTGCGTATCTGGGCGGGGCGCTTGGCTTGCATTGGCACGCTCCGGGTTTTGCAGCGGACGATCCGAGTCCCGGCGGCGCGCTCATCTTCGAGCTTTGGCGTGCTGCGGACGGCCACAAATACGTTATGGTGCGTTATCGTTCCCAGAGCCTCGACGAAATCCGATCAGTTGCACAGCCGAACGAAGTTGACTCCCAAAAGCTCGCATTTCCGGGATGTGGGAACAGCGACGCCTGCAGCGAGACCGCGCTCAAGCAGGTTATTGAGCGCATCATTTCTCACTAATAGTCTCTGGGTCGCCGCCATACCAAGAAGGTGCGCGCTATTGTACTGATCGTCCGGCATTAAGCGCGAGCCGGAGATGATCGCTTCGATGGCTGCGGCGCTCTCACTTCCCGCCGAAGGTGAAGCGAGGATGAAATGTCTGAAATCAAGGATAAAAACTGGTGGGCGTGGCAAGGATTGAACTTGCGACCCCTGCGATGTCAACACAGTGCTCTACCACTGAGCTACACGCCCACATACATCGGCCCATGGGGTATGGGCGAAAGAAGCAGCGCTCTAACTGCGCCTCACAAAAGAATCAAGCACCTCAGAGCTGATTCGAATAGCTGCCGATGCCGAACGCGCGTTCCACCTCCAGCACAAGGTCACGCAGATGGAACGGTTTCGACAAAACCTTGGCCTGCGGCATCGTCTTTCCGGCGCGGAGTGACACTGCCGAAAAGCCGGTGATAAACATCACCTTGATGTCGGGGAACTGCAGTGCCGCCTTTTGCGCCAGCTCGATACCATCCATCCCCGGCATCACAATGTCGGTGAGCAGCAGATCAAAATGGCCGCCGGCTTGCAGCAAATCGAAGGCATCATGGCCATTCTCGACCGCCTGAACAACATAGCCCGAGCGTTCCAGCGCCCGCACGAGATATTGGCGCATCGCCGCATCGTCTTCAGCTAACAAAATCTTGTACATGCGATTCCCATTTGCCCAACTGTAACGCGATAGCGTCCTCATTACCGCCGATGCGTTAACATCCCTTGCAATCAGGCGCGACATGATTCAGCGTTAACGGCGATGGAGTCGCGCGTCCCTTTCCACATGTTCAACACCGCCGTCGCCCGCTCGCCCGTGGTGATCTCGGTTCCGCACGCGGGTCGTGATTATCCGGCGGCGTGCGTGCAGCTCGGCCGCGTGCCGATTGCGAAACTGCTGCGGCTTGAAGATCGGTATGCCGATCTGCTCGTCAAGTCGTGCATTGCCGCTGGATATAGCACGATTATTGCGCAGACACCGCGACTGTGGATCGACCTTAATCGCGCCGAGGATGATTATGTGGATCGCGGCGGCGGGCGAAACACGGGCACCCACGCCTCCACCAAGGCGCGGAGCGGCCTCGGGCTTGTTCCCACACGATTGTCTGGCGTGGGCGATATCTGGCGCACACCCCCCGATGTGGCGGAGATTGGGGAGCGGGTCAGCCATTATCACCGCCCCTATCATGCGGCGATCAACACGGCGCTCAAAGCCTCGCACGCCCGATTCGGCGTCGCCGTCTTGCTTGACATTCATTCGATGCCGCCTTTGGCTGGCGATGACAGCCCGAAGATTGTCTTGGGCGACCGCTTTGGCCGCTCGGCGGACATGGCAGTGACCGACGCTGCGCGTGCCGCTTGCACCTTCGCTGGCTATGGGACCGCGCTCAATACGCCCTATGCGGGTGCCTATATTCTGGAGCGACATGGCCAGCCAATGGCCGGCATCCATGCGCTGCAACTCGAGGTGTGTCGCAGCCTCTATCTCGACGATACGATGAATACACCAAACGAGGGGGTGCATCCGCTGCAGCGTCTGGTTCTGAACGTCGCCGCAGCAGTTTCAGAATCGGTGACCAACCAGCAAATGCCTTTGGCAGCCGAGTAGTGGGGCTGCCCAAAAAAAAGCCACCCCATGTTTACACACGGAGCGGCCAAGGTTCAGGGAGGAAACACATCCGTAGATGTGCAGAACAGCAAATGCGAAAGGGGGAAACGCACCAACTGTCCGACCCCTCAGATAAGGTTATCGCGCAGTAATTTCAAGGCGTATCTGATAATGACCCGACCGAAGCGCTGGTCGCGCATTGCCTGCCTCAGCAGGCCAGTTGCAAAACGAAGCGCGCGTGCGCCGTCGCGCTTACTGATAAGCGACGGTGACGGTGAATGTGCCGGTGTACGCACCCGCAACCTGATTTGCGCCAACGGCCAGCGTTCCGCCGACGTAAAAGCTATCGGTGGTCGAATTGCCCGTCAGCAGTAGTTTGTTGGCGGTGAGCGAATTGCTCAGCGTTGCCGTCATTGCGGTTCCGGGCCCAGTCAGGCTCGTTGTTGCCGGTATGGTGAGCACGGCCGTATAGCCTGCCGCCCCTGCGAGCGAGAAGGAAGCAGCGCTGTTGCCGCCACCCGTGCAGACAACGACGGTGCAATT
>Ga0007825_1000094_pt1 | contig 28202 bp, 25 predicted proteins | sample CryBogCBE13Jul09_FD_71229 | JGI IMG/M metagenome (GOLD analysis project Ga0007825, IMG submission 71229) | Freshwater microbial communities from Crystal Bog, Wisconsin, USA - CBE13Jul09 | ecosystem: Environmental > Aquatic > Freshwater > Lake | place: Crystal Bog, Wisconsin, USA | collected... | reverse complement strand
ATTTGTATGTATTCTTTAGACATTGGATTGAGTTTTAATAAAAAGCCCCGAACGAGTCGAGGCTTTAATTATATAATTCGGAATGAATTAACCTTGTTGTGGTCTGTCTTCGCGAGGCGCTTGCTCTGGCTTAGGTAATAAAGCTTTGTGGCTTAATTTGAATTTACCTGTTTTAGGGTCCAAACCAACCAACTTAACTTTCACTTCATCACCTTCCTTGAAGATACCATCCATAGTTTCCAAACGCTTCCAGCTTATTTCACTAATGTGTAATAAACCTTGTTTGCCTGGCATGAATTCAACGAATGCACCAAACTCTTTAATGCCTTTCACAACACCATCATAAACGTCTCCAATTTCTGGAACCGCAACAATACCATTGATCCATCTAACCGCAGCGTCTAAGCTATCCTTGTTTGCAGAGAAGATACTTACTTCACCATGGTTGTCTACTTCCTCAATGTTGATAGTAGCACCTGTAGTTCTTTGCATTTCTTGGATAATCTTACCACCTGGTCCGATTACAGCACCAATAAATTCTTTATCAATAATTAATTTAACCATTCTTGGAGCATGAGGTTTCACATCTGCACGTGCAGCAGGAATACACTCATACATTGCATCTAATATGTGTAAGCGACCTTTCTTAGCTTGAGACAATGCTTCACGCATAATGTCCATGCTTAATCCGTCTACTTTAATATCCATTTGAACTCCACAAATACCATCTTTAGTACCTGTTACTTTAAAGTCCATATCACCTAAATGATCCTCATCACCTAAGATATCAGTTAAGATTGCATACTTACCATCTTCTCTTGAAATTAATCCCATTGCAACACCACTCACGTGTTTTGGAACTGGAACACCTGCATCCATTAATGCTAATGAACCGGCACAAACTGTTGCCATTGAAGACGAACCGTTTGATTCTAAGATATCAGATACTACACGTAATGTGTAAGGGAATACAGTGCTATCTGGTAACATTTGTTTTAAAGAACGTTGTGCTAAGTTACCATGACCAACTTCACGACGACCTACACCACGCATCATTTTCACTTCACCTGTTGAGAATGGAGGGAAATTATAGTGTAAGAAGAATTTTTGGTATTCAGCGCTTTGAGCAGTCTCTTGCATTAACTCATCTAACTTAGTACCTAATGTTACTGTAGTTAAAGATTGAGTTTCACCTCTTGTAAATAAAGAAGATCCGTGCGGAGTTGGTAATGGAGAAGTTTCCATTGCTAAAGGACGCACTTGATCCAAGCTACGACCATCTAAACGAATACGACTATCAACAATCATATTACGCACCACTTCCCATTTTAAGTCCTCATAATACTTACCTGCTAATTTCTTTTGCAAGTCTGTAATTTCAGTACCTAAATGTTCCATGATTTCTTTTTTCAATGCACTGAATGCATCGCTACGCTCATGCTTAGCAGAACCCATTCTTGCGATAGCGTCTACTTTAGCAGTTGCGAAATCATATACTTTTTGCTTGATGGCTTCGTCTTGTTCTGGTTTTTTGTAATCACGTACTTCTGTGATACCAACAATCTTTCTTAATTCAGCTTGCGCTTTAATTTGTTTTTTGATTGCTTCATGCGCCATCTCTAAACATTCAACTAATTCTTCTTCAGAACATTCTTTCGCTTCACCTTCCACCATCATCAAGTTCTTTTCAGTAGCAGCAATGATGAATTCTAATTCACATTTTGCTAATTCCGCTTTAGAAGGATTGATCACAAACTTGCCATCAATTTTTGCAATTCTTACTTCAGAAATAATTTCTTTAATAGGAATATTAGAAACTGCTAACGCTGCAGAAGCTGCTAAACATGCTAATGAATCTGGCATTACATTCTCATCGCTAGATACCAATGAGATTAATACTTGCACATCGCATAAATAATCTTCAGGGAATAATGGTCTTAACGCACGGTCAATAAGACGGCTTGTTAAGATTTCGTAGTCGTTTAAACGTGCTTCTCTTTTAAAGAATGAACCAGGAATGCGGCCTGCAGATGCAAACTTTTCTTGGTAGTCAACGCTTAATGGGAAAAAGTCTTGACCATCTTTAGGGTCTTTGTTCGCAACAACGGTTGCTAATAAAATACAATTTCCTTGTCTAACGGTAACTGCTCCGTCTGCTTGACGTGCTAATTTACCCGTTTCGATAAATATTTCTTGTCCAGGATTAACCTCGAACTTTACTGATTTCGGTTGTGATAACATTTTTAATTTTTTTTGGTGTGAAACCCAACATACCTATATAAACAACTAATCCCAACCGTTTTGTACAGTTGGGACAGCTATTATAAGTAGTTCTTGAATTATTTTCTTAAGCCTAATTTTTCAATTAGTGCGCGGTAACCAGTAAGGTTATGTTTTTGTAAATAAACCAATAAACGCTTACGCTGACCCACTAATTGCATTAAACCTCTTTGAGTTGAATGGTCTTTGTGGTTTGCTTTCAAGTGACCTGAAATGTGCGCAATACGTTGAGTTAATAAAGCAATTTGTCCTTCGATTGAACCTGTGTTAGTTGCTTTTCCACCAAATTCAGCAAAAATGCTCGCTTTCTTTTCTTTTGTTAGTATAGACATTGTAATCTTCTTTTTTGTGACCAACTATTGGCCACGGTTTTTTTCTTTTATTTCGGCTGCAAAGATAAGGGTAAAAGGGCTTAACCTAATCAAAAATTTCAACGTTTTTTGGGTATTTTGCCCTATTAAACTGAAAAAGCTTGTCCTGAAGGCTAGCCGCGTAGTTAATGGACACCACTTTTACGTCCGTTATATTGTTGCTTTTGTCCAAAATTACGGCACTGGAAAGGGCCGATTTAGCCTTATCCAACACCAGGGTTACCTTTTGGAAATTCTTGCGTTTGTCAATAGGTGAAAGCTCAATGGTAGCCTTAGCTCCGTCTTGACTTAACAATTTGAAATTGAAGTCTTTATCGTAGTTACCTGATAATAATTTTTGAGGACTAAGGGTTTGATCTGATTCAGCCACAGTGGACTTTGAAATGGAACTTACCCCGTCAAAATTGTATATAGTTGCCCCGTCACAAACAATCTCCATTGCCCCTTGTTGAAGCAAGTATTTATCCCCTTTCATCTTTAGATTGATGATTTTAGTACCTAAGGCCTTCCCCGTATTATTTTTTGAAATCAACTGAATATTTACCAAAATGCCCTTTGCTTGCTTCACTTTTGCACCCATTTGGTCCAAAAGGGCTTTGGCTTGAGGATCTTTTTGGGCCTGAACATTACTAAATGAAAGTGCTGCTGCTAATATTAAAAGTTGTTTCATTGACTTGCTTAATGGATGAATAAGTATAAAGCTTGAACAAAAATAAGCAATCCTAGTTTAATGGGTATGTTAAACTAGGATTACCTGTATTATAAGTTTTGAAGAAAATCGTACAATTCAGCATCGGACTTATATAAAACCTCGCGTGGTTTACTACCCTGGCTTGGTCCTACAATACCAGCAGATTCTAATTGATCCATTAAACGACCTGCTCTGTTATAACCCAATTTCATTCTTCTTTGAATAAGAGATGTAGAACCTTGTTGTGCGCTTACGATTAATTTAGCCGCATCTTCAAATAAAGGATCTCTATCGCCTGCATCAAAACCTCCTGCTTCCAAATCTTTCTCATCCATATATTCAGGAAGTAAAAATGCTTGAGGATATCCTTTTTGTTCTGAAATAAAGGAACAAACTCTGTCCACTTCTGGAGTATCTACGAACGCACATTGTAAACGGGTAATCTCACCATTATAAGAAACAAGCATATCCCCTTTTCCAATTAATTGCTCTGCACCGCCGGCATCTAAAATAGTTCGGCTATCAATTTTACTTGATACTTTAAATGCAATACGAGCTGGGAAGTTGGCTTTGATGGTACCTGTAATAATATTTACAGAAGGTCTTTGCGTTGCAATAATTAAGTGAATACCAACGGCACGTGCTAACTGTGCTAATCGCGCAATTGGCATTTCCACTTCCTTACCTGCTGTCATAATTAAATCAGCAAACTCATCCACAACCAAGACAATGAATGGTAAGTATTGATGTCCTTTTTCAGGATTTAATTTTCGGGAAGTAAACTTATCGTTGTACTCTTTAATATTTCTACAACCAGCTTCTTTTAATAAGTCATAACGATTATCCATTTCAATACACAAAGCATTTAATGTATTGATTACTTTTTTAGTATCCGTGATGATAGCATCTTCCTCGCCAGGTAATTTTGCTAAGAAATGTTTTTCAATCACACGATATAAACTTAACTCTACTTTTTTAGGATCCACCAACACAAACTTTAATTGTGAAGGATGTTTTTTATAAAGAAGTGAAACTAAAATTGCATTTAATCCCACCGACTTACCTTGACCTGTAGCACCCGCCATTAATAAGTGTGGCATACTTGCTAAGTCAACAATAAAGTTTTCATTATCAATTTTTTTACCAATCGCAATAGGTAAAGAGAAAGTACTTGTTTGGAATTTTTCACTCGCTAACAAAGTTTTCATACTTACCACGGACTTACGAATATTAGGCACTTCTATACCAATGGTTCCTTTACCAGGAATTGGCGCAATAATACGAATACCCAATGCTGCTAAGCTTAAGGCGATATCATCCTCCAAGTTTTTAATACGACTAATACGTACACCTGGAGCAGGTACAATCTCATATAATGTAACGGTAGGTCCTACGGTTGCTGCAATACGTTGAATGGCAATATCATAATTTTTTAAAGTTGCAATAATTTGATTTTTATGCATCTCTAATTCCTCAGGATCCTGTACAATTTTTTCAGAGCCATGTGTCTCTAATAAATTAATAGAAGGATACTTGTAATTTTTTAAATCCAATGTTGCATCAAACTTTGTTGCAAGACTTCCAATGGCAGCCACTGGAACCACTGCTTCCTCGGCTCCTTCATTTATTTCTAAATCTAAATCTTCTAATAGTTCATCATCTAAGTCTGAGAAATCTTCTACTTCATCCGGTAAAATTTGCACGGTTTCAGTTTCTGCAATTTCATTTTCTTCCGGTTCATCAATCACCAAGGTTGGCGCTAATTCATCAATAAATAATTTGCCGCCTTTCTCCTCATCCATCTCCGGCATAATTACTGCAACGCCTTCTCCTTTATTTTCATTGATTAATCTATTGCCTGTTGGAACGGCTTCATTTGTAACATCAACATCCTCATTATGGACTGGTTCAGGATTATTTAAATCCCATTCCTTTTTCACAGCAGGAGTATCAGGTACAAATCCACCTAGCAATGCTTCGTCTGTTTCAGGCGCTTTCTTTTTAGGAATTAAGAAGTCGAAATTAGGGGTATTGAAAGTTGGATTGAATCTCCAAATAAAATAACTAAACCCAGCCATTAATAAAAGTGCGCCAGTGCCAAAGCTACCCACCCATTTAATCATCCAGCTACTTGCATATTCGCCCACTGCACCACCCCATGAAAAAGCAGCACCTCTTGTTACAAAAGCAAAACAAGTACTTAACACTAGTAATCCCACTAATACATATCTAATATTTCTCCATCTACTAAAAAGAGGTTTCGTGAAAAATAAATTCACGCCTAAAACAAATGTGGTGGTACAAAATAAATAAGATGCTAAACCAAAACCATTGAAAATAATTTGGTAAGCAACAAATGCGCCAATGAATCCTAATATATTGTTTACTTTAACATCGTTTGTAGAAAACAAATGTGTTCTCCATAACTGAACCTTGTCTTGGTCGTCCTGCCAAGTAAATAAATACGAAGTGAATGCTACAAAAAGAAACAGGGTTAATAATATAAATAACAAACCCATAATTTTTGAAGTACGTTCGTCCTTCACCACTTCAGTTACATTCACCGTAGTTTCCTTATCCGGATTTAATGCCTCCTCACTTACCTTGGGAGCTTTTTTACTTTTGAGCGTATTTGCCATAGTAACAAATATAAGCCATCCCAATAGGAAGAAAAAGGTTTTTTGACTAATGTGTAAAATTGAAACTAAGCGCCCCTACTTATCCACTTTATGCATCCAAACAACCCTTAACCAACTGGCCCATCCTAGGATAAAAAACAGACCCCCAAGTGGCGTCACTGGACCAATTAATTTGCTGTAATTAAAACTGCAAAGGGTTTGAAAAGTCAACAAGTATAATGAACCACTAAAACACAAAATTCCTAATAAAAAATAATTGCTAGACCAGCCAAGGCCTTTGTGGTTTTCTAAAATTGAAAAATGTTGCTGTAAATAAAATGACAATAAAATTAGGGCGATCGCATGCAAAAATTGATACCTCACTCCTGTTTCAAAAATGGCTACTTTATCAGCAGGCACCATATTTTTTAAAGCATGTGCTCCAAAAGCACCCAGCACTACGGATAGCAATGCAAGGACTAATCCCCAAAGTAATATTTTACGCCCCATGTTTTTGTACAATTTTTTTAAGTGCCGCTTCCGTTATTTGATCCCCTGACAATCTATAATTGGCTTGTTGATAAAATGGAGTACGCTCTAAAATTTTATTTTGCAAAAAATTAGCCAATTCTTCATTGCTTAAATTGGCAATTAAAGGACGGTGTTCTTTTTGATTGGATAATCTTTCCACTAATACCTCAATGGATTCATCTAACCAAATCACAATACCTTCTTTTTTCATCCAATCCATATTGGCCTGAATACATGGAGTACCGCCCCCTGTAGCTAAAACGAATTTCTTTTTTTCAGAAAACCATTTAAGCATTTTGGTTTCGATTTTTCTAAATTGATCCTCCCCATCTTCTTCAAATATTTCAGTAATAGTGCGCTCCTCCATCATTTCAATTAAATCATCTAAATCATATCCACCGGCCTTTATCCATTTTGCAATTTTTGCCGACCAAAATGATTTTCCAGAACCCATCATTCCAATTAAAAATACTTTCTCTGCTGCCATAACCGCTACTACTATTTATAAAATTCGAACTTTATTTAAATGCATTCATGCCTGTAATATCCATACCTGTAATTAACAAGTGTACATCGTGCGTACCCTCATAAGTAATTACACTTTCTAAATTCATCATATGACGCATTACGGAGTATTCGCCTGTAATGCCCATACCGCCTAACATTTGACGTGCGTCTCTTGCAATTTGAGTAGCAATTTCACAGCTATTACGTTTAGCCATACTAATTTGTGCAGGTGTTGCTTTGCCTTGATTCATTAAAACACCTAAACGCCAAACTAAAAGCTGTCCTTTCGTAATTTCAGTTATCATCTCGGCTAACTTTTTTTGTTGCAACTGAAATCCACCAATTGGTTTTCCAAATTGCACACGCTCTTTAGAATATCTTAAAGCGGTATCATAACAGTCCATCGCAGCGCCCAATGCACCCCATGCAATACCATATCTTGCCTTACTTAAACAACCCAACGGACCTTTTAAACCAATCACATTTGGGAATATATTTTCCTTTGGCACTTTCACATTATCAAATACAAGTTCACCTGTTGCACTTGCTCTTAAACTCCATTTATTATGTGTGGTAGGTGTACTAAAACCCTCCATTCCTCTTTCCACAATCAATCCTACAATTTTACCTTCTTCATTTTTAGCCCATACCACGGCTATTTGAGCAAATGGTGCATTACTGATCCACATTTTAGCACCATTCAAAATAACATGGTCACCAGCATCTTTAATATTGGTAAGCATTCCACCTGGATCCGATCCATGATTCGGTTCGGTTAAACCAAAACATCCTAACCATTCGCCAGAAGCCAACTTAGGTAAATATTTCTTTTTTTGCTCCTCACTTCCGTATGCAAAAATGGGATGCATTACCAATGAACCTTGAACGCTCGCCGTGCTACGCACACCACTATCACCACGCTCTAGCTCCTGCATCATAATACCATAACTAATATAATCAAGGCCTCCACCACCATATTCCACAGGAACGGTTGGACCAAAACAACCAAGGTCTCCTAATTGCTTTACAATTTGTTGTGGAAACTCAGCACGTTGTGCATAGTCTTCAATGATGGGAGAAATAGAAGTTTTTACATAATCGCGCACTGCCGATCTTACCATCAAATGCTCCTCACTCAACAACTCATCTAATTGATAATAATCAGGTGATTCAAACAAATCCATTCTTACTGCCATAACTTCATTTTTAGGTAAACAATCTTCCTCAAAGGTAACTGAAACTACCTAAAAAAACTATATTTACAGGTACAATCCGCTATATGAGAAAAGTAATTACCCATTTAAGTTTTTATGTTTTAATCGCCATTATTGCTGGCGTATTGTTAGGGATTTATCAACCAGCAATGGCAATACAATTAGAACCCATTGCAAAATGGTTTATCAATATCATAAAGGGCTTTACTTTTCCTATTATTTTCTTAACTGTTTGTTTGGGAATAGCGAGTATGGGCGATTTGAAAAAAGTAGGAAGAATTGGATTTAGATCCCTTTTATATTTTGAAGTAGTCAGTACCCTTTCCTTGGCTATTGGTGTGATTGTTGCATTGTGGCTTGAACCCGGTAAAATAAATAAAGAAGGTTTACAAATGCAGGATCCTTCCAAATACACCAAGTCAACTCATTTTGATTTATTGGGCATTATTGCACAAAACACCAACCTACAAGTTTTATTAGCGGCCATTGTTTTAGGATTTGCATTGAATTATTTTCCTAAAAGAGAAAAGTATATTCACAATCTTGGAAGGCTTACGCATTATGTATTTACTGGATTAAAATATGTGATGTACTTAGCACCCATTGCAGCATTTGGTGGCATGTCCTTTGCGATAGGTAAATATGGTTTAAAAACTTTGATCCCCTTAGGAAAACTAATGGGGACCATGTATTTAACGATGATCTTATTTATTTTTATCGTGCTAGGATTGATTTTAAAATATTATAAACTATCCATCTTTAAATTATTGGCGAATATCAAGGAAGAATTATTAATTGTTTTTGGTACTTCTTCCTCCGAGCCTGCTATGCCATCGCTGATGAATAAATTAGAAAAGATGGGTTGCTCAAAATCAGTAGTTGGATTGGTCGTACCCACCGGCTATTCATTTAATTTAGACGGCACTTCTATTTATTTATCTATGGCGGTTATATTCATTGCACAGTTGTATAATGTACAATTAAGTGCTGCTGAAATTGTAACTACTATTTTAATATTAATGCTTACTTCAAAAGGAGCTGCAGGCTTAACAGGAAGTGGATTTATTGTGCTCGCATCTACCCTTGCTTCTCTTCAAAAAATACCTATCGAAGGATTGGCTTTTTTATTAGGTGTAGATAAATTTATGAGTGAAGCAAGAGCCATTACCAATATTATTGGGAATAGTGTAGCGACTGTTGTGATTGCTAAAATGGAAGGGGAAAGCATTCACCATATTGAGGCTTAAACACTCCTTATCCTTTACGATAAATAGTAAAAAGTAATGCGCGATTACAAAGAAAGTAAGCCTTTCATTTCATTGGCATATTCACTTGCTGCAATGGCTGCCTTCTCAGCAAAGTCGGTTCCACTACTTGCGAAAATTACGGCTCTACTTGCGTTTACCAATAATCCAACTGAATCGTTCTTGCCATATCTAGTTACCTCAGATAAACTTCCACCTTGTGCGCCCACTCCAGGTACTAATAAAAAATGATGAGGGATAATTTTTCTGATGCCCGTAAAATCTTCAGCTTTGGTAGCACCTACTACAAACATTAATTGTTCGTGGGTACCCCAACTAGCTACTTGCTCTAAAACAGATTCGTATAAAAATTGTCCGCTTTGTAATTTTTGTTGTTCAAAGTTTTTACTTCCTTCGTTGGAGGTTAATCCTAAAACAATGGTCCATTTATTAGTGTACGATAAAAAAGGATCAATGCTGTCCTTGCCCATATATGGCGCAACTGTAATGGCATCAAAAGGCAATACCTCAAAGAATGTTTTTGCATACTGTGCCGAAGTGTTTCCAATATCGCCACGCTTAGCATCGGCAATGGTAAAATGCGTTGAAGGGATATGCGCCAAAGTTTCTTCCATTGCCTCCCATCCTTTCACCCCTTGAGATTCATAAAAAGCAGTATTAATTTTATAACTCACGCAATATGGAGCAGTTGCATCAATGATGGCTTTATTAAATGCAATAACGCCTTCCTTTGTTTTAGGTAAATGTGCTGGCAATTTTTCAATATCCGTATCTAATCCAACACATAAATAAGAATGCTTTGCATTTATTTGTTCAACCAATTTATTCTTTGTCATAATTAATTATTTCGTTCCGTAAACAAATACTTTATACCCCCATGCTTCTAATTGAACATTATGAATGTCCTTATTGGCTTGATGCGTAAATATTTCATAGTAGGTGTTTCCTGTAGGCAATTTAGCATCCAATGAAACTGGTTGTGGCTCATTAGATAAATTCAAAACGACTACCACCAAACTATTTCCATTTTTTCTTGAGTAAGCCATTACTTGAGCAGGATGATTCACAGCAATACGTTCAAACACTGCGTCTTCTTTAAATGCAGCATTCGTGCTTCTTAAATTTAAAAGCGTTTTATAAAAACCAGCACGCTCATATTTATTAAAGCCCATAGAATCTTTTTCAAAAAATGAAACAGGTCTTAACACAGGCTCTTCTTGACCACTATAAATAAGTGGCATGGCTCTGTTGTATGTTTGTGTAAACACTGCAAAAGGCGCATGAATTTTTCCAGGCATGGTTGCATAATCTGCTTTGTTCCATGAATTTTCGTCATGATTGCTTGTGAAATATAATCTCCAAGCACCTTTCATATAGGCAGTATCAATTGTATGTAAAACAGTGTCTAATGAAAGGACGTTTTTCTTTCCTGCAGCAATATCATTCATCATATGAAACTCAGTCCAAGGATAGGTTGCGTCAAAACCAGTTTCATGTAATTTTGGATCATCTGCCTCAGCCAAGAAAAATAAATTGCGTTCTTTTTTTAATGCAGGAATGCATTTATTCCAAAAGCTGTAAGGAACACCCCAAGCTACGTCCACTCTAAATCCGTCAATCGCAGTATGCTTAACCCAATATTTCATAGCATTTATCATGCTGTCTTCCATCACATGATTTGCATAATTTAATTCTCTTGTATCCGACCAATCTGCAGTATAAATTGCTTTGCCTGTGCTATCACGCTCATAAAAATCAGGATGCGTTTTTAACCAAGGATGATCAGGTCCACTGTGATTAGGCACCCAATCAATTAATACTTTCATACCCAATGCGTGTGCCTTAGTAACAATTTTATTAAAATCATTAAGGGTTCCAAACTCAGGGTTCACGTCGGTATAACTAGCCACTGAATAATAAGAGCCCAATGTTCCTTTACGACCTTCCTTTGAAATAGGTTGCAAAGGCATAAACCAAATTGTTTTTACGCCCATTTTTTGCAAACGCGTTAAGTGTTTTGCAAAAGCATTTAAAGTTCCCTCTTTGGTATATTGACGGATATTCACCTCATAAATATTGCCTTGTTCCATAAAAGCAGGATGCTTTTGAACAGCTTTTTTACTCTGGGCATTTACCTGTTGAGTACTCACAAATAACAAGGTCAAAGAACAGAAAAGGGCGATAATTTTTTTCATATAAAACGGGCTAAATAAATAAGAGATGGTCATAATTTAATTGCACAAATTTAACATTATTATTTGGCTTAACTTTGGCCTATGCTTAAAAAACTAATCTTATTCACGAGCCTATTTATTATAAGTAGCGCCTGTAACAATAATAGTCCGGCTGAGCAAGCCGATAATCCTTTGGATGGGGGCAGATATTTTATTGAGAACTACATGCAGGGCGATATGAAAAAAGCGCAGGAATACCTGTTGGTGGATCCAAAAAACCAGGCCTATTTTGACCAAATGACAAAGGATTATTTTGCCTTAGATAAAGAAGGTCGCACCCAATTGAGGCAATCCTCGATTGAAATAAATGAGGTCAAAACTTTAAACGATCAAGCTTCAGCCATAATTTACGCCAATTCAAATGATAAAATTCAAAGATGGGTTAAAGTGGTAGCCACGCCTAAAGGTTGGAAAGTAGATTTAAAATACAGTTATGGACCTAAATTATAGGTCAAAAAGATAAAATTTGTATATTTGCCCTGTCTAAAAACAACGATAAAACAATAACGCAAAATGGAAGCACAAAAAAACACTAAAAAGTACTGGATCTATTGTTTCACTTGGTTAGCCATCATGGTAACTTTGATGTTTGTTTACAGAGAATTTTTCTGGTTAGCATTACCAGGTACTGTGACTTATTTTGCAAAAGCAATGGATATATTTTAGTAGTAACCTCACTATAACTAAAAGCCTTACTTCGAAGTTTCGTTGTAAGGCTTTTAAATTTTTAGCCCTCATAAACCGAATAACTATTTAATTGTTATCAAATAATATAAATCAATAAAAAATATACCATGTCTAATACATATTTTGACGAGATTATTGCAAAAAGAAGATCCAATAGAAAATTTGACCCAAATGTAGAAGTTCCTAATGAAGTGATACAAAGAAGTTTAGAGCGTTCTATCCTATCACCCAATAGTAGCAATATGCAATTATGGGAATTTTATTGGATACAAACACCTTCTTTAAAAGAGCAATTTACCGAACTATGTTTAGGCCAAAATGCAGCAAGAACCGCCAAGCAATTGGTGGTATTTGTAACCAGAGGTGATTTATGGAAACAACGTGCCAACTGGAACTTAGCGCTTGTTAAAGAAACGATTCAAGGGGAGCCAGATAAAATGCAAAAAAGAGGATTGGATTATTATTCAAAATTAATGCCACTTGCCTATCGTTCAGATATGTTTGGCTTTTTTACATTTGTGAGAAGAACCATTAGTTTTTTCATGGGCTTCAACAAACCTTTTTTCCGTTTAGGAGGAAAGGCTGACCAAAGAATCACCGTGCATAAATCATGTGCATTAGCTGCGCAAACATTTATGCTATCCATTGCAGCAGAAGGTTTTGAATCTTGTCCAATGGAAGGATTTGACTCCAAGCGTGTAAAGAAATTATTAAACTTGCCAGCAGGTGCAGAAATCAATATGATAATTTCAATAGGAAAAGGAACGAAGGATGGCATTTGGGGACCAAGAAATAGAGTGCCTTACAACGAAGTAGTGTTTGTAAAGTAAGAAGTTGTGCAGCGAATGATGTGAAGAAGAAGTAGATTACTGATGTGATTATATGTTAAAAAAGTAAAGCCTCGAAATTCGAGGCTTTACTTTTTTATAGAAACAGTTCACTTAAAATGCGCGCTTTATTTTATAGCTGGTGTCAACACAATATTTCTGAATTCTATTGGACCATGATCACCTTGCATCATTAATGGGCCTGGTTCACCTTCCTTACTATCTAAAGCACCACCTGTTACGCCAGGAATCTCTTGCTTATAAATAATAGTAGTACCATTTGCTTTAACAGTTACCATACGACCAACTAATTCAACGTCGTATGATTGCCATTCGCCTGGCTCTTTAGCCATATTTAACCAAGGATCAATAAATCCGTAAATGCCACCAAGGTATAAACTCATTGGCTCCATGCCTTTGTTATCCTCAATTTGAATTTCATAACGACCTCTTAAATACACACCACTATTACTTCCTTTTGGATATCTAAATTCAATATGTAATTTAAAATCATCGAAAGTTTTTACGGTTCTAATATTTGCTCCAGACTTTGGACTTTTTAAAACACCATTTTCAACAATCCATTGGTTTGTTTTTCCAAGCGCTTCCCAGCCTGTTAAATCTTTACCATTAAAAAGTTTTATAGGAGCTCCCCAAACAGGCGCTTTATCTCTCCATAATTTTGGAGCACGCTCTCCAACAAAAGTATAGGTCTTACCATTTGTGTTTACAATACTTCCAGACAATTTACTATCTGCTAAAGTACCTTCCAATACTAATTCTTTATCTGTTCTTTCCCATTGAGCAGGAATATGAAAAGAAACTTTACCGTCTTTGAAATCTACTTTTGAAATAGGTCTAGCACTTCCACCTTCCCAAACAAATCGACCAAAATAACCATTGATACCAGTGTGTCTCACTTCCAACCAAGATGGCGCCATGCGACCGTCAATGTTTACTGTTAAATCCCAACGGCCTTCAATAGGATCTTTTTCGCCACCACCATTTGCTTTTAATAAGCTAGTAGGCAAAACCAATAAGGCCAATAATAATAATTTGAAATAATTTTTCATATAGCAAGCAATCGTTTAATGAATAACTAATTTACGAATAAAATACACTCAAAAAAGAAAAATGTGTAATAAAAAAATCCCGCGCTTGGCGGGACTTTCATTTCCAAAAAGGAACCGTGGAGTCGAGGGGAGTCGAACCCCTGTCCAAACAATGTTACCATTGGTCTTCTACATGCTTATTGTTTTATTATTTGTCGGCGGTAGACAGGAAAAACACAAACCAATCTACTACTTAGCTGGATGGTACTTAAATAGGATGCACAGCCTACTCCTATCGCATCCCTTTTTGTTTTGATTAAGCTAAGCTGCGGGTAAAGGGCCTACCTGCTTGCTCGGCCATAATGGAAGTTAATTCACTGAATTAAGCAGCCATGGCGTAGTTTGTTTCGCCGTTTGATTGTTTGATATTCAGATTTAAGTGCTAATTATCCAACGCACTGCATGCTTACCCCAACCGCTACGCTTGCTGTCAAAACCATACGACCCCAAAGCTTATAAGTCGGGTAAAACTTATTAAGAACCTGTAAAATTACGATTTATTTGCCCAATCCCCAAAACATCTATTTGAACAAACGCCATACATCTAATCCTAATGCGTAAAACATTAAGCCAAACATAATTACCATGCCCACAATTTGAGCGTACTCCATAAACTTATCGCTTGGCTTACGTCCTGTGATCATTTCAAATAAAATAAATAGAGCGTGTCCGCCATCCAATGCAGGAATTGGCAATACATTCATGAAGGCAAGTATGATAGAAAATACTGCAGTTAAAGTCCAGAATTTATACCAATCCCACTCAGCTGGGAAAGTATTTCCGATACTAATTAAACTACCTAAGGATTCATTTGCTTTTACTTTACCAGTAAATATTTGCTTGATCCCTTGAATATAATTATCCAATGTAGTGAAACATCTTGAAGTCCCTTCTGGAATAGATTCAGCAAAAGTATAATCAGTGTGTACTGTTTTAAAAATTGAATAAGGTAATTTTAAAAATAAACCTAACTGACCTGAAGCGCTCACTAATGCTTTTACTTTAACAGTATCCTCTCCTCTTTTTGCTGTTACAATTACAGTTGAATCTGCAAATTGTTTTTTCAATGCTTCAAACTCATAACGATATTGAACGGATTGATCATTGATCATTAATAAAGTATCCCCTTTATAAAACTCAGTACCACTCATAGTTACAGCCGACTTAGAAACAGAATCCACAATTACAGGGAAACGGGGTGTAACAAATGGAATAGATTTTTTAATTTTTGCTAAAGATGAAGATAATGTGCTTGGTACATTTAAAGTAACCGTACTATCCCCTCTTAGTACCTGCATCGTTTTAGGATTTTCTAAAACTAATTTAGATTCTAATTGCTCAAAATTGGTAAGCGTTTTATTATCTAAAGAAACAATAATATCCCCTTCTTGAACGCCAACTGATTTTGCCAACTCACTTGCATGTACACCATACACTACATTTTTTGCCGGCAAATATTCTTCCCCCCAATGCCAAGTGATTCCAATAAAAATAACAATAGCTAAAATAATGTTTACGATAACACCACCAAGCATTACAATTAATCTTTGGTAGGCAGGCTTGGATCTTAATTCCCAAGACTCAGGTGCTTTATTTAATTGCTCCGTATCCATGGACTCATCCACCATGCCTGATATTTTTACATATCCGCCAAACGGAATCCAACCAATGCCATATTCAGTTTCTCCAATTTTCTTTTTCCAAAGACTAAATCCTGGATTAAAGAATAAATAAAATTTTTCTACTCTTGTTTTAAAAAGACGTGCAGGAATAAAATGTCCTAATTCGTGCAACACTACTAATATAGAAAATGACAAAATAAATTGTCCTGTCTTTACACCCACCGCTGCAAAGTCAATTGCTAAAGTATACATAAATTATAATTGTATTAAGGAAGCTGCAAAACTGCGTGCTTCACCATCTGTTTCGAAATAATCATTTAAAGTTGGATTAGAAATGAACTCTATTTTTTCTAAAGTTCGCTCAATCATATCGGTCATATCTAAAAATCCAATTCTGTTTTTCAAAAATGCATACACTGCAATTTCATTCGCCGCATTTAAAACACAAGGAGTGTTTCCTCCTTTGTGCATTGAATCAATTGCTAATTGTAAATTTCTGAATGTTCTTGTATCCGGCTCATCAAAAGTTAATGTGTTGGGTTTGTCAAAATGATATCTAGGAAAATCATTTTGTAAACGTTGCGGAAATGCCATTGCATATTGAATAGGCAACTTCATATCCGGAAGTCCCATCTGTGCTTTAATACTTCCATCTTGAAACTGCACCATGCTATGAATAATACTTTGCGGATGCACAACCACTTTAATTTGTTCTGGCGTTAAATCAAATAACCATTTTGCTTCAATCATCTCTAACCCTTTGTTCATAAGGGTTGCAGAGTCGATAGATATTTTAGCACCCATTGCCCAGTTAGGATGTTGCAATGCGTGATCACGTTTTACATTCGCTAAAAAATTAGATTTCTTCCCTAAGAAAGGACCACCACTTGCAGTTAAAATAATTTTTTCAATAGGGTTATTATTTTCTCCCACCAAACATTGAAATATAGCAGAGTGCTCACTGTCCACAGGAATAATGGCAGCACCTTTTTCTTTAGCTGTTCGCATTACAATTTCACCAGCAACTACCAATGTTTCTTTATTGGCAAGTCCCACCGCCTTTCCTTTTTCAACTGCAGTAAGTGTTGGCGTTAATCCCGCAAATCCAACAATACCTGCCATCATAAAATCATAACAATCCATGGCAGCAACTTGCTCTAATGCCTCTTCACCAGCGAAAACTTTAATTGGTTTTCCTTCTAATGCTTTTTTAACAATGGCATATTTTCCTATTTCACCAATCACTACAATATTGGGAACAAATTGTAAAGCTTGTTCAATTAATAAAGACTCGTTGGAATGTGCCGTTAAAATTTCGGCAACGAAAAGTTCAGGATGCGCAGCAATTACTTCAAGGGTTTGTTTACCGATTGAACCAGTTGAACCGAAAATTGCTATTCTTTTTTGTTGCATCCCCTCTTTTATTATTTGCTTTATTATGAGCTACTTTTAATAGTGGCTAAAATTACATTATTATTTCTTAATATAATCCGATAAGTCGTTGGCAATGTTTCGATCATTGCTCAGTCTTGGCACTTTATTCTGCCCCCCTAATTTCCCCTTTGCTCTCATAAAATCGATAAAGGCATTTTTTGCAAGCGGCGTAATATGTAAGGGCTCTAGGATATTTCCAACAATTAAATCTTGATAGTAAACATTTTTCTCGCACATATATTCATTTAGCTTTTTACTAAATGCGGCCATATCATCTGGTGCTTTTTCAAATTCAATAAACCATTCGTGGTAACTTTTTCCAGCACCCTGTTGAATAAATGGAGCCACGGTAAATTCAACCACCGAAGCATTAAATTCACTAGCTGCTTTTAATAATGCTTGTTCCACTTCCTCTCCAATCACATGCTCTCCAAAAGCCGAAATAAAATGTTTCACTCTTCCCGAAACAATGACTCTATAAGGATCTAAGCTTACAAACTTAACGGTGTCGCCAATGCTGTACCCCCATAATCCAGCGTTACTATTAATAATGAGTGCGTAATTTTCACCTAATTTAACATCCCCTAAACTTAGTCGGGTTGGATTTTCATTATGCACTTCGGCCAATGGAATAAACTCATAAAAAATACCGCTATTGGTATTTAATAATAACCCTGAATCTCCGCGCTGGTCCTGAAAAGCAAAAAATCCTTCACTTGCAGGGAATAATTCAATGGTATCAATTTCTTTACCAATGGTTTCAAACAGTTTTGTTTTATAAGGCTCAAAGTTAACGCCCCCCTGCACGAGCACTTGTAAATTGGGGAATAAGTCTTTAACAGGTTTGCCCGTTATTGCCACCAAACTATCAAAATACATTTGCATCCAAGGTGGTATTCCTCCAATCAAACTCATGTCCTTGCCCAAAGTTTCTTCCACAATCTTTTCTAATTTCTCTTCCCACTCTTCAATACAATTGGTCTCAAAACTTGGCAATTGATTCTTTCTTAAATAGGCAGGAATATGGTGATTCACAATACCACTTAATCTTCCCGTGGCAATGCCACCCACTCTTTCCAATTCGGGAGAGCCACTTAAAAAAATCATTCTTCCCCCCGCAAAAGCAGTGTTGCCCGTGGTAGCCATATAAGTAAGTATGGCATTACGCGCACCATTAATATGATTACTGATTGAATCCTTCGTAATAGGAATATATTTAACCCCGCTGGTAGTGCCACTGGTTTTAGCAAAATAAATGGGCAACCCTTTCCAAAGCACATTTGGGGTTCCTTTTTTAACCAATTCTATGTAAGATTTAAAGCCTTCGTAGTCTCTAATAGGAACGGCTTGCTTAAAACTTTCGTAGTTGGTTACATTATTAAAGCCATGATCTTTCCCAAAAATGGTACCCGAACCGGTCTTAATTAATTGATTTAGAATATTTTGTTGATCTTTTACCGCTGTTTTAGCCTCTTTTTGAAGTCTATGATACACCATTTTAGCAAATGGCTTGGCTAATAGCGACTTAAAATTAAACATTGGCGGGTTGTTGGGATTGGGTCGAGGGCAAATTTAGATAGTATTTATTATATTTTTTGAAAATTACTTGCAAATTGGGAGAATAATTGCTACTTTTGCCGTCCTAATTTTGGACATTTATGTTAGCAGTAGTAAAAATCGCAGGACAGCAATTCAAAGTACAAGCAGGAGATAGCTTGTATGTACCTCACCTGCAAGGTAAAACCGGAGACAAAGTTGAATTCAGCGATGTATTATTCGTTGATAACAATGGAAGTATTTCATTTACTACGAAAGTAGTTGTGAAGGCTGAGATTGTTAATGACTTAGTGCAAGGTGATAAAGTGATCGCTTTTAAAATGAAGCGAAGAAAGGGTTTCCGCAAGAAGCACGGTCACAGAACACATTACACTCAAATCAAAATCGACAACATCGCTTAATTATAAATTAAGTTTGTTTCAGGTAGATTAGTTAATAACAGTATATAGTAAAATATAAAAGACTATGGCACACAAGAAAGGTGAAGGATCCGTAAAAAACGGCCGTGATTCACAAAGCAAGCGTTTAGGTGTTAAGATATATGGTGGTCAACCAGCTTTATCTGGCAACATCCTTATTCGTCAAAGAGGTACTCAGTACCACCCTGGTAAGAATGTAGGTGTTGGTTCTGACTTCACTTTATTTGCTTTATCTAACGGTGTAGTTGAGTTCAAAAAGGGCAAAAACAACAAAACTACGGTTTCTGTTTTGCCGGTTGAAGTGGTAGCTTAAAAAAAAGTTTTGTAAATAAGAAAAAAGTTTTTACTTTTAGGCATATTTACTAACCATTAAATCTAAAAAACATGGCAACTGCAAAAAAAGCGGCTAAAAAAGCTGCTCCTAAAAAAGCTGCAAAGAAAGTCGTAAAGAAAGCTGCTCCTAAGAAAGCTGCTAAAAAAGCTGCTCCTAAGAAGGCTGCTAAAAAAGCTGCTCCTAAGAAAGCTGCTAAAAAAGCTGCTAAGAAAGTCGCTAAAAAGAAATAATTATCCTCGGATAATGAAAGAGAGTCCTCGATTTATCGGGGACTTTTTTTTTAGGGTACTTTATAAAAATTTAAAGTACCCTAAAAAATCTTTTATGATTTTTAAAGTCCCTGACGGGACTTTTTTTATGCCTACTATTTTGCCCTACTCGATCCACTCGTTATCTTTACGCATGCACAATTACGAAATAGAAGAATACTTTTCATTACTGGCTAAGCTAATGGACATTCATGGTGAAAATGAATTTAAAATTAAGTCCTATAGTAATGCTGCATATACCTTAGACAAACTAACGGAACCCGTTGTAGATATGAGTCCTAGCCAACTGTTTGCTATTAGAGGTATTGGTGAAGCGATCGGAAAAAAGATACAAGAGATCATTGAAACAAAACGATTAACCATCTTAGATGAGTATATACAAAAAACACCTCCAGGTATTTTAGAGATGTTAAAAATTAAAGGACTCGGTCCTAAAAAAATTGTAACCATCTGGAAGGAATTAGAAATAGAAAGTATTGGTGAGTTGTTATATGCTTGCGAAGAAAATAGATTAGTAAAGTATAAAGGCTTTGGTGAAAAGACACAGAAAAATATTCAAGAAGCTTTAGAATTTTATTTACATCATCAAGGAAATTATTTGTACGAACAAGTTGAAGATTTAGCAAACAACTTGCAGCAAAATTTACAAGATGCATTTCCAAATGATACACATATTATTAGTGGTGCATTCAAAAGACAAATGGAATGGTTAGGATTTTTAGATGTGGTGACTACCCTGTCCGAAGACAATTTAGTGAGCTGGTTGTCGGCAAAATTGTTCAAAATTGAGAAAAATGAAAATTATTTTTCCTGCAAAGGGGAAGATAATTTTGAAATTAGGTGGCATTTAACCCCTCCTGAAAACTTTTTTTGGAAAGATTTTACCCTATCCTGTGACCCAGCTTTTTTAAATGCCTGGGAAAAGCTCCCTAATTTTAAAATGGAAGCCTTTAAAACTGAAGCAGCCATATTTGAACAGGTAAATGTCCATTTTATCCCAGCTCCACAACGCGAGCTCCCTGAAATTATCAGTAAAGCGGCAACTAAGCCATTATCAAAGACAATTCAACCAACAGATATCAAAGGAATTATTCATTCCCATAGTACTTGGAGTGACGGCATACATACCATTGAACAAATGGCGATTGCTGCCAAAGAACAGGGTTATGAATATTTAATTATTAGCGATCATAGTAAGTCGGCATTTTACGCCAATGGGTTACAAGCCGATCGTATTATTGCACAGCATAAAGAAATTGATGCCCTCAATAAAAAACTCGCGCCTTTTGTAATATTTAAAAGTATCGAATCAGATATTTTAAATGATGGAAGCTTAGATTATCCCGATGAAGTGCTTGCAAGTTTTGATATTGTAATAGCATCAGTGCATTCTAATTTAAAAATGACGGAAGAAAAAGCAATGATGCGATTGATCCGCGCCATTTGCAATCCTTATACCAGCATTTTAGGGCACCCTACAGGCCGTTTATTGTTAAGCCGAAAAGGATACCCAGTAAATCACGATGAAATCATAGAAGCATGCGCAGAACACAATGTGGTGATTGAATTAAATGCCCATCCACGCCGATTAGATATGGATTGGAGATATATTCAAAAAGCAATTGAAAGCGATGTACTTATTTCCATTGACCCCGATGCACATGCCATTGAGGGATACAAGGACTGTAAGTACGGCGTACTAGTTGCACAAAAAGCAGGACTTACTGCAGCCAATAATTTAAGCAGCTTTAGCCTAGCAGAAATGATGGAGTTTATTGAGTACCAACAGGCAAAGAGAGGGTAAAACTAATTATTACAAATCACTTTTATTACTATTGAGCTCATTAAACTTAGCAATCATGGTTGGATTGCCTTTGGTTAATTTCTTAATGGTTAAATCATCCGCTTTATTATTAGCGAGTCTTAAATTGTTCACAGATGACAATAAAGCCTCTTTAGTTTTTTGAAGATGGTCAATTGTTTTATCAATTTCTTCAATGGCTGTTTTAAATTTTCGAGCAGCCATTTCATAATTTTTTGCAAAGCTTTCCTTGAATACATTGATACTTTCCTCAAAATTAGTAATGTCAATATTTTCGTTCCTCATCTGAGCCAACTCGGCTTTGTATTGCATTGAATTCATTGCTGCATTACGCAAAAGGGTAATAATTGGAATGAAGAATTGTGGTCTAACTACATACATTTTGGGATATTTATGTGATACGTCAACGATACCTGCATTATATAACTCACTGTCCGCCTCAAGTAAGCTTACTAACACTGCATATTCACATTTTTTTTCTGTGCGATCCTTATCTAATTCTTTAAAAAAATCTTCATTTTTCTTTTTAGTAGCGGTCTCATCCCCTTCATTTTTCATCTCAAACATGATTGAGATAATTTCATTTCCAAATTCATCATTTTCCTTGTATATATAATCACCTTTACTTCCTGTTTTTGAATCATTGTCTTTTTCAAAATAAGCTTTTGGGAAAGCGGTTGCCCTTAATTTATTAAATTCAATTTCACAATGTTGCTCCAGGGTTTCTCCCAACATTTTTGTAGAAAGCTTTTGTTTTAAATCCTTTCTGAAATCTATTTCTTGATCCTTTATTTTAATGATCTCATCTTTTGCTTTTATTTCAGAATTAAATTTTTCAATTAAATTTTTTTCAAGGACTTGTTTCTCTAATTCTTTATTTTGGATTTTATTTGCTAAATCGTCTCTTTCCTTTTCAATTCTTTTGACAGCTTCTGTAATATCAATTCTCTTTTGCATTTCGGCCTTTTCAAGCTCTGCTTTTAAATCAGCTAGCTGTTTGTCTTTTTCAGAAATGGTTTGCTGAATGGTATTTTTGACATTTGCCTCTGTAAGCTTAATTGCATCAATTTTTGATTGTTCTGCTAATTGTAATCGAGCATGAATTTCTTCCTCAAATTTTTGATCCCTTACCTGCTTTAAAATATCAGCATATCCTGCTTCATCAACTTTAAATGCTTTTTTACAATGTGGGCAGATAATTTCGTTCATAAAATTGTATTATTAAAATGTCTATAAAAATAAAACTCATTTTTCATTAATCCTTCACATACACTAAAAAATCTCCGACCATCAGCTCAAAGGAGGCTGAATTATTAAATTGGTAGGTGAACCCTGAAAATAAATTGCGAAACGCTCCAGTTAACTTTTCATGGGATAAACTGAATTTATGATGACCCAATGACAGGTTCAGCGCCACAAGCACTGTAGCTGCTCCATCATGTCGTATATAAGCCATTACCCCATTGGTGTCAGTGGGTAAATTAAATGTATCGCCACTTATAATGGCTGTATTGGATTTACGTAATGTGCTTAATGTTTTATAAAAATCATGGAGCGCTGGTTGTGAAGCAGACCAATCAATTTGATCCTTATCAAAAAATTCAAGGCGTTTTTTATTAGGTAGCTCCTGTCCACTATAAATGAGTGGTATGCCTTTCCAAGTTTGGGTAAAGACTGCCCATGCTTTTGCTGTAGTTCCAAACTTTTCATATTCTGTTCCATTCCAACTATTCTCATCATGATTGGAAGTAAAAAATAATTTGCTTGCACCAGCAGGATACTGTGCATAATCATGCAAAACATTATATATATCATGAACACCCGCTTCTCCTTTTGCTAATTTTTCAGAAGCATGCATTAAAGCCCATGCATAAGTAGTATCAAAAACGCGATGATAATTTACGTCCTCGCATTCTGCCAACCAATACAATGGCCTAATGGTTTCAACGGCTTTGCGTGCATCCACCCAAAAATCCAATGGTACTAAATGCGCCATATCACATCTAAATCCATCTATCTTAAAATCTCTTACCCAATATTGCATCGCCCCAATCAAAGCATTACGCATTTCATTATTGGAATAATTTAAATCCACTACATCATCCCATCCGTTACGTTCTGTAAACTCCCCTGCTTCATTACGCGTAAACCACTCCGGATGTAAATCCATCCATTCATGTTTACGACCTGTATGATTCGATACCCAGTCAATTATAACTTTCATTCCTAAATCACGCGCTGCATTTACGAGATTTAAAAAATCATTTTCATTTCCAAACTCCGAATTTATTTTTGTGTAGCTACTGCATGCATAATAACTTCCTAAACTTCCTTTTTTCCCTTCCTGACTTATGGATGTAATGGGCATAAACCATATAACAGTAACGCCCATATCCGCTAATCTTGGTAAATGTTTTTGGAATGCCGCAAAAGTTCCTTCGGGTGTATATTGTCTGATATTCACCTCATAAATAGTGGCTTCTTTTGCCCAATGAATAGTCGAGAAATTTGCGTCCATCTTAATATCGTAATTTATAATCCTTTATTTATTATCTTGCTTGTGTATGAGTACAACAGCACCCAATTTAGATCGCAAATTAAGCCTTTTACACGCAACCGCCATCAACATGATTGATATGGTGGGAATTGGACCATTTGTGGTATTAAGTGTGGTAGCCCAAATCATGGCTGGCCCCTATTTCCTATACGCTTGGATCGCTGGAGCAATCCTATCCTATGTAGATGCGATGGTTTGGAGCCAACTGGGCGCAGCACTTCCAAGAGCAGGTGGAAGCTTCCATTTTTTAAAAGAAGGCTATGGAGAAAAATGGGGTAAATTAATGAGCTTCCTTTTTGTTTGGCAAACCATGATTCAAGCGCCATTGGTAATTGCTTCAGCAGCCATTGGTTTTTCACAATATGCGAATTACTTTTTTCACTTAAATTTTTGGCAAGAAAAAGCAGTGAGTGGTGCGGTAGTTATTTTAGTGATTGCTTTACTATATCGTAAAATTGAATCTATTGGTAAGATATCTGTGTTTTTATGGGTGGGCGTTTTAGGAACCATGGCTTGGATTATTGGAGGAGGTATTTTACACGGAAATTTCTTAGAGCCTATCAGACATATGAATGATGGCTTATTTGTAAAAGGCAATGATGGCTTTACTTTACAACATGGATTTATTGCTGCTTTAGGTTTTGCAAGTGTTAAAACCGTATATAGTTATTTAGGCTATTATAATGTTTGTCATTTAGGTGGAGAGATTAAAAATCCGAGTAAGAATATTCCGCGTAGTATGTTTATTTCCATTACAGGTATTGCTATTTTATATTTAGCAATGAATGTAAGTGTGGCTAGCGTTTTGCCTTTTCAAACTATTGTGAATAGCAAGTTCGTAGTGAGTGATTATATTAAAACTTTATTTGGACCAACTGCAGGAAGCATTGCAACGGTATTAATTTTAATGGTGGCTTTTGCCTCCTTATTCTCTGCTACATTGGGTTATAGCCGTATTCCATTTGCTGCTGCACAAAACAAAAGCTTTTTTCCTTTTTTTGCAAAAGTGCACCCTACCCTAAAATTTCCTCATCGTTCATTATTGGTTTTAGGAGGTATCGCTTTTGTATTTAGTTTATTATTTAGATTGAAGGAAGTAATTGATGGCATTTTAGCAATGCGTATTTTAATTCAATTTATTGGACAGGCCATTGGATTACTTTTGTTATTTAAAAGAAAGGGTAAGGCCTTTTTCCCTTGGAAAATGCCACTGTATCCATTGCCTTTATTTATCGCAATACTAATTTGGGGAGCTATCTTTTTTTCAACAGGAATTAAGATGATGCTTAGCGGATTGATTGTTATTAGCCTTGGCTTAATTGCATTCTTTATTTCAAGTAAAATGAAATGGATTGGAGCAGAAAGCGATGACGAAACTAAAGAGGCTTAACTATTTACTCCTCGTTCCCACTACACTAATTAACAGCCCAATTATTAAACCTAGAATCATACCGGCCTTTATATTTTTTAATATAAATCCTAATGATAGTCCAATGACTGCTAATGTGATGATACTAATTCCTCTGCGCATTTGATGTTGTTATTAATAGTTACTTGTGCTTAGCCAATGAAATAATATTAGCTAATAATTTATATGCGCCTGGATTACCTGCTGGTAATTGTCTAAATAAAACTAAACTTACATACACCATATTGCCTTTGCCATAAGGAGCAATCAATAAACTTCCATTGCTTGGTGCTTCGCCTTTATCATTCATGGTTAATGGTGCTTCAAAATGCGCATCAAAATTATCGGATTGATAAGTACTGCGCTCCTGTGTCCAATTTTCAAAATCTTTAGCTGTAATTGTATTTGGAGTATTTAGTACAGCATGATTAGGTAGTGAAAAAGTAACAGGTACATCCTCCTGCGTCACACGCTTTCCCGAGTTCACTGAAAATTTATAAGGACCTACTTTTACGGGCTTGATGCCCACTTGATTACTTTTTAAATATTGTACCACTAAATTGCCACCTTGCTCCACATAAGTATTTAAAATATCGTTTTTGTCCGTTAAATACTCATACATATTGTAAGCACGAATCCCAACAACAATGGCATCAAAAGCTTTTAATTTTTCTAAGGAAATATCGGTCTCTTTTAAATAAGTTACTTGCGCGCCTAATTCAACTAAGGCTTCGGGTAATTTATCTCCAGCCCCGTCAATATAACCAACATGGTATGCATTATTTTTTACAGTAAGCGGTACTATTTTAGTACTTGCTGTTGGGAAATAAGTAATGGTGGGAATATGATCGTAGGCAATTGTTTTAGTATATACTGCATCATTTGAAGTTGGTATTTTATCCCCTGCTGATTTTACCACCATTGTATTTTGCTTACTTGGTTTATTAAATTCAATAGTTTGAAAGTCTACATTAATTGGTTTATTATCTTTTATTAAACAAACTTCTTTGTCATATTTAATTTGAGTTGCTGGCACTACCACTAATGGTTGATATACATCCCCTTTTGTAGGATCGGTGTATTTATATTGAATGGGTAATGAAAATCTAAACCATTGATTTTCGATGCGTAAATTAACGGCCATACTAAAGGCTGGATCATTTTCCGATTTACCAATTAACCTTTGATCCTTTACCACAAACATCCCCTCTGTCTTAGGATTTACCAACCAATAAGGTTGTGAAATGGGATTATCAGAAGGTACTTTTAGTGTGAAATCAAATTGAAAATTTTGATTGGGTAATAATGGTTTATCAAATGCACTATCTGATCTATCTGGAAAATCCAAATGCATTAAAACGGTAGATACTGGAGCTCTTTGATTTATTAAAAGTTGAACCTGTACTTTGTCTCCTGGCACAACTTGTTGTTGCTGGGTAGTTGCTTCTAAATAAATACCCGCACAGTCTTGAATAATTTGTTTTATTTGTACATATTTATAGACGCATAATTGCGAACTTGGATACTGATAAGTGGGTATGCGCTCGCTTAATTTAACCAAGGCCGGAACCGATTTTTCTGGATGTAAAATATCAAAGGCTGCATAAATAGAATCAATCGTTTTTTCAATGCTAGCATTACCAAATCTTGTCCAAGTTGTATTCACCCCATCCATAATATCCTGCTTTGCTGGCTCACCTCCTGTTAAATCAAAATACTCATAACTCGCACCTCGGCGTCTTGGACGTCCTTCACCCTGACTCTTATGCATGGTACGTGCTTCGGCTCCAATTTCACCATAGCTTTTCCCAAGTATTGGATTGTAGCCCCCTACTTCTAATTTTAATTGATTTTCATTGGTGGTATTAACCGCTCCAAAATTAAAGGTGTTCCATAAAATTCTTTTCGCCTGCCATGGAGCTAATCCATATTCAAATTGCTCCGGGAATCTTTTTGGATCCGCTGCGGCAATAAAAGCTTCATTGGCAATAATGGCCGAAGCGGAATGGTGACCATGTCCAGCACGCGCGTCACGCGGGAAACGCGTAATGATAATATCGGGCTGAAATTTTCTAATTACCCAAACGGCGTCACTCAATACTTTTTCATGATCCCAGATTTGTAAAGCCTCGTCGGATGATTTGCTAAATCCAAACTCATAGGCGGTTGAAAAATATTGTTCTGCTCCATCAATTCTGCGCGCTGCCAATAATTCTTGCGTACGAATCATACCCAGTTCAACTCCTTGTTCCTTCCCAATTAAGTTCTGTCCTCCATCTCCACGGGTTAAACTCAAATAAGCGGTTCTAAAATTTCGTTCTTTAGTTAAGTATGGTAAAAATGCATTGTTCTCATCGTCGGGGTGTGCAGCAATATATAAAACACTACCCACGGTTTTTAACCCTTTAATTTGCGCAGCAATTTCAGCACTATTTCTTTGTGC
>Ga0007825_1000092_pt1 | contig 28671 bp, 25 predicted proteins | sample CryBogCBE13Jul09_FD_71229 | JGI IMG/M metagenome (GOLD analysis project Ga0007825, IMG submission 71229) | Freshwater microbial communities from Crystal Bog, Wisconsin, USA - CBE13Jul09 | ecosystem: Environmental > Aquatic > Freshwater > Lake | place: Crystal Bog, Wisconsin, USA | collected... | reverse complement strand
GGTCCGAGGAAGATGAACGATCCACCGGGACGCTTAGGGTCCTTCAGACCGGCGCGGGTACGGCGGATAGCACGGCTCAACGCAATGATTGCTTCGTTCTGACCGATGATGCGCTTGTGGAGTTCGTCCTCCATGCGCAGTAACTTCGAGGTTTCTTCCTCGGTGAGGCGATAGACCGGGATGCCGGTCCAGTTCGCCAACACTTCGGCAATCGTCTCTTCGTCCACGAGGTCGAAGGTGTCACCACCGCTGGCCTTGACTTCGGCGTCGAGCTCGTCGCGCTTGGCGAGCAACTCGCGCTCTTGCTCTTCGAGGGCCTTGGCCTGGTCGAGCGCGCTCTTTTCCATGGCGGTCTCTTTGTCTTCGCGCAGGCGAGCAATGTCTTCGTCGATCTTCTTCGACGCGGGTGGTGCCGACATGCGACGAATGCGCAAACGACTACCAGCTTCGTCGATCAGGTCGATGGCTTTGTCCGGCAAGAAACGGTCGGCGATGTACCGGTCGGCCATGTTGGCCGCGGCAACCAGGGCCTGGTCGGTGATCTTGACGGCGTGGAACTCTTCGTAGACCTCGCGCAGACCCTTCAAGATTTCGATGGTGTCGGCTACCGAAGGCTCTTCCACCTTGACCGGCTGGAAACGACGCTCGAGGGCGGCGTCCTTTTCGATGTACTTGCGGTACTCGTCAATGGTGGTGGCCCCAACGGTCTGGAGTTCACCACGGGCGAGCATCGGCTTCAGAATCGACGCGGCGTCAATGGCGCCTTCGGCGGCACCGGCACCCACGAGGGTGTGGATCTCGTCGATGAACAAAATGATGTCGCCACGGGTGCGAATCTCCTTCAAGACTTTCTTCAGGCGCTCTTCGAAATCACCACGGTAGCGAGAACCGGCGACCAAGGCGCCCAGGTCCAGGGTGTAGAGCTGCTTGTCCGACAAGGTAACGGGCACCTGGTTGGCCACAATCTTCTGGGCCAAGCCCTCCACGATGGCGGTCTTACCGACACCGGGCTCACCGATCAACACGGGGTTGTTCTTGGTGCGACGGCTGAGCACCTGCATGACGCGCTCAACTTCCTTTTCACGACCAACTAGTGGGTCGAGCTTGCCGTCACGGGCGAACTGCGTCAGGTTGCGACCGAACTGGTCGAGGACGGCAGAACCACCCTGAGCGTCGTTGTCCGATCCCTTGGACGACGGTGCGCTCGAGGCGCCCTCCGTGCCGGGCTGACCCGTCATCATCTGAATAACTTGGGTGCGAACCTTGTTCATGGTGGCGCCAAGGTCGTTCAAGACCTGGGCCGCTACCCCGTCGCCTTCGCGAACGAGTCCGAGCAGCATGTGCTCCGTACCGATGTAGGAGTGTCCGAGCTGCAGCGCTTCGCGCAGGGAAAGCTCGAGGACCTTCTTGGCGCGAGGCGTGAAGGGTGGTGAACCGGGCGTGGGGTTGGAGTTGGTGCCGATGGCCTCTTCGACCTTTTCGCGAACAGTGTCGAAGGTGACACCCAGCGCGTCGAGGGCCTTGGCGGCGACGCCTTCGCCTTCGCGAATCAGACCCAACAGAATGTGTTCCGTGCCGATGAAGGCGTGATTGAGCTCACGTGCTTCTTCCTGCGCGAGGACGAGTACGCGGCGGGCACGGTCAGTAAATCTCTCGAACAATTGAATTCCTTTGTTGATTGCTGCCTTTAAGTGTAATTGGACTTTGTAACACGTCCATCAGGCTCCTGGTACTACGTACTAACAGAAAAACGTGACGTTCGAACACACCCGAAAAGACCCTGATGGGCGGTATCAGGGTTTCGGGGCCCCGAGGCCCCTGCGAGCCGGAATCATCAGAACGTGTCTCATCTAGGCTGGAGCGTGTGAACCCCTACCAACACTTGCGCTTACCAGCGGTTGAAGCCGACGTTCAGCGCCTCGAAGGCCTCCTCGCTGAATCCGTGCTCTTTGGGGACGAATACCTTGATGCGGTGACCACGCACCTGATCTACGCCGGTGGCAAGCGCCTGCGCCCACTGCTCGCCATTGCCAGCGCCACCTTTGGCACCCGTGAAGCCTCCCGCGACGACATGCTTGGCGCCGTGGCCGTGGAGCTGATGCACCTCGCCTCGCTCTACCACGACGACGTCATGGACGAAGCGGAAATCCGCCGCAACGTCGAGAGTGTGAACGCTCGCTACGGCAACCTGATCGCCATCGTCGGCGGTGACTACCTCATGGCCCGCAGCGCCGGCATTGCCGCCGACCACAGTGTCGAGATGGCGCGACTCATGGCCAACACCTTGGCCTGGCTCACCCGTGGACAGGCCTCGGAAGTGAAGACGCTCTACAGTACCGAGCGCACCGACGAGCAGTACTACGAAGCCATCGAGGGTAAGACGGCCGCATTGATGGCGGCCGCCTGCCGCGTTGGCGCGATCACGGCCCAGCACGACGAAGTACTCACTGAGGCACTCACCGAGTTCGGCCGTTGCTTCGGCATGGTCTACCAACTCCGTGACGACATCCTCGACGTCATCGACATCAATAACAAGCTGGGTAAGCCCGCCGGTCAAGACTTGGCCGAAGGCGTCTACAACTTGCCAACGCTCATGTCGTTGCGTTCGTCCACGCACGGTGACGCCTTGCGCGAGGCGCTGGGCGCACCACTCGATGACGCGCAACGTGAAGCCGCACGCGCGCTCGTCATCGCCGGTGGCGGTATTGAGGGTTCAATTGCCGCCGCTCAGACGTTCGTCGATCAGGCCACTGCGGCCTTGGCCGTGGTACCCAACGACGAGCTGCGCTCTGGACTCAGCGCCTTCCTCGTTTCGCTGATTAGCGAATTCCCCGCGTACTAGTCGCGCAGCGGCTTCAGCGTCGGGAAGGCGATAACTTCACGGATGTTGGAGACGTCGGCGATCAGCATTGCCAAGCGGTCAATCCCAATGCCCAGTCCCGCGGTCGGTGGGAGCCCCCACTCGAGTGACTTCACGAAGTCTTCGTCAATCTGCATGGCTTCGTCATCACCTTCTGCGGCGAGACGCGCCTGGTCTTCGAAGCGGGCGCGCTGGTCCACGGGGTCGTTGAGTTCGGTGAATCCGTTCGACAGTTCGCGGCCCGCGGCGTAGGACTCGAAGCGTTCGGTGAGCTCAGGGTCCGACTGGTGGCGCCGCGCCAGTGGGGAGATTTCCACGGGGAAGTCCGTGACGAAGATCGGGTGCCAGAGCTGGTCCGCGCAGGTCTCGCCCATCAGTTCCTCGAGGCAGCGACCAGGCCCCCACGACGCGTGTGGGGTAACACCGTGTTCGAGTAGCAGCTCAACGAGGCGCTCGCGTGGCGTGTGCACCGAGAGGTCCTCGCCCAGTGTGGTCGAGACAATTTCGGCCATCGTGCGACGAGGCCACGGTGTCTTAAACGAGAAAGGCTTGCCCTGATACTCGACCTCAGTGGTGCCGAGCACGTCGAGAGCAACTCCGGCCACCAACTCTTCGGTGAACGTCATCATGTCGAGGTAGTTCCAGTAGGCGGCGTAGAGCTCGAGTGACGTGAACTCGGGGTTGTGTCGTGGACTCACGCCCTCGTTGCGGAAGACCCGGCCGAGCTCGAAGACGCGCTCGTAGCCGCCGACGACCAGACGCTTCAGCCAGAGTTCGGGCGCGATGCGCAAGAAGAAGTCGGCGTCGAGCGCGTTGTGGTGCGTCTTGAAGGGTCGTGCCGCCGCCCCCGTCGGAATGGCGTTCAAGATAGGTGTTTCCACCTCCATGAAGCCCTGGTCCCAGCAGCGCTCGCGCACCGAACGCACGACGGCGCTGCGACGGCTGAGTGCCGTGCGAGTCTCGGGGTTCGCCCAGAGATCGGCTTCACGGTGCCGGTAGCGCAGATCGAAGTCGGCGATGCCGGCCCACTTGTCACCAAAGTTGTGGAGTGCCTCGGCCAGACGGACCCACTCGGTCACCTTGACGGAGAGTTCGCCACGCTTGGTGCGCACGACTTCACCCGTTACGCCCACCCAGTCACCTAGGTGCAACTTGACAAAGTTGTCGAAGTCCTCGGCCACGGCCGAGAGCGCGAAGAGTTGCACTTCACCGCTCGAGTCGCGGAGCGTGGCGAAGGCCAACTTGCCCTGCGTGCGCAGCAACATGATGCGCCCCGCAACCTTGACCGTTACCCCCGTCTCTTCGCCGTCGGCGAGGTGGGCGTACGTCGACTGAATGGTGGCGGCGTACGTGTTGTGGTCAAAGGTGTAGGGACTAGTCACTGTGTGGCCTCAGCATGGTGTCGTTCGTGAATGAGTCGCAGTCCGTGGAGCGTTAACCACGGTTCGACGTGATTGACACTCGTAGTGTGCGGTGCAATAAGGCTAGCCAGACCGCCCGTGGCAATCACGGTTGCTGGGGAAGATTCTGCGACGATGCGCGCCACCATGCCGTCGACCTGGGCGGCGTATCCGTAGAGGACGCCCGACTGAATCGACTCCACGGTAGACCGACCAATCACCGATCGAGGTGCAACGAGTTCGACTGACCGCAATGCCGAGGCGTGGTTGTAGAGCGCATCGAGGGAGATGGCGACACCTGGCGCAATCGCGCCACCGAGGTACTCCCCCTTGGCGCTGACGACGTCAAATACCGTGGCCGTACCCATGTCCACGATGATGAGTGGCCCGTCGTAGAGGTCGTGGGCACCCACGGCATCGGCGATGCGGTCGGCCCCGACCTCACGGGGGTTGTCGTAGAGGATGGGCATGCCCGACTTGATGCCCGGCCCCAAAATGGTGAGTGGTACATCCGCGAACCAACGCTGCGCCATGCGGCGAAGTTGGGTCGTGGCCGCGGGCGCCGAGGATGAGATCGCCAACGCATTGACGCAGCGTCGTACGTCGAGTCCTTCCAGTCCGAGCAACTGCGTCAGCATCAAGGCCAGTTCGTCCGGGGTCCGCTCGACCACCGTGGACATGCGCCAGTGAAAGGCCAGGCCGTGTTCACCACTGGAGCGGGCGATGCTCTGGGGTGCGTCAGCCGATGGCGTGTCACCAAAGAGACCGATAACGGTCTCGGTATTTCCTACGTCGATGGCTAACAACATGCCTTACTCCTTCACTAGTGGTGCATTGTCAATGAGTCGAACGCCGTCGACGAATCCGGCCACCATGATGCGGGCGTTGGCGGCATCGTCGGTTGGCGTGAGGGAGATCGCGTCCACGATGGCGGCGTAGGCCACGTCTACCCCGTGGGTCACGAGATGGTGCTGCATCGCTGCTTCGATCTCCGCAATCTTGTGCGTGTTGGCCATTCCCTGGGCGAGGGTGATGGCCGAAGGCAGTGCGGCGGCGGCCTGTAGTCCCTCGGGGCTCAGGCGAGCATTGCGGCTCGACAGCGCCAGTCCCTGCTCGTTGCGCACCGTCGGTACGACAACAATCTCGACGTCGAGGTCGAGGTCGGCCACGAGTTGACGCACCACGGCGACCTGCTGAAAGTCCTTCTCACCGAAGTACGCGCGGCAGGGACCGGTGATCGCGAAGAGTTTGGTCACCACGGTGGCGACGCCGTCGAAGTGTCCTGGTCGACCCGCCCCCTCGAGCACCCCATCCAGACCGCGGACTCGAACGAGTGTTGGCGTCTGCGCCGGATAGTGCGGCCACATGTCGTGGACGGTCGGCGTGGCCACGGCGTGGGCGCCATCACGGGTGAGTCGGGCGAGATCGTTCTCCAGTGTGGAGGGATAGTTGGCTAAGTCCTGTGCGTCGTTGAACTGGAGAGGGTTTACGAAAATGGTGACGAGGGTCACGTCACCGTTCTCGGTTGCCGCACGCACGAGGGCACTGTGGCCGTCGTGCAGGGCGCCCATCGTGGGCACGAGCCCCACGCGAGCACCGCAGCGGCGAACGTCATTGGCGAAGTCGCGCCACTGGTCCACGGTCGTTAGTACCGTAGGTGCGCCGTCGTGCATTGTCATAGCCCTGTGTCCGTTCCGGCCCGCAAGGGTGCCGTTCGTTAGTGCAACGACTCGAGTGTACCCAACACCACGACGTCGCCGTCAGCCTCGGTCAGCTCGGTCGCAGAAACCAGGTCGGGGCGAAGTTGCGCCAGAGGTGCCAGGACGAAACGACGCTGGCGGTAACGCGGATGCGGCACGACCAAGTCGGGCGTGTCGTAGGACTCACCCTCAATCACGATGATGTCGACGTCGAGGGTGCGCGGTCCCCAGCGCACCTCACGCGTACGCGCGGCTGCAGCTTCCGTGGCATGACACTGGGCCAGGAGTTCGAACGCGTCGGTCTCGGTGGTGAGTTCCAACACCAGATTCCAGAAGGGGTCTTGTTCCACGCCTCCCCACGGTGCCGTTTCAAACACGTCCGAGATGCGGTGATTTCGACCAATGGTGAGCGTCGACACGGCGGTGGTGAGATAGTCCCATCGGTTGCCCATGTTGGAACCGAGCGACAAGTACACCCTGCGCACGATTAGCGAGTTCGGGTCGTTGCGGCGCCGACGGTGGCGACGTCCTGGGGCACGGGTGGATCGACTTTGCGCACCCGCACGGCGACACTCGATACGTCGGGGTCGAAGGCCAAAATGTCGTCAGCGACGCGTCGCACGAGGGTTTCGAGCAAGATAAACGCACCCGAAGTGACCACCTCGACACAACGCTCAATCACCAGGGCGTAGTTCGTGGTCTGCGTCAGGTCGTCGCCCACGGCGCAGGCGTCAAAGCTGCGGTACATATCAATGTCGAGGCTGACCACCTGTGGCGTGACGCGTTCGTGATCGAGCGCGCCGACGATGGTCGTGATTCGCAGGTCGCGAATCTCGATAACGTCACTCACGACGTGGCGACACCGTCGGTGTCGGGGAGAACGCGCACGGGCACGTCAGCCATCAACGCACGTCCGTCAGGCCCAATGGTGCGCTTGGTGAGTCGTTCAATCAACGCGAGTGCGGTCGGTGCATTGGGCACGCGCCCACCCCAGACGAGGTAGCCCGCCAACACGCCCAGCAATCGGTCGGACACATCATCACCGTGGAGCAGGACGCAGGACTTGTTCTCGGCTGAACGAGTCAGGTCTTCGTAGCAGGCGTTGAGCACGATGCTCTGCTGGGGGCCACCACGCAAGGGGTAGTGCGCCATCGACAGACCCTTTTCGGAGAAGCCCTCCACGTTCTGCATCGGAGGCAGAATCGAGATGACCCGGGTAAAGCTGTGTTGCTTGAGCCAGAGCAGTTCTTCGTCACGACGCACCTTACGGTGTACTGCGGTGTTGCCACCAGGTCGCTCGGAAATAGCGAGTGCATCTTTAAACACCCACGTAAACGAACGTGGTTCGATGCCTGCAGCCCACTTGCCTCTCACAACAAAACCTCCTCTACTGGCCGAACCAGCAGATCTCGAATGTACGTGCACGCAGCAACGTCATGTACTCGAACAATACTCACACCTTGCGAGAGGGCCCAGGTGGCCGTCGCCAGTGAGCCCTCGAAGCGGTCGTTGGGGCCCACCACAGTGGTCCCAGCCGTGTCGAGGAACCGCTTACGGCTGGTGCCCACGAGTACACCGGCGCCGAGGTCGTAGGCCATGGCGACGAGTTCATCGAGGTGCGCGAGGAGTGACCAGTTGTGCTCGGCTGTCTTACCGAATCCAATGCCTGGATCAAGCCACAGGCCCTGCACCCCCGCGGCCGAAGCGCGTGTCGCGAGGCCCGCCAGGAACTCAAAGACTTCCCGCACCACATTCTCGTAGCGGGGGTTCTGCTGCATTGTCTGCGGTGTGCCCTGCGCGTGCATGGCCACGTACCCGACACCCAGGTCACCGGCTACTTCGGGCAAGGTGCCCGAAACGTCATTCACCATGGAGGCACCGGCGGCAACGGCCGCACGGGCGACTCGCTCCTTACGGGTGTCGATCGAGACGGGACCGTGCACCGACAGCGCAGCAATGACGGGAAGGACGCGCTCGAGTTCTCGGGCCTCGTCGACATCTTCTGCGCCGGGCCGGGTTGACTCCCCACCGACGTCCACCACGTCCGCGCCGGCGGCAAAGAGTTCGAGGCCTCGCGCCACGGCGGCGGCGTGATCAGGTGTGCGAACCTGCTCGTAGAACGAATCGGGCGTCACGTTGACGACGCCCATGATGGAAGGAGTTAACGCCACGTTGCCCGAGGTTGGTGAATGTACTGCAGCGCTTCTGCTCGATACGAAGCGTCGTCTTTGAACACGCCACGCACAGCGGACGTCACCGTCGTCGTGCCGGCCTTCTTCACACCACGCATCGACATGCAGAAGTGTTCGGCCTCCACCACCACGATTGATCCGCGGGGGTGCAGCTCGGTCTCCAAGGCGTTGACGATCTGGGTGGTGAGGCGCTCTTGTACCTGGAGGCGACGCGCGAACCCCTCGACCAGTCGGGCCAACTTCGACAGACCCGTGATGCGACCCTCGGGTCCCGGCACGTAGGCAATGTGGGCCACGCCCGTGAAGGGCACGAGGTGGTGCTCACAGAGCGTCGTGAAGGGAATATCACGAACCATGACCATTTCGTCGTGGCCCGCTTCAAAGGTCACGCGCAGGTGTTCACCGGGATCGGCGTCGAGCCCTTCGAAGAGTTCGACGTACATGTCGGCGACGCGCCGGGGCGTTTCGAGGAGCCCATCTCGGGTCGGGTCTTCCCCAATTGCTTCGAGCAGTTGGGCAATAAGTCCTTCGACGCGTTCGCGATCAACCATGGATTACGGCTCCCCCACAAAGGTGTAGATGCCATCGAGGTTTCGATAGCGCTCGTTGACGTCAAGTCCGTAGCCCACCACGAAGTCGGCGGGGATCCTAAATCCGACGTACTTGAGGTCTTGCTCGATCCGCTGTTCGCCCTCTTTCAGCAAGAGTGCGCACACTTCGAGACTGCGAGGACTCCGCGCACCGAGGTACTGACGCAAGTAGTTGAGGGTGAGACCCGAGTCAACGACGTCTTCGACGATCAACACGTCACGACCAGCGAGGTCAATGTCGAGGTCCTTCACGATACGCACCACACCGGACGTCTTCGTCGCTGCACCGTAGGACGAGACGGCCATGAAGTCGATGGCGACGGGTAGTTCGATGGCGCGCATGAGGTCTGAGAGGAACGTCACCGCGCCCTTCAATACACACACCAGAAGGGGTGGGTTGTCCGCGTAGTCACGAGCGATAGCGGCGCCCAGCTCCGCGATGCGATCTTGGATCTGCTGGGGGGACACGACGACGGCGCCTAGTTCGTGGGCCGCCCAGTGACCAGAGATATCAATCGTGGAGTCAGAAGTCATAAGCGAAATGGTAGTAGGTCAGTCAGCGAGGCTCAGTCGCTGGTCGCGGCGCGACAGACGTCGTCCACCCGAGATTTCACAGGCCACCACATCACCGGCGACCACCGCGATGGCTCGCTCAATTTCGGCCGCGCTCGGGGCGTAGGTGTCGCCATCGTCGGTCGTGTGACCAAGGTGCTGACGCAGCCACAATCGGAGCCGAGGACGAGGCCAGTCGCGAAGCTCGCGGCAATCGATGTCACCGAGGGCGCGTTCGTCATCGAGCGCAGTCACGGACCGGATCCACTCCCACTCGTCGTACATCTGCTCGGCCGTGCGCTGAATAATCGGAACGACGTCGCGGCGCATCACGTCATCCATCACGGGCAGCAGCATGGTACGAATTCGGTTCCGGGTGTACCGCAGGTCACTATTGGTCTCGTCCTGGCGAGCCGCAATGCCACTCGCGGCAACGTAGGCGTGCAGGTCACTGCGTCGCACCTGCAGTAGCGGCTTGGTGGGGTGCTGCGCCAAGGACGTGAGCCCCTGACGGCCCGAACCTCGCAACAAATGCATGAAGAACGTTTCGACGGCGTCGTCCATCGTGTGGCCGGTGAGTGCACCGTCGGGTAGCGCTGCTCGGCGAGCCACTCGAGCACGCTGCTCGAAGTTCGGCCCCGGTGTCACGTTGATGTCGTGCACCACCACCGATACGCCGTAGTCGGCGCCGAGGTCGCGAACGAACTGTGCGTCGTCACCACTGGTCGGACGCACGTGGTGATCAACGTGATGCAGTACAACGTCGAGCCCCGCGGCGCGAGCCAGGAGAAAGAGCCCCACCGAGTCGGGACCACCGGAGACGGCCACGGCCACGGGCGCTGTCGTCGTGGGGAACGCGCACCGGCTCAGTAGTTCGTTGACGTCCACCCGACGAGCCTAGAGGCGTCCGTCTCAGAACGTCGAGTGGTTCTGCGAGACTAGAGCGAGTGTAGGTAAGGAGATTCCACGTGCAGCACCTGTCGCTGACGCAACACGAACGACATGGTCTCCCCGTCTTTGAGGTACCCGACATGCGCGCCGTTGGTGTCGACGTCTGGATAACCACCCGAGGCGGCGGTGTCAGCAGCGCCCCCTACGCATCGTTGAATCTCGGCGACCACGTGGGTGACGACCTCGACGCGGTGGCGGAAAATCGCCGTCGTCTGGCCGCCGGTGTTCGTGTTGTACCCGACCATCTCATCTTCACGCAGCAAGTCCACGGCGCACAGGTCAATTACGTCGAGGGACCCGGCGAGCACTTCATTGGCGACGCCCTCGTGAGCGAGCAATCCGACATGGCCCTAGCGATACTGGGGGCCGACTGTCTCGGTGTCGTCATGGCGGACGCCTTTTCCTCCACCTTTGCGGTCTGTCACGCAGGCTGGCGCGGACTCCGAGAGGGTGTCCTCGCCCACACACTCGCCGCCTTCCGCGACCCCGCTACCGTGCACGTCTTCATTGGTCCTGGCATCTCCGGCGAGAGCTACGAAGTGGGTCCCGAGGTCGCCGAACACTTCGCTGTTATTACTGGTGCGCTGCGTCCTCGCGGCGATCGGTTCCTCTTAGATCTGAACGTGGTCGCTGAACACCAGTTGCGTTCCCGTGGCGTCCCGGCATCTCAGATTTTCACGTCTGGTCTCCACACCGATGGTGGCACCACCTTTTTCTCCGACCGCGCCGAACGCCCGTGCGGTCGTTTCGCCGTGGTCGCCCGTCGTGCGACCTACGATGAGCACGTGGAGAACCACTAATGCAACGCGCCCAACGGTTCACCTGCCGTGGCCTCGAGGCCGACGGCATCACCCTTCGAGGGCACTACCAACTCGACGACGTCACCTTCACTGAACGCGTTGACGTCGAAGGGGCCGACTTCTCTGACCCCGCCCAGCGCAGCATCGCTGAACTCTGGTACCTCATCGCCGGCCTCTCCTATTACAAAGCGGGAGCCGCCCATGTCGTCGACCTCGCCGACACCCCGGTCGGTACGCAGGGCATGGCACTGTTCGAGGCCGCACTGCACGACGGGCTCGGTGAGTTCAGTTTCCGCAATAACCTCCCCCTCGATGATGTCGTCATTGAAGGTGGCCGCGACGTCACCGCACACCTCGTCACGCCGACCCGGGCCGACGTACTCATCCCTTTCGGAGGTGGCATCGACAGCTGCGTCACGGTTGACGCCCTGGCCCACCTGCCCCGGACCCTCTTCGTGGTGAGCCCCGCTTCGGGGCGCTTCGACGCCCTGGAGGAAACCGCAGCCGCCACGGGACTGAACGTCCAACGCGTTACCCGAACCCTCGACCTCGCCGGACTACGAAGTTCGTCGAACTTCTTTAATGGCCACGTCCCCGTGACCACCATGGTGACCCTGCTCGCCACCCTCAGTGCGCTGGCCAACGGGCAGTCCGGCGTGGTCATGAGCAACGAACATTCGTCCTCGGCTCCCAACCTCCAGTGGCGGGGCCGCGACATCAACCACCAGTGGAGCAAGTCCCTGGTCGCCGAAACGCTGATCGCTGCGGCCGTCGCCGAGCGCATTGGCGACGAGATAACGGTGTCGAGTTTTCTGCGCGACCGCAGCGAACTCTGGGTCGCCGAGCGATTCAGCCATCTGCACGAACTGTTGCGAACGTTCCGATCCTGTAACCGGGCCTTCGCCCAGTCGGTGAACGAGCGGGCCCTCCAGTGGTGTGGGGCCTGCGACAAGTGCCTCTTTATCAACTTGATCCTCTCGCCCTTCTTGTCACGCGACACGTTGCGCAGCATTTTCCAGAGTGAACCACTGAGCAACCCCGCGTTAGCGACCACCCTCGAAAGCCTCGTTGGACTCGGCGACATCCCCAAGCCCTTCGAATGCGTTGGCGACCCGGACGAAAGCGCCGCCGCCCTGGTGGAAATCGCTGGCCGCGACGAGTGGCATGACGTACCGGTGCTGCGCGACCTCGCGACCCGCGTCCGGCCCACGCGCTCCTTCGCCCAACTACTCGAGCCCCAAGGAGTGAGTCGTGTCCCGGCCGCGTGGCTTCGCTGACCTCGTCGGACGCCGCGTGGGCATCTATGGTGTTGGCATTGAAGGTCGCGCCGCGCTCGCCCGGCTGCAGTCTCTCGGGGTAGCGGTCGTCCTGGTCGACGATGCCCCGTCGTCCGACGATGTTCTCCCCACCGGAGATGGCGGACGAGCAGCGCTCCTCGCCTGTGACGTGGTGCTAAAGAGCCCCGGCATCCCCAAGCGCTCCGAGCTCGTGGGGGTCCTCCAAGACCACGGCGTCGTTGTCGCCTCGGCGCTGAACCTATGGCTCGGCGACATGGACCCGCGACGGGTCATCGGCGTGACCGGCACCAAGGGCAAGTCGACGACCACCTCACTCATTACCTTCGCACTAAATGCCGTGGGGCAACGGGCCCGCGCCGTGGGCAACATCGGCGTCGCCCCCTACGACCCGAGCATCACCGATGACGGGGGCTATTACGTCCTCGAGATGTCGAGTTTTCAGTGCGTGGACCTCGAGACTGCCCCGGGCACCATTGTGGTGACCTCGCTTGGCTCCGACCATCTGGACTGGCACGGATCACTCGAGGACTACCACCGTGACAAGCTCTCAGTGACCCGACTGCCCGGCGCGCACCACACCGTTGTCGCCGACGCACCTGAATTGCGAGCCGCTGCAGCGCTACTCGGTGGCGACGTGACCTACGTTGCACCCGACCAGAGCGACCTCCGCGACGCGCTCCATCTCCTGGGCGATCATTCGCGTTCGAACCTGGCCCTCACCTTGACCGTGGTGGCCGATGTCACCGGTCTTCCCCTGCACGACGTTCGAGCCGCGGTGGCGGCGAACGCCGGTCGCTTCGTTCCCTTGGAAGGACGCCTCACCCTGGTGGACACCATTGACGGCGTGCGCTTCGTCGATGATGGACTGGCGACATCCGTGCTGCCAGTTCTTGCCGCCCTTGACGTCTTCGCTGACGAACCACTGAGCCTGATCGTTGGTGGCTTCGATCGCGGCGTCGACTACGACGACTTAGCCGACGCGATCGCGCAGCGATCCGCCCCGACCTTCGTGACGACGCTGGGGCCGGCGGGGACCCGCATCGGGCTACTGCTCGAGGAACGCGGTGTGTCCGCCACTGCCTGCGCGACGGTCGCCGACGCGGTGACGGCCTCGGCGCAGGCGCGACACGATGGCGGCGTGGTGTTGCTCTCACCGGGCGCACCCAGTTTCGACGCCTACGAGAATTGGAAAGCGCGCAGTGACGACTTCGCGCGGTGCGTGCGCGCCTGGCGCGGTCGCTGACCCCACCACGAGTGGAGCCTGGGAGGGGAATCGAACCCCTGACCTGCTCATTACGAATGAGCTGCTCTGCCGGCTGAGCTACCCAGGCGCGACTACAGACTCTACTTGAAAATCACACCGCGCCCTACAGGCGCTGGAGCGACAAGAGGAGGTCGTGCAAGAGCAACGATTCATCCAGATTGGTGCTGAGGCGCTGATTGGCCTCGGCCAGCAGGGAGATGGCCTGCACCGTTTGGCCCAACGAAAACTGATCACGGGCATCCAAAGGCTCTCGCTGCACAATCTCGTGGAGCCGTTCCCGGTAGGCGGCGGTCAGCACACTGAGACCAAAACGCAGCTCGTCGAGTCGGAATCGCCGCTGTTCACGCTTGTGCTGCTGTTCCAGCTTGCTACGCCCGGGCACACTGCGCAGACCCATCTCCTTGGCGGCATGAGCTAGTTCATCGAGCTCGCGCTCTTGCATCTGCACCAGTGGTGCCAAGGCTTCGGTGATGGCGGCGCTGAGCTCGGTGGCGAGCGCGGAGGCCGACGACGTTGAACCGTCGAACCGTGACGGACCACTGCGCCACAGCTCGAGTCGGTGCGCGAGGGCGGGGTCATTGACCAACACCTGCGCACGGCGAAGGTTGCCTTGTGAGGAGTGGGCCGCTTCGCGCGCCAGTACCGGCGAGGCCCCACCGCGCACCAGTAGGGCCTCAATATCCTCGATCGCCAAGCCCTGCAGGGGAATCGACACGCACCGCGATTCGATGGTCACGAGTTCCTCAGGCAGTTCTTCGGCGGTTAGCACGAAGATGGTCTTGGGCGCTGGTTCCTCCAGTGTTTTGAGGAGGGCCGGCGCACTGGGCGAACCACCCGAGACGGTGAGTTCAACGTCTTCAATCACGATGATGTTGTAGGGGGCACTCAAGGGTCGGCGGCGACTAATGCGCTCAATGTCGTGGATGTCCTGCACCGACCAACTCGCTCCCGTGCGCGAAGCGACGTGGACGTCGGGTTCGGTGCCTTCTAGAACACGCCGACAAATGTCGCAGACCCCACAGCCGTGTTCGGCGCATTCGAGGGCGGCCACGAAGGTGCGGGCCACCTCGTCGACGTTGGCGCCTGAGGGGCCCGAAATTAGGTAGGCGTGCACGGGATGACGGGCGTGTTCGCGGAGCGCCGCCACACTGCGTGCCTGCCCCACGATCCGGTCAAAAATGTCGTTCATAGGAGCGGGGCAATCCGTTCGTCAATGGCGGCCGCCACCTCGTCGAGGGTGCCGCGACCATCGATGACGCACCACGTCTCGGGCGACCGCGCGGCCAGCGCCAGGTACCCCTGACGAAGCCGCTCGTGGAAATCGGCGTCGGCTGATTCGAAGCGGTCTTCGTTGTTGCGAGCTCGACGCTCGTTGGCCGTCTCGATGTCGATGTCAATCAAGATGGTGAGATCCGGTGCGGTCTCTCCAACCGCGAGCGCACTGGCCCGTTCGAGGAGCGACACATCGAGGCCGCGACCGAAGCCTTGGTAGGCCAGTGTTGATGCGGTGAAACGGTCACAGATCACGTGGCGACCCTCGGCGAGGGCGGGCTCAATGACGGTCGCCAGGTGGTGACTGCGATCGGCAAGCATAAGGAGTGCTTCCGTGCGTGGCGTCATCGGGGTGCTGGCGTCGAGGAGCCACCGTCGCAGTTCGGCCCCGAGCACGGTGTCCCCGGGCTCAAACGTGAAGAGGCCACCGCACTGTGCGGCAACGCGCTTGGCCTGCGTACTCTTACCCGAAGCGTCAATACCTTCGAAGACGATAAATCGTCCCGGCATTAGAAATCGTGAGCCTTCGCCAACAGCGCGGCGTTCGCCTTGGCGCCCTTGGCCACGGCTGCCTTCTTGGTCGCGCCGGTCACCTTCTTCGCCGGCGCCTTCTTCGCGGTCGACTTCTTCGCCGCAACCTTCTTGGCGGTGGTCTTCTTCGCGACCTTCTTGGCGGGTGCTTTTCGGGGCCGCGTTGAGGGCTCCTGGTTGCGCTTTTCGGCAAGGAGTTCGCAGGCACGGTCCAGCGTGAGTAGTTCAATCGCGTCGCCGAGTCGCAACGTCGCGTTGACTTCCCCGTCGGTGACGTAGTTGCCGAACTTGCCGGTCTTCACGACAACGTGCAGTTTGGTCACTGGGTCATACCCCAGATCCTTCAACGGTCCGGCGGCCGCCCGACGACCACGAGCCTTGGGTTGCGCCAAAATCTCCAACGCCTTCTCCAAGGGGACCGAGAAGATCTCGGGCTCGGACTCGAGCGAACGTGTCTCTTTGCCCCAGGTGATGTAGGGGCCGTAGCGACCATTTTGGGCCAGGATGTCGGCACCATCACTCGGGTGTGCACCGACCACGCGCGGAAGCGACAGCAGCATCTTGGCGTCCTCCAGGGTGACCGAGGCGGGGTCCATGGTCGAGAAGAGCGACGCCGTCTTGGGCTTGTCGCCCGCCTTCAGGTTCGACCCGTCACCGACCTGAACGTAGGGACCGTAGCGACCGGCCTTCAAGTAAATGGGTTCACCCGTTGCTTCGTCGAGACCAAGTTCCCGGTCGTTGCTCGGAGCCGACAGCAGTTCGAGCGCGTGCGACACGGTGAGGGCGTCGGGCTCCGTTGCTTCAGGGATCGACACGCGGTCTTCGCCGTGCACGAGGTAGGGGCCGTAGCGACCCGAGCGGACGCTGACGGGCAGGCCGTCGGGTGCGGTGCCGAGCACGATGGAGTTGATGGCGGCGAAGTCGAAGTCGAGCTCGGAGTGTGTGACCTTCTCGAGGCCCTGCTTCGCGAAGTCAGTACTGGCCGATGCGTCACCGAAGTAGAACTTGGCGAGCCACGGTTCGAGTTCTTGACGACCATCAGCGATCGCGTCGAGCTGGTCCTCCATCGCGGCCGTGAACTGGTAGTCCACGAGGTCGGCGAAGTAGGTTTCGAGCAAGTTCACGACGGCAAACGCACGGAAGGCCGGCACCAGGGATTTCCCCTTCTTCCAGACGTACCCACGCTTGTCGATCGTCTTCATGACGCTCGCGTAGGTCGAAGGGCGCCCGATACCGAGGTCTTCGAGCTTCTTGATCAGCGTGGCTTCGGAGTAGCGGTCCGGTGGCTGCGTGTCGTGACTCTTCATCGTCACGCCCAGCACCGGTACCGTGGCACCTTCCGTCAACGGCGGCAAAATACGCTCCTGGTCAGCCAGCTCGGCTTCGGGGTCGTCGGTACCTTCGACGTAGGCCCGGCGGAAACCGGGGAACTCGATACGCAAACCGGTCGCACTCAGCGCAGCGTCAACCGCACCGTCAAAACCGGTGACGGACGAGAGGGTGGCCGACAGGCGGACCTTGTCCTGGGTGAGTCGAGCATCGACCATTTGTGAGGCGATGGTGCGCTTCCAGATGAGGTCGTAGACGGCCAGTTCGTCACCCGAGAGTGCGCCAACTGCTTCCTCGAGCGAGCGGAATACTTCGCCTGCGGGACGAATGGCTTCGTGCGCTTCTTGAGCGTTCTTCACCTTGCGGTCGTAGCGACGTGGGGCGTCGGCGACGTAGTCATCACCGAACATCTCGGCGGCCATTGACCGCGCGGCACGGATGGCCTCATCGGACAGACTCGTGGAGTCCGTTCGCATGTAGGTGATCCATCCCTGTTCGTAGAGTCGCTGGGCGGCGCGCATCGTGCGTTCGGGGTCGAAGCGGAGCTTGCGGCTCGCTTCGATCTGCAGCGACGATGTCATGAACGGCGGCTGGGGCCGCTGGGTGCGCGGCGTGGACGTAATTGAGTTCACCGTCACGCTGGCGTCGCGCAGTGCACTCGCGAGCGCATTCGCACGCGTCTCGTCCAATACTTCGACGGCCCCCTTGGCGTCGATGGCTCCCGAGGCGTCAAAGTTCTTACCGGTGGCCAACGTGACGCCATTGAGGGCATCAACGGTGGCGTCAAATGGCGTGCCGGAGGCCGACAGCGCGGCCGTGACGTCGTACCAGGTGGCCGAGGTGAAAGCCATGCGTTCGCGTTCGCGTTCGCACACTAGGCGGATAGCGACCGACTGCACACGACCGGCCGAACGAGCCTTGTCGACGGCGCGCCACAACACGGGTGACACTTCGTAGCCCACGAGGCGGTCAAGGAAGCGGCGACCTTCTTGGGCATCGACCAGTTGCATGTTGATTTCACGCGTCTCGTTCACGGCCTTTTGAATCGCGGCCGGCGTAATTTCGTGGAAGACCATGCGCTTGACGGGTACCTTGGGCTTCAAGACCTCGAGCAAGTGCCACGCGATCGCTTCGCCCTCACGGTCTTCATCGCTCGCCAGGTAGACCTCGTCCACAGACTTGAGCGCCGCCTTCAGTTCGGTCACGACCTTCTTGCGGTCCGGCGAGATGACGTAGACCGGGGTGAAGTGATCGTCGACGTTGATGCCCAAGCGGGCCCACTTTTCCTTCTTGATGGCGTCCGGGATGTCGGCCGCGCTTTGGGGGAGGTCCCGGATGTGGCCAATGGAGGGCTTCACGATGTAGTCGCTGCCGAGCATCCCCTGGATGCGGGTTGCCTTGGCTACAGATTCAACAATTACTAATGCTTTCGCCATTGCAACCTCCTCTCGTTGGTGTCGGACGCGCCGTCGGTGGCGCCGTCCTTATTCGTCGCTTTGTGGTGCGGCAACAATTTCGTATTCAGGATTCAAGATAACCGCTTCACGTCGCAGACTCGTAACGGTCCCTCGAACGATAAGTCTGGTACCACGTTCGATGCCGGGCACCGTGGCGCGTCCTTGGAAGATGATGGCGACTGATCCCGTGTTGTCGGCAATCATGCAACGGAGGTCCGTCGTGTCGTCTTCACGCGTCACGGTCATGGCCCGGACACGGCCGGCAATTTCGGCCGCCTGGCGCTGCACGAGACCACCAATGGGCTCAGCCTCGGGTGCCGATTCAGCCAACTTCACGTCAGCCTCGAGGTGGGCATCTTCACGCACACCGCCACGGACGACTTCGTCGCTCATCGGTGTTTCGGCCAAGGTGCCCGTCGAGACACGGTGGCGACTCGAACGGTACGGAATAATCGTGGCGGCGGTGCGGGGGATCTGCATGACGGCACTGGCCATCTGGTCACCGGTGCGGTCGTGCAGGAGGCGCTGCAAGCGCGATACGAAGCCGCGACGCGGCAAGATCACCATGCAGAAGACTTCGGGGTCACGCACGATGTCGGCCACGAGTTCGAGGGCCGCACGGTCCAGGCGACGGTCTTCGCAGTCCACGATGTCGAGGTTCACGTGCATCGACGCGGTGTTCTCACGTCCCCACGCCTTTTCGAGCTGCTGGGTAATCAAGGGGTCGATGTCGAAGTGCACGGCACGAACGCTGTAGGCGTTCAGAGTGTTGCAGTACTGCAGTGCCCGCTCGGTGGCCAGGTCGTAGCTGTCCACGAAGATGACGACGCGCGTGGTGCGAATCGCCATTGAAGAGCTCGCGGCCGTGGCCTCAAACGACGCGTGCTCGCGCTGATACTGCTTGTTGAAACGCAGGAGTGCCCAATACATCAGGGGGCCAACGATCACGATGATCCAGGCGCCTTCCTTGAACTTCGCGAAGACGAAGATCAAGACGACGAGACTCGTGACCACAGCCGAGAGCGCGTTGACGAACACGCCACGACGCCAATTGCCGGCGCGCTCACGACGGTGACGGGCCACCATGCCCAGTCCCGCCATAGTGAAGCCGGTAAAGACGCCAATCGCGTAGAGCGAGACCAGGGCGTTGACGTTGGCGTTAAAGGCAATGATCAAGACCAGTGAAATGACGCCGAGGACGATGATGCCGTTCGAGAAGGCCAACCGGTGTCCCCGCTTGGTGAGCTGGCGCGGGAGATACGAGTCGGTCGCCACGTAGTTCGCCAGGAAGGGGAATCCATTAAACGACGTATTGCCACCGGTGTACAAGATCGCCACGGTGGCGAACTGGACGACGAGGAAGATGATGTGTCCGGCACCAGACGCGCCGAACACGGCGCTGACTTCTTGCGACACCACGGTGGGTGTACCGGCCGCGAAGGGCATGGCGTGCGTCCAGTGCGCGAGGAGCGTCGTACCCAAGAGCAAGAATCCCAGCACGCTGGCCATCACGATAAGGGTTTGGCGAGCGTGCAACGATTCGGGCTTGCGGAAACTGGCCACACCGTTCGAGATGGCCTCGAGCCCGGTGAGCGATGAGCCACCGTTGGCGTAGGCGCGCAGCAAGGTCACAAAGGCCAGGCCCATCAAAATACCCGAACCCTTGGTACCCAAGTGGCCACCCACCAACAGGTGCACGGCGGGCATCTTCACGGTGTGCAGCGTGCCGGCGAACTCCTTGTAGTAGCCCACGATGATGGTGGTCGCGAGGGCGAGGATGTAGAAATACGTCGGGAAGGCGAAGTAGCTACCGGCCTCTCGAAGTCCGCGAAGGTTTCCGAAGATCAAGAGGAGCACCACTCCCACCGTGATTTGCAGGGTGTAGGGCGTGAGTGACGGCACCGCACTGGTCAGGGCGGCCGTACCGGCGGAACACTGCACCGCAACGGTGACGGTGTAGTCAATTAATAGGGCAACGGCGGCGATCTGTGCAATACGGGGACCGAAGTTCTCGCGGGCCACCACGTAGGAACCGCCGGCCTGGGTGTAGTACTTAATAACGTCCCAGTAGGACAAGGTCACGAAGAACAAGACGCCCAAAATGACGAACATGATGGGCACGACGAGCGAAAACGCCGCCAGTCCGATGTACGGGGTCATCTGCGTGAGAATTTCTTCCGTACCGTACGCCGACGACGAAATGCAGTCAGGGGCTAGAACGCCCAGTGCGACAACTCGACCGAGGCGTTCACCACTTAATTGCTCGGTGACGTAGGGCTTTCCGAGGAAAATGCGCTTCAGGCGGTAACCGAGCGACTCGGGGTACACCGCCGCCACATTGGCGTGCGATGTGAGCACCGGCGAAGCGTTCGATATTTGCTTTTGCGCGTCAGACACGATGTCTACCCTAAACCCATCTCGCCCACCAGGGCGGATTCATCTTATCCAGCACCCGTTCTTGCGCTTCCTGGGTAGGTGTGGTGAGATGACGAGGTGCATATTGTTGTCGTCGGCTGTGGCCGTGTTGGTTCAAGTCTCGCGATGCAGTTGTCTGAACAGGGCAACTCCGTCGTCGTTATCGACAAAAATCGCGACGCCTTTCGCCGCCTGACCCACTTCGACGGCAAGACCGTGCAGGGCTCGGGCTTCGATCGCGACGTCCTCGCCAAGGCCGAAGCCACCGAGGCGGACGCGTTGGCCGCCGTGACTCGTGGCGACAACACCAACATTCTCTGTGCCCGTATCGCCCGCGACAACTACCGGGTGAAGAACGTGGTCGCCCGCATTTATGACCCGCAGCGCGCCTCGATCTACCTCAAGCTCGGCATCCCCACGGTCGCCTCGGCCTTGTGGACCACGCAGCAGGTCAAGCGCTACCTCTTCCCCGACTCCGATGGCTTGACCTGGTCAGACGGTACGGGCTCGCTCCACTTGGTGGAAGTCGTCGTGCCGGATCACTTGGCCGGTCGTCCCGTGACGTCATTCCGTCTCGGTGATGATGTCCGCCCCGTCGGTCTCATCCGCGGTGGCATTGGACGCGTCTCTATTGACGGTCTGTTCGCCCAAGAAGACGACATCATGCAGTTCATGGTCACCCCAGCAGGTCGCACGACCTTGTCGGCCCTGCTCGAAGGAGTGCAATGAGAATCGCTATTGCCGGAGGTGGCTCGGTCGGCACCGCCATCGCCCTCGACTTGATTGATCGCCACCACGACGTCACGCTGCTGGAACACGACGTTGAAGTCGCCGAGAAGCTTCGCGGCTTCTTACACGGCGTCAACGTGGTCGGCCTCGACGCGTGCGAATATTCCACGCTGGCCCAAATCGAACTGCGCACCGTTGACGTCATGATCGCCGCTACCGGCGACGACGAAGACAACCTGGTTATCTCCTGGCTTTCCAAGCAGGAGTTCGCCGTCCCTCGCGTGATTGCCCGTATTAATAACTCTCGCAACGAATGGCTCTTCAACCAGTCGTGGGGTGTCGACATCGCCGTGTCGACGCCAACGCTCATCACGTCGCTGGTCGATGAGGCGGTCGAAGTCGGCTCCATCATCAACCTGATGGACCTCGCCCACGGCAAGATGCGACTCATTGAAGTCACCTTGGCCGGGGACGCCCCCGCCGTCGCTAACGAGCAGACGTTGGACGAACTACACCTCTCTGACGCCGTGCGAGTGGTGGCCGTGGTGCGATCCGAGCAGCCTCTCGTCCCACAGGGTTCGATGCGCTTCTTCGAACACGACCACGTCATTCTCGTGACGCGGGCCGACGCCACCGAGGACTGCGCGAACGCCTTCATTGGCTAATTCCCACCGTCAGCGCCGTGTTGCGCACTCGGCGTAGCATTAGACCCGTGCGTGCCGCCTTCTTCGACCTCGATAAGACCGTTATCGCGAAGTCGTCATTGGTGGCCCTTGGTCCCGAATTCCACGCACGAGGGCTCCTCAACCGCCGCACGTTGTTGCGCGGCGCCTTCACCCAATTACTCTTCCTGCGCTTCGGTGCGAGTGACCAGCGACTCGACAAGATTCGCCGGCAAGTCTTGCGACTCACCAAGGGGTGGGACCACGACGAAGTACGTGCGTTGGTGGCCGAGTCCATCAACGAAGTGATTGAACCGCTCATCTACCTAGAGGCGAAGGAACTCATTGACCAGCACCTCGCCAACGGCGACGAAGTCTGGTTGGTATCGATGTCACCGGTCGAAATTGTCGAGCCCTTCGCCGAGCTTCTGGGCATGACGGGCGCCATTGGCTCGCGCGCCAAGATTTCCGACTCGGGCAAGTTCACGGGCGACATGCTCTTCATCGCCCACGGCGAGAACAAAGCCCAGGCCATTCGTGAGGTCGCCACCGAGCGTGGCATCGAGCTCAGCGAATCCTTCGCTTACTCCGACTCCGACACCGACGTCCCGATGCTCGAAGTGGTGGGGCACGCGTTCGCGGTGAATCCCGACCGGGCACTGGCACGCACCGCGCAGGAACGACAGTGGCCCATCTTGAGCTTCACCCACCCCGTGCGCGCGCACGACGGCAAGCAATCCAAGACGCCCTTCATCGTGAGCGCCATGGTGCTCGGTATTTTGGCCCTCCTGGGTCGATCGCGTCGCGAAACGACCAAGAAGAACTAGTACGTCAGCAGGTCGCGGGCGCCCGTGTCTGACGAGGGGTGGCGCAACTTCGACATCGCTCGCGCTTCAATCTGACGAATGCGCTCACGGGTCAGGTTCATCTCTGAACCCACCTCTTCGAGGGTACGGATTTCACCAGCACCATCGAGACCGAAGCGCTTCACCAAAATGGCGCGCTCACGCTCGTCGAGGGCGTGGAGCAGCTTCTCAATGGCGAGCGGCATCATCTTGACGGCCGCGACATCGAAGGGCGACTCCGCCGAACGGTCTTCGACCACGTCACCGAGTTCCGCGTCACCGTCTTCACGCAGTGGCTCCGACAGCGAGATGGGCTCGGAGCGGAAACGCAACGCCTCAATGAGCTTGTCTTCGGGCATTTCGCACTCTTCGCAGAGTTCCTTAATGGTTGGTGGACGACCGAACTTGAGTTCCAGGCGCGACTGCGCCTTCTGCACGCGGGCCAGCGTGTCGCCGGCGTGCACGGGGAGGCGGATGGTACGTCCCGTGTTCGCGATACCTCGGGTGATGGCCTGACGGATCCACCACGTGGCGTAGGTCGAGAACTTGAAACCCTTACGCCAGTCGAACTTTTCGACGGCGTGCATCAGACCAAGGTTGCCCTCTTGGATGAGGTCGAGGAGGGGCAGACCAGAAGCCTGGTACTTCTTGGCGATCGAGACCACGAGACGAAGGTTCGACTGGACGAAGTCTTGCGCGGCCTTCTCGCCGCGGTGGACGGTGCGCTTGAGCGCCTGCTTGCGAGCGGGGGTCAGCTTGACGGACTTGTCCGTCTCGGCCGATTCGAGTTCCGCGCGGGCTTCGCGACCTTCTTCGATCGACTGTGCGAGGTGTACTTCGTCGTCCTTGGTCAACAACATGTACTGTCCGATGTCGGACAGATACAGGCGGACGAGGTCCTCATCATCACGATCGACGCGGTCTTTTGCCACAGCTAACTCCTTCGTTGTACCCCGGGGGAACGGGTACTTCTAGTTATACGAGGACCCGCAACCAGAGGGGCGGGTGGAAGTTCTCAGCGTGGGCCGAGGTGTTCGCCCCAGCCCTGGGCGTCGAGTTCCGCGAGGTACGACTGCACGACACCCTCGATGTCGTCCATCACGGGCGCGAGTCGGGCCAGCACGCGACCGGTTTCGTTCATCGACGTCACCAGCAGGTGCTGACCGGCCGCAATGACCGGGTCGGGAGCAACCTCGTCAAGGTCGCGCAACCAAATAAGAAGGCGCGGACTCAGCAACATCGTCACCGCGAAGAGCGCGAGCGCGCCCGAGTCGTCGTAGGCGGCGGCGTGGTCGAGCATGCCCAGTACCGGAGCGTTCGGCGTACCCGGTCGTTCCCCTCGCAGCGCCAGCGCCTGTTCGCCGAAGAGGCGAGCAAGTTCGTGCGCTCGAATCACCAGGGCGTCAGTGGTGAACGTCGGTGCGGCGACGCCGAGCCCCTGGTAGAGCGCGTCGTAGAGGTCGCAAAGGTGCTGCTGTTCGTCGCTCGTCACTGCTGCTCCGGTCGAAAAGCGTTCGTGATCGGCATTCGGCGATCACGACCAAAGGCCTTCGTCGAGATGCGAACACCCGGCGGCATTTGGCGGCGCTTGTACTCCGAGCGATCAACGAGACCCGTAATCCGCAAGACCATGTCACGGTCGTAGCCCTCGGCCACGAGGGCCGACGCCGTCTGGTCGTCGTCGATGTAGCGAGCGAGGACTGCGTCGAGTACGTCGTAGGGTGGCAACGACTGGTCGTCACGCTGGTCGGGACGTAGTTCGGCCGACGGTGCCTTGGTCAAAATGTTGACCGGAATCGGCTCAGGGTCACCCAGTTCAACGGCGAGTTCATTGCGGTACCGACAGAGTTCGTACACCAATGTCTTGGGAACGTCCTTGATGACCGCAAAGCCACCAGCCGAGTCGCCGTAAAGGGTGGAATAGCCGGTCGCCATTTCGGACTTGTTGCCGGTCGTGAGCACGATGGCCCCGGTGGCGTTGCTGATGGCCATGAGCAGCAGGCCGCGGATACGCGACTGCAGGTTTTCGTCGGTCAAACCAACGACCTCGTCGAGCACTGGCTGGAGCATGGCGTGGAAGGCCACGTGGGCCTCTTCGATCGCGATGGTGTCGAGCGACATGTCGAGTCGCTGGCAGAGTTCCGCCGCGTCGCTCAGCGAGTGATCGCTCGAGTAGCGACTCGGCATGGCGAATCCCCGAACGGCCGAGGAGCCCACGGCGTCCACGGCGATCGCGGCCACGAGGGCCGAGTCCACGCCGCCCGAGACGCCCAAGATGGCGGAGCGGAATCCGTTCTTGCGCAAGTAGTCACGGGTCCCCATGACCAAGGCGTCGTAGACGTCGGCCACGTCTCCCCGCGGTTCGGCCACGTAGTTGGCGTGCAGCCCATCGATGAAGTGCATCGGTGCAACCACGTCGGTGCCGACGTTGGACGGTGCGACCTCGAGCTCAACAACCAACAGCTCCTCGAGGAAAGACGAACCTCGAGCGATGACGGTGCCCGTGGCGTCGACTACGACACTCTGGCCATCAAAGACGAGTTCGTCTTGACCGCCCACCATGTTGACGTAGACGATGGGGCAATTCGACTCGGTGGCTCGTTGCGCGAGCATCGCCTCTCGGTCGCTCTGGCGACCACGAGCGAAGGGCGAGGCGTTCGCGACGACGAGCACCGTGGCACCACGAGCGATCAATTCGGCCGCGGGCGCTGGTGACCAAATGTCTTCGCAGATCAGCACCCCGAGTGCAGCTCCGGCGACGTTGATAATGCAGCCCGGTCCAACACCGGGCTGAAAGTAACGCTGCTCATCAAACACGTCATAGTTGGGCAGCAGTCGCTTCGTCGCCACGGCGACAACCCCCGACGCATCGACTACGGCGGCAGCGTTCGCTACCGTTAGGCGGCTACCCACGTGCGCTCGACTGTCCGCCGGCTGCGCGAGGGGGATCTCGGACGACCCCATCAGTGCGGTGCCGACAATGACCGGCGGCAACGTGGGGTCACGAAGGTCCTGCAGTGTCGCTTCGGCCCGATTGATGAAGCCTTCGCGAAGAAGCAAGTCCTCCGGCGGGTAGCCCGTGAGGGCCAATTCTGGCGTAATTACAAGGTGAACGCCCTGGAGACTGGCCTGGTGGCGCAGACGCTGGATCGACGCCGCATTCTGCTCAATCGCGCCCACTACGGCGTTCATTTGAGCGAGTGCAAGTCGAAAAAGTGCCACGCCGCCAGCCTACCGGTGCGAATTAGCGCCCATTTTCGACGCGGAAGGTTCATACTCCATTAACACAACGCCGGACTAAACGGGTTTTCCACAAGGCATACTTAATAGACGCGATTGTCGCGCTAATTGTTTTGGAGGAAACACGATGCCATTTCAGGCTGAATACATCTGGATTGACGGAGCAGAGCCCACCCGTGGACTTCGCTCGAAGACCCGCATTATTGCCGACGGCAAGAAGCCTGAGATCTGGGGCTTCGATGGTTCCAGCACCAACCAGGCCAGCGGTTCATTCTCGGACTGCGTCTTGCTGCCCGTCTTCACCTGCCCGGACCCACTGCGTGGCCCGAACGACATCCTCGTGCTCTGCGAAGTACTCAACGCTGACATGACCCCGCACGAGACCAACACTCGTCACCTCGCCGTGGCCGCGCAGAAGAAGTACGCGAGCTTCGAGCCCATGTTCGGTATCGAGCAGGAGTACACCTTCTTCCAGGACGGCCGTCCGTACGGCTGGCCCGAAGTTGGCTTCCCCGCTCCCCAGGGTCCCTACTACTGCGGCGTCGGCGGACAGAAGATGCCCGGCCGTGACATCGTGGAAGCCCACACCCTCGCCTGCCTCGAGGCCGGCATTTCGATCGAAGGCACCAACGCCGAAGTGATGATGGGCCAGTGGGAGTTCCAGGTTGGCGTGCTCGACACCGTGACCGTCGGCGACCAGCTTTGGGTTGCTCGTTGGCTGCTCGAGCGCATTGCCGAAGAGTTCGAAGTTGACGTCTCGTGGGACGCCAAGCCCATCAAGGGTGACTGGAACGGCGCTGGTGCGCACACCAACTTCTCGACCAAGCAGATGCGTGCCGCCGGTGGCTGGGACGCCATCGTGGCCGGTTGCGAAGCGCTGGGCACCCGCGTGCTGGAGCACGTCGAGAACTACGGTGCGGGCATCAAGGACCGCCTCACCGGCGCACACGAGACCGCTCCATGGCACACCTTCTCGTGGGGCGTGTCGCACCGCGGTGCTTCGATCCGCATCCCCGGTGGCGTAGCTCGCGACAAGCGCGGCTACCTCGAGGACCGTCGCCCCAACGCCAACGTCGACCCGTACACGGTTGCTCGCTTGATGGTTGAGACCATCTGCGGTGCCGCATCGGCAACGAAGGCTCCCGCCAAGAAGGCGCCTGCTAAGAAGGCTGTGGCTACCAAGGCTGTCGCCAAGAAGGCCCCTGCCAAGAAGGCCGTAGCGAAGAAGGCTCCCGCCAAGAAGGCGCCTGCCAAGAAGTAGTTCCCCTCGTTTCACCACAAACCCGCCACCTTTCGAGGTGGCGGGTTTGTGTTTTCTAGCCAAATTGGCGTCATCGCGTAGAGGTGCGAGAATGGTCAGTATGCAAAGTCAAGCGCAGTACGTGCTGCGAACAGTCGAGGAACGAGGCATTCGCTTCGTGCAGTTGTGGTTCACCGACGTGCTCGGTCGCCACAAGGCGTTCCACGTCACGCCGGCCGAGCTCGAGGACGCCCTCGACCAGGGCCTCACCTTTGACGGTTCGGCGATCGACGGCTTTTCGCGCACCGCGGAATCCGACGTACTGGCCCGACCCGACCTCACGACCTTCGAACTCCTCCCGTGGTACGAAGAAGGTCACGGCATTGCTCGCGTGTTCTGTGACATTGTCAACATCGACGGCACACCCTTTGACGGCTGCCCGCGTCAGCAGCTTCGCCGAGTGCTCGACCGTGCTCGCTCCCAAGGCTTCACGTTTTACGTGGCTCCCGAGATCGAATACTTCTACTTCGCCAACCTCGAGACGACCGGCGCACCCGTACCCCTCGACCACGGCTCCTACTTCGATCTCTTAAACGACGACATCTCCAGTCAGCTCCGCCGCAAGACAGTACTGACGCTCGAAGAGATGGGCATCGGCGTTGAGCACGCGCAACACGAAGACGCACCCAGCCAGCACGAGATCGACCTCCGCTACACCGACGCCCTCACCATGGCCGACACCGTCATGTCCGTGCGTCACGTGGTCAAGGAACTCGCTCGGCAAGCTGGCGTCTCCGCCAGCTTCATGCCCAAGCCCCTCGCCAACGTGCAGGGCTCAGGTATGCACACCCACGTCTCCCTCTGGAAGGACGACGTCAACGCCTTCATTGGTGACGGCCCCTACGGACTCTCGCCCGTGGCCACGTCGTTCATGGCGGGCCTGTTGCGTCACGCCCCTGAGATCACCGCCATTACCAATCAGTGGGTGAACTCCTACAAGCGCCTTGTGCCGAGCACCGAAGCACCGGTTGCCGCCGAATGGGGACGTTCGGACGCCGCCGCGCTCATTCGCGTGCCCACCGTCAAGCCCGGCCGCCTCGACTCCACCCGCCTCGAGTACCGCGCTCCCGACCCCGCGGCGAACCCCTACTTGGCCTTCGCCGTGATTTTGGCGGCGGGTCTGCGCGGCGTCAACGGTGGGTACGAACTCCCCGCCGAGCGCGAACGCGTTGCGCGTTTGCCCCAGTCACTGGATGAAGCAATCGACTTGATGGCCGGCTCCGAGCTGCTCGCCGAGACGCTCGGCAGTCACCAGGTGGAGTGGTTCTTGCGGAACAAGCGCGC
>Ga0007825_1000091_pt1 | contig 28882 bp, 30 predicted proteins | sample CryBogCBE13Jul09_FD_71229 | JGI IMG/M metagenome (GOLD analysis project Ga0007825, IMG submission 71229) | Freshwater microbial communities from Crystal Bog, Wisconsin, USA - CBE13Jul09 | ecosystem: Environmental > Aquatic > Freshwater > Lake | place: Crystal Bog, Wisconsin, USA | collected... | reverse complement strand
CCAATGTTCATGGGCGTTGACGTATTTTACGTCGCAACCCTGTTCTTCACCGTTGCCGTTATCGCGATGATGACGGTCGTTTATGCTGCGACCACCGTGCGCGACCCGATGGTCAAGCGTGTGAAGGCGCTCAACGAACGCCGCGAGCAGCTCAAGGCCGGTATCGTCGCGCCGGTGACGAAGCGGCGGGCGAAGCTCGTGCAGCAAAATGATACGACGGACCGTTTCAAATCGATCCTCCAATCGATGAAGGTGCTGCAGGATACGCAGCTGAAAGACACTCAAGCGCGACTAGCGCAGGGTGGTATCCGCTCGAAAGACACAGCATACACAATCATCTTCCTGCGGATGGTGCTGCCGATCGTTATTGGCGGTGGCACATTCATATGGATATTCGGGCTCGATGGCCTCGCCGATTGGGTGCAATGGAAGCGCGCATTGGTTGCCGGCGTTGCCCTGTACGGCAGCTACAAGGCACCGGATATGTGGATCGACAACATTGTGGCGAAGCGATCGTCGCTAATCCGTAAAGGTCTTCCCGACGCGCTGGATCTTCTGGTCATCTGCGCCGAAGCCGGCTTGACGGTCGATACTGCGTTCAATCGCGTCGCCAAGGAATTGGGCAAAGGCTACCCCGAACTTGGCGACGAATTCGCATTGACCGCCATAGAGCTCAGCTTCCTCAACGAACGGCGTCAGGCCTTTGAGAATCTCGCCAAGCGAGTCGACCTCGAAGCGCTGAAGGGCGTGGTCACGACGATGATCCAAACCGAAAAATATGGAACGCCGCTGGCATCGGCGTTGCGCGTGCTGTCGGCAGAATTTAGGCATGACCGCATGATGCGCGCGGAAGAAAAGGCTGCGCGGCTCCCAGCCTTGATGTCTATCCCATTGATTTTGTTCATTTTGCCCACGTTGTTTATTGTCGTTATCGGCCCAGCATCCTGCTCGATTGCGGCGCAGTTCAGCAAATAGAATCCGCCGACGTCCGCGAAATTTGACTCACAAACCGGGTGACGATGCGCTAGATCACCCTGATGAGTGAAATTGCTTCAAAAATGCAATTGCGGATGTCGTTCGCGCGCTGGGCTATTGTGACCGTACCGCTGTTCGTTCTTTTAGGCGGCCTGTCGGGCGTCCTTTCGAATTCGGGGCTCGCCAATCATTGGTACGCCCAACTCACCAAGCCTGACATTATGCCGCCCGGATGGGCCTTCGGTGTAATTTGGACGATCCTTTATGCGCTGATGGGGTTAGCTGTGGCTGCCATTCTGGATGCGCGCGGTGCGCGCGGCAGAGCCCTTGCACTTGGCATCTTCACCGCACAATTTGTCCTTAATCTGCTATGGTCGCCGCTCTTTTTTGGTGCGCATCAGGCGCATTTTGCGGTATTTTTGCTCGCAATCATTTTAGTTGCCGCCGTTGCCACAACTTTTGCCTTTGCGCCAATTCGTCGCAACGCGGCATGGCTCATGGTGCCCTACCTTGCGTGGCTGTGCATCGCGCTCGCGCTGGCCTATCAAATTGATCACCTCAATCCGAACGCAGCCCATCTTGGCACGGTGGCTGGAACCGCCCATATTAACGGATAGACATTAGGAGAATCGCGATGCAATCCGAAAACAAACTGTTCGAAGACTTTACTAAATTCGTGAATAGCGCGGCTGGCACGCTGGCTGGTATGACGCGTGAAGCTGAGGGTTCCGCCCGCGAACGATTCCGTGAGTGGATCGGTGGCATGGATTTTGTTAGCCGCGAAGAATTCGAAGCCGTCAAGGCGATGGCTGTCGCGGCGCGTGATGAAGTTGAGGCGCTCAAGGCTCAGATCGCTGGCGAAACGCTCAATGCACCCGCCGCTGGGACGAGCGGCGGCAAAGGGGGCTGAGCGCGTTGGCATTTGAAAGTATTGATATGAGCCACGAGCCCGCTGCACCAATCGACATGCTCGAGGCTTGGTATGAAGCACAAGGCTGGACCAATGAGCGCGTCGGCGATGATGAAATTGTCGCCGCCACGCAGGGCGCCTGGGGTCAGTATGAGCTACGAGGCGTTTGGCGTGACGATGATCGGGTCCTGCAATTTCTTGCCTTTCCCGATGTCAAAGCGATCGATGGGAAAAAGCCAGCACTTTATGAGGCAATTGGTCTCATCAATGAGCAACTATGGATCGGCCATTTTGAAATGTGGTCAGCCGATGGCACCATTGTCTTTCGTCACGCGTTGTTGCTCGAAAATGGCGATGAAGCGACCCTGAGCCTTGATCAAGCCGAAACACTGGTTGAAGCTGCTGTCGGTGAACTTGACCGCTTTTATCCGGTTTTTCAGTTCGTTCTTTGGGGCGGCAAGTCGCCACAGGACGCGATAACGGCAGCCATGGTGGAAACCCACGGTGAGGCCTAGTCTCTCCGGCCTGAATGCGACGATCTGGTTGGTGGGTTGCGGCAACATGGGTAGCGCCATGCTGCGTGGGTGGCTGGCGGAAGATATTGCTCCCAAATTGCTGACCGTCATCGATTCGGCGCTGCCTGCGTTGCCCGATGGTGTAAGCGTACTGCCTAAACCGCCGACCGAAGCGGATGCGCCTGACATTGTGCTGCTTGGCGTAAAGCCGCAGGCGCTCGATAATGTGGCACCCATGCTTGCGCCCTCACTGGGGCCAAACACATTGCTGCTGTCAATTCTTGCAGGTGTTGAAACTGCGACCTTACGCGCGCGCTTCTCTACCCCGCGCCATCTCGTACGGGTCATGCCCAACATGCCAGCGTGTATCGGCAAAGGCATCACCGCGCTGTTTACCGAGAGCGAAGACGAGAACTCCCGCTCAGTCGCGGCTGACTTAATGCGGCCACTAGGCCCAGTTGAGTGGATCGCGCGCGAGGGCTTATTTGACGCCGTCACCGCGCTTTCGGGCTGCGGCCCTGGTTTCGTGCTCCGCTTTATCGATGCGCTCGCCGACGCTGGAGCGACGCTCGGTTTACCTTCAGATCAGGCGATGCGGCTGGCAAAGGCAACCGTCAGCGGCACCGCACAGTTAGCCGAGGTGTCCGACGAAACGCCCACCCAAATAGCGGATCGGGTCGCCAGCCCCGGTGGTTCGACCCGCGAGGGGTTGAATGTGCTCGACGCCGAAGCTGCCCTCCAACGACTGATCTTCGCCACACTCAAGGCGAGCGCAGATCGCAATGCGGCAATGGCAGCAGCTGCGCGCGGCTAATCAACCATTCGGTTTGGTCAGATGCTCATTGGCAAAGCCGTGCACCCGAAGCTTTGATTGGTGGTTTTCAACCGGACACTCTGATGTGGGCTTGAGACCACGAAAATAGCGCTTCTGCCACTGCTTGGTTGGCTCGCTCGGCGGTGCCTCTTTCATATCCGCGAGAAACTTATTGCGAGATGCGACCCAAGCCTCGAAATCGGCCTTGAGCTGCGGATCATCCTCGATCGATACAAACTCGGGTTTCACTTGCTCGATGGCCGCGCGCTCAATCGGGAAAATGAAGCAGATCGGCTCACCCTTCTCGAATTTCACAATTTGATTGGGGCGCGTGAGCTGCCAGTTCATCGTGAAAGTATAGGGCGACCAATCGGTCTCGATCACTCCAGATAGCGGCGCAATGCCATCCTTGGCGCTGTTTGGTGGCCCACTCGCCCAGAGCGAATAGCCCGGCGATGTCCGGAAAATGCCATAGATGTGAAAAGTGATCGTCCCAGCACCGAAAAAGGGAACGGGCAGCTCATGCGCCGGTGTATCGGGCGCGCCGCGCACAAATACATCATTGACAGCGGGGCCGCCATTCCAATTGCACTCGAAACTGGCAGGGCAAAGCAATTCCCAACCATGGCTATTGGCAATGCTGAGCGGCAAGCAGCGATAGGCATACGATTCGGGCGTATCATCCATCCACTGGCGGCGCGGCGCGGCGGGCCGAACCTGTGGATCCCAACCGGGATAGACGTAACACTTCAATTCCATGACTTTCTCCTTGCCGCGTCACATAAGTTTCTTAGAGCGGGCTTAGCAAGCGACTTTGAACCGTAAGGGGGATTATATATGCGCCAATGGCATCGTTGGATTGGAATTTGTTTCGCCGCGTTTTTGCTGATCATCGGCGGAACGGGTGTGACGATTCAAATGCTCGACCTCATCGCCACCAAAAACAAACCTGACGGGGCGACTGCGAATGTTGCTGCGGTGCCGCCGACCGCTCCTGATCGTAACGGTGACGGGGGCGACAGCCGTAAACATCGCAACGATCACGACGCAGATCAAACACCGCCAACGGCAGCAATTGCTGACGCGCCAAAGCCGAAGCAACCGCAATCAACGCTGCGCCGGTGGAACCATTGGATCAAAGATCTGCACTCGGGCGTTCTGCTCGGGCCCATCGGAATCTTTATCAGCATCTTGTCGGGGCTGACGCTGATCTTTTTCGCAATCTCAGGCATGTGGATGTATTGGCAAATGTTCACACGACGCAAGGCTGCGGGCCGGACGAACTTTTTCTGGAAGCGATGACCCAAGCCTAAACCGCGACGATTTCCGCAAGGATACCATCGAGCAAAAGCATTCCGCGCTCAGTGACGTTGAGCCGCTCGGGTGTGGAGCTTAGCAAGCCAAGGTTGACGAGCCGGTTCACTGCCGCCGCGTCAACTAAGGATGATTTTGCGATGCCTGTACGTACTTCGATCTCCGTCAGACTAACCCCCTCGGCAAGCCGCAAGCCCATCAGCAAGGCCTCGCTTGCCCTTGTCGTGGGTGGGAGCACTGTTTCCTCGACCAATCCATGGCCATTGCGGGCTATCGCTCCAAGCCAATTCTCGGGCTTCTTATGCCGCTGAGTTGCAGTTGCCAACCGCCGCCCATGTGCGCCGGGGCCGATCCCAAGATAATCGCGATAGCGCCAATAGGTTAGGTTATGGCGGCTCGCTTGCCCCGCGCGCGCATGGTTCGAGACTTCATAAGCGGGCAGTCCGCCCGAACTCGTGACCGCACGCGTCAGCTCAAATAGCTCGGCACCAAAATCAGGATCAACCGGCGTCAACCGTCCCTGTGCCACCTCGGTTTCAAAGCGTGTGCCCGGCTCGATTGTGAGTTGATAGAACGAAAGATGGTCGGTGCCGAAACTTAATGCCCGCCGCAGTTCGCGTTCCCAAGCGGATGCGTTCTGGCTAGGCCGTGCGTAAATCAGATCAACGTTGACGCGCGCAAAGCTGCGCTGCGCGACAGCGAGTGCCGCCAGCCCTTCAGTCACATTGTGAGCGCGACCCAGAAAGTGCAGTGCAGCGTCATCAAGCGCCTGCAGCCCCAACGACACGCGATTGACGCCGGCATCCGCCAAATCCGCAAATCGCGCGGCTTCGACTGATGACGGATTGGCCTCAAGCGTGATCTCAATATCGGGCAAAAAGCCCCAATGGCGTTCGGCAGCCGAGATCAGCGCCGCGACTGTTTCCGGCGGCATGAGCGAGGGCGTCCCCCCGCCGAAAAAGATTGAGCTCAGCTTGCGCCCACCTTGCCCAGCCGCGCGCAATAAATCGGCCTCATACGCCATATCGGCCAGCAATGCCGCGCGCCAAGCGTCCTGATCAACCGATGCCCGCACATGAGAGTTAAAATCGCAGTAGGGGCATTTGGAAACGCAAAAGGGCCAATGAATATATAGGGCTAGCGGCTGAGCTGGAGCGGAGGTCATCGCTGCGCTCTAGCAGGGTTTTTAAGCAAGGTCGCCCAAGTGAAGTTTGTTACCGCCCTTTTATTGCTGATCGGCTTTATCGTAACTCCGGCGCTGGCGGAGATGCCAGCAGGGTTCGTCACGCGCATTCTCGCAAGCCATAATGCCGAGCGCGCAAATGTCGGCGCGCCGCCGATGCACTGGAACGCGAGCCTCGCAGCGGATGCCCAAATTTGGGCCGATCATCTCGCGCAAACCGGTCGCTTTGAACATTCGCCACAACCGCCACGCGAGCATGCCGTTGGCGAGAATCTGTGGATGGGCACCGCGCATGCCTATAGCTTCGAAGAGATGGTTGGCGGCTGGATCGACGAGCGCAAGGACTTCGTCGATGGCATCTTCCCCAATGTGTCGCGCACCGGCAATTGGGAGGATGTTGGCCATTACACCCAATTGATCTGGGCCGACACGCAGGAGGTCGGCTGTGCGCTCTCAAGCAATGGCGCTGACGAGTATCTGGTGTGCCGCTATGCCAAGGCAGGTAACTGGTTCGGCGAACCGATCATGCGGCACGCGCCGGTCCAGTTTGCGCGCAACGAGATGCGCGCCACGCCGAAGCTCGCGGTCTACTTCCCCGACTAGAGGACGGCTGCGACCAGTTGCCGGAACGCATCGGCACGGTGGCTCATCGCGTGCTTTGCCTCGGGCTCGATCTCGCCGAACGTCTCGCTTTGCCCCAAAGGCACGAACACTGGATCATAACCAAAGCCCCGCTTCCCGCGTGGTGGCCAAACGAGCGAACCCGCCACGCGCCCCTCGAAGCAATCGACATGACCATCGGGCCAGGCGAGCGCGAGCGTGCAGACAAAGTGCGCCGCACGGTTCACGTCCGGCCCAAGCTCGGCCAGCTTCCCCTCGACCTTGCCCATCGCCATATACCAGTCCCGCCCCGGCCCGCCCTCAAAGGAGGCGCGCTCAGCCCAATCGGCAGTATAGACGCCCGGCGCGCCACCCAGCGCATCAACGCAGAGCCCACTGTCATCCGCCAGCGCGACGATGCCCGTGGCGGTCGCCGCTGCCACCGCCTTGAGCGTTGCGTTCTCGATGAAGGTCGTCCCCGTCTCGGCCGGCTCGGGCAGCCCCATCTCGCCTGCCGACACCGGCACCATGCCATAGGGGCCGAGCAAGGCCGTGATCTCGCGCACCTTGCCCGCATTGTGGCTGGCGACGATGATCTGACCGGGCTGCAGCTTGCGCGTGGAGGGTGTGGGTGACATGCGGCGGATCGTCCTTCTCGCGCGGGCCAGTCCGCGCTTTGGGACGCTCTAGAGCAGCTTACCCCGTGTTGGGAATGGCTGATTTGCGCCTAAAGTGACATAGGTGACACGACGGGCATAAAAGAACGCCCTTCCCCCGCTCAGCGGCGGTTGCGCGGCAGATCGATCCCCTGCGCATTGATCAGCCGCGTGGTGGGCGCAAGCTCGGTGTAATGCGATTGCTCATAAAAGGCGCGCGTCTCTTCAGTGAGCGCGGCTTCCGCCTTGGCCTGTGCCTTTTTGCCGCGCGGCTTGGGCGATTCGTCCCAGTCGAGCGGGCCCTGCTCGATGCGGTCCATCAGCCCCAGCCATGAGTGCGCCGCATGATCGCGCGCGAGATGGTTGCGCCCCACGCGCTGCGGATTCGCCATCATGAACATCAGCAGCCGCTCCGAATGGCGCACGCGCTCACCCACCAGCTCGCCATGATAGAAGACCGGCTCGACCACGCCGTTGATCACCCGCTCAAGCGCGATATGCGCGAGCTGCCGCAGGCCGATCTCGAGCGCCGCCTCCCACGCGACATCAAAGGGCTGGCCGATGAGCTGCGCGCGCAACCGATACGCCGATTGCCGCGACATCCCCACCGCGCGCGCGGCATCGCTGACGCTGCTTGCTTCGGCAAGCACCTCGAGAAACTTGCGCATTTTGGGCTTGGTCCACGCATTCGAGCGCGGACGGCGGGCGGGGGTGGCTGTGTCAGACATGCGCAGCGTATAACCGATATGGTTATATGTAGGACAGGGGAAATTCGGTGCTTAAGCGGCCGACCTTGAGAATGATCATCAGACTGCTAAATACCTCGTCATTCCAAACTTGATTTGGAATCCAGCAAATATGGGACGCGTCAGCGTCCATCACCGAGGCCCGATTTGCGCGAGATTAGCCCCTTCGTTTACATCATGGCAAACCAACGCAACGGCACGATTTATGTCGGCGTCACATCAAATTTGATACAGCGTATCGGGCAACACCGCGCGGGAGTGATGCCCGCGTTCACCAAACAATATGGGTTGAAATGGCTCGTTTGGTGTGAGCCGCACACCACGATGGAGAACGCCATCGCCCGCGAGAAGCAAATCAAGGCGTGGAAGCGTGACTGGAAATTGGCGCTTATTGAGAGAGAAAATCCTGATTGGCACGATTTAGCGATCGATTTCGGCTTTGATCCGTTGACGAAATAAGCGGACGCTACCGCGTCCAATGTCTGCTGGATTCCAAATCAAGTTTGGAATGACGGAACTGCGCCCGTCCCCTACCGCCCCACAGCCCTCTCCTGTGCAGCGAAAATATCCTTGCAGCCGATGCGCGCGAGGCGGAGCAGGCGCAGCAGCGCCTCTTCGTCATAGGTCGCACCTTCGGCCGTCGCCTGCACTTCGGCGATATTGCCATCACCGATCAGCACGAAATTGGCATCGGCATCGGCATTTGAATCTTCGTCATAATCAAGATCGAGCACCGGCGTGCCCTGATAAATGCCGCACGAGATTGCCGCCACTTTGGCGCGGATCGGGTCTTCGGTGAGCTTGCCCGCCTTCATCAGCCCATCGACCGCGAGCCGCAGCGCGACCCATGCGCCCGAAATGCTCGCCGTGCGCGTGCCGCCATCGGCCTGGATCACATCACAATCGAGCGTGATCTGCCGCTCGCCAAGCGCCTTGAGATCAACCACCGCGCGCAGCGAGCGCCCGATAAGCCGCTGGATTTCCTGCGTCCGCCCGCTCTGCTTGCCCTTGGCGGCTTCGCGCGAGCCGCGCGTGTGCGTGGCGCGCGGGAGCATGCCATATTCCGCCGTCACCCAGCCCTCGCCCTTGCCGCGCAGGAAGGGCGGCACTTTCTCCTCAATCGACGCGGTGACGAGCACGCGCGTGTCGCCAAAGCTGATGAGCACTGAGCCCTCGGCATGCTTGGTGAAATGGGGCTCGATGGTGATGTCGCGCATTTGGTCTGGCGCGCGGCCGGATGGGCGCATAGGATGTTCCTTCACAGTGAAGGGGCTTCCCTAGCGTGCGTCGTCCGATGCGCCTAGCCCCCAACGGAGGTTGAGATGCAGATCGTCAAAATGCTTTTGCTCGTTATCGGTGTGCTCGCGATGATGATGGGGCTGCTGTGGATCGGCCAAGGGCTCAACATCATCCGCTGGCCCGCCAGCAGCTTCATGCTCGGCCTGCCGCAATGGAGCTGGCGCGGTGCGCTGCTCGCAGGTGTGGGTGCGGCGATGGTGTGGTATTCGCGCCGCACATGACAGCACCCATCCTCGAACTGACTGACCGCGCGCGCGATGTGTTCCGCATCGTGGTGGAGAGCTATCTGGGCTCAGGCGCGCCGGTGGGCTCGCGCACCATCTCGAAGCTTGGCAGCCTCAACCTGTCGCCCGCGAGTATCCGCAATGTGATGCAGGATCTGGAAGAGCTGGGGCTGCTTGCAGCGCCGCATATCTCGGCAGGGCGCGTACCAACGGAAACGGGGCTTAGGCTTTTTGTCGATGGCATGATGCAGGTTTCCGAGCCCAATTCGGATGAGCGTGCCGCGATTGAAGCGCGCGTTGCTTCCGGTGGGCGGATTGAGGAGGCGCTGATCGCGGCGACGACGGCGCTGTCTGGCCTGTCCGCTTGTGCGGGGCTGGTGCTGGTGCCTGCGCGCGCGCAGCGCTTGCGGCAATTTGCCTTTGTGCCGCTCGCTCCAGGGCAAGCGCTCGCGGTGCTGGTGGGCGATGATGGCAGCGTCGAGAATCGCGTCATCTCGGTGCCGCACGATATGCTGCCCTCGGCGCTCACCGAGGCGGGCAATTATATGACGGCGCGGCTCGCGGGGATGACGCTGGCCGAGGCGGCACAGGCGCTCGCGCGGCAACTCGATGCCGAGCGCGCCAGCCTCGACGCGGCAGCGCAGGCGTTGATCGCGCGTGGCATTGCGCTCTGGAGCGAGGATGGCAGCAACCGTCCGGTGCTCATCGTGCGTGGCGCCGCCAATTTGATCGACGAGCGCACCGCCGCTGACCTCGACCGCGTGCGGCAATTGCTCGATGAGATTGAGGGCAAGGCGGAGATTGTGCGCCTGCTCGATAGCGCGCGCGATGGGAAAGCGACGAAGGTTTTTATCGGGGCAGAGAATAAATTATTCGCACTTTCGGGCTCATCGGTGATAGCGGCGCCCTATCATGACCGCGACGGGCGCGTGGTTGGCGTGGTGGGTGTCATTGGCCCCACGCGCTTGAATTATGCGCGCGTCGTCCCCATGGTTGACTTCACAGCACAAACTTTATCGAGATTGATCACATGACCGAAGACCAAGTATCGCCAGCGTTAGACGAAGAGACCATTGCCGAGGCTGAAGCTGAGACAGCCGCAAAGCCCGATCCACTCGCCAAATTGCAGGATGAATTGGCCACGGCGCAGCAGGAAGTGCTCTATGCCAAAGCGGAAACACAAAACGTCCGTCGGCGGATGGAGAAGGACATTCAGGATGCGCGCGCTTATGCCGCTACCAATTTTGCCCGCGACATATTGAGCGTGTCGGATAACCTTGAGCGCGCGCTGGCATCAATCCCTGTTGAATTGCGCGACGACGAGAAGTTCAAAGGGCTGGTCACGGGGCTAGAGGCCACCGGCCGCGAGCTCGCCAATATTTTCGAGCGCCACGGCATCACGCGAATCGTCTCGGTCGGTGAGCCGCTTGACCCCAACAAGCATCAGGCGATGATGGAGCAGCCCAGCGAAGCCGAACCCGGCACCATCCTTACCGAGATGCAGCCCGGCTTTATGATCAAAGACCGGCTGCTGCGTCCCGCCATGGTGATTGTGGCGAAGGCGGGGTGAGGGGGCTGGTTTCGACCCGAACCCGTCATTCCAAACTTGATTTGGAATCCAGCCAGAATCAGGCGCGGAAGCGCCTATGACAGCTGTGAAGGACGCTATCGCGTCGTTTAATTGCTGGATCCCAAATCAAGTTTGGGATGACGGGTAAAAGGTAACCCCTCACAATTTCGGTGCCGGATCGCCTGCGCCTACGACGACGGCGCTGTCCTGCAACCGTAGCCCGCTTTTGAACACATAGGTAAGCGTGATGTTGCTGCCGGGCTGAACGCTGCTGTCGAGGCCATAGATCATCGCGTGCATGCCGCCGGGCTGGAACATCACCTTGGCGCGCGCCGGAATTTTGACGCTATCCATCGGCTTCATGCCGGACATGCCATTCATGCCTGCCATTGTCTCGTGCAGCTCGATCTTGATCGCCTGATCGGCATGGATGGCGAACATCGAGTCGTCGCTCTGTCCGCCGGTCAGCCGGAAATACGCTGCGGCTGGCTGCCCCGGAACAGCATTGAGCCGCACCCAGGACTTGTCCACATACACCTCCGCACTTTGTGGCTGGCAGGCCGAGAGCGCCACGGCGGCAAGCGGAGCTAACGCATAAAAGGAACGCATGTTTCGATTTCCTAAGGTTGAGATTGACATTGCTCTACACTGAAACCTTGCGGGCCGCAAAAGTGTTCCTATATCCGGTTCATAATCCGACGGCTTCGGCTGTCTTATTTGACATGAGGGTAAAGCATAATGGCAAAAGTGATTGGTATCGATCTAGGGACAACGAACAGCTGCGTGTCAGTGATGGAGGGCGGCAAGCCCAAGGTGATTGAGAATGCGGAGGGCGCACGTACCACGCCATCGATCGTCGCCTTTGCCAAAGATGGCGAGCGCCTCATCGGCCAGCCCGCCAAGCGTCAGGCGGTCACCAACCCTGAGAACACGATCTTTGCCGTGAAGCGCCTCATCGGTCGCCGGTTCGATGATCCGATGACCAAGAAGGATATGGAGCTCGTCCCCTACGCAATTGCCAAGGGCAAGAATGGCGATGCCTGGGTCAAAGCCGGTGGCACCGAATATTCGCCATCGCAAATCAGCGCGTTCATCCTGCAAAAGATGAAGGAAACCGCCGAGAGCTATCTTGGTGAGACCGTCACGCAAGCCGTCATCACTGTGCCTGCCTATTTCAACGATGCCCAGCGTCAGGCAACCAAGGATGCGGGCCAGATTGCGGGCCTTGAAGTCCTGCGCATCATCAATGAGCCGACAGCGGCTGCCCTCGCCTATGGGCTTGAGAAGCAGGACGGCAAGCTGATCGCGGTCTATGACCTTGGCGGTGGTACGTTCGACATCTCGGTGCTTGAGATCGGCGATGGCGTGTTCGAGGTGAAGTCCACCAACGGTGACACCTTCCTTGGTGGCGAGGACTTCGACGCGAAGCTCGTCGAGTTCCTCGCAGCGGATTTCAAAAAGGCTGAGGGCATCGACCTGACCAATGACAAGCTTGCGCTCCAGCGGTTGCGTGAGGCAGCCGAGAAGGCGAAGATCGAGCTTTCATCCGCTCAGACGACCGAGGTCAACCTCCCCTTCATCACCGCCGATGCCACGGGGCCGAAGCATTTGGTCAAGAGCATCAGCCGCGCCGATCTCGAGCGGCTTGTCGAGAGCCTCATCAGCCGCACGCTTGATCCGTGCAAAAAGGCACTTGCCGATGCCGGTGTGAAGGCTTCGGACATTTCCGAGGTCGTGCTGGTCGGCGGTATGACCCGTATGCCGCGCGTGCGCGAAGTCGTGAAGAATTTCTTCGGCAAGGAGCCACACACCGGTGTGAACCCCGACGAAGTTGTCGCGATGGGTGCCGCCATTCAGGCGGGCGTGTTGCAGGGCGACGTCAAGGACGTGCTGCTGCTCGACGTGACGCCATTGTCGCTCGGCATCGAAACGCTCGGTGGCGTGTTCACGCGCATGATCGATCGCAACACGACGATCCCGACCAAGAAATCGCAGGTCTATTCGACCGCCGATGACAATCAGCAAGCGGTCACCATCCGCGTGTTCCAGGGCGAGCGTGAAATGGCGGCGGACAACAAGCTGCTCGGCAATTTCGACCTGATCGGCATTCCGCCCGCACCACGCGGTGTGCCGCAGATTGAGGTCACCTTCGACATTGACGCGAACGGGCTTGTCTCGGTCACGGCCAAGGACAAGGGCACGGGCAAGGAGCAGCAGATCAAGATCCAAGCGTCGGGTGGTCTCTCGGATGCCGACATCGACAAGATGGTCAAGGATGCCGAAGCCTTTGCCGAAGAGGATAAGAAGAAGCGTGAGGCAGCCGAGGCGAAAAACAACGCCGAGAGCCTGATCCACACGACCGAGCGTCAGTTGCAAGAGCATGCCGACAAGATCGACAGCGCGCTGAAGACTGAAATCGAAGCGGCGATTGCCGAAGCCAAGACAGCTGTTGAAGGTGGCGATCCCGAGACGATGACCGCAAAGTCGCAGGCGCTCGCGCAATCGGCGATGAAGATGGGCCAGAAAATCTATGAGGCCGAGCAGGCTGCCGCCGCATCACCCGGTGCTGAGCATGCCGAGCATGCGCATCATGATGATGGTGTCGTTGATGCCGAATTCTCGGAAGTTGATGAAAAGAAGTAATGGATGTGCGCCCCTCGCTACGGCGAGGGGCATAGGATAAGGGGCATCCATGTCAGACGATTATTACGACCTACTCGAAATTGAACGCACAGCGGACGATGGCACCATCAAGTCATCGTACCGCAAGCTCGCCATGCGTTTTCATCCCGATAAAAATCCGGGGTGCAAGGACTCCGAGGCGAAGTTCAAGGCGATCAGCGAAGCCTATGATGTGCTGAAGGATCCGCAAAAGCGCGCGGCCTATGATCGTTATGGCAAGGCCGCGTTCCAGAATGGCGGCGGTGGCGGCGGTGACCCGTTCGCCGGCTTCTCTGACATTTTTGGCGACATCTTTGAGCAATTCACCGGCGGTGGACGCGGTCAGCGCCGTGGCCCGCAGCGCGGCGCCGATCTGCGCTACGATATGGAGATCACGCTCGAAGAGGCCTATCACGGCAAAGCCACCGAGATTGAGGTTGAAGTCTCGGCAACCTGCGCCCCGTGTGGCGGCAGCGGCGCCAAGCCCGGAACCTCTGCCAAGCAGTGCGGTCAATGCGGCGGGCACGGCAAAGTGCGCGCGCAACAAGGCTTTTTCGTCGTCGAGCGGCCCTGCGGCGCGTGTCGTGGCACGGGGCAGGTCATTGCAGAGCCCTGCACATCGTGCCGCGGCGAAGGTCGGGTGGAAAAGGCCAAGAAGCTCGCCGTCAACATCCCGGCAGGGGTCGATGAGGGCACACGCATCCGGCTGAGTGGCGAAGGCGAAGCGGGACATCGCGGCGCGACGCCGGGCGATCTGTATATTTTCCTTCATGTTGCACGGCACAAATTGTTTGAACGCGATGGCACCACGCTGTTCGCGCGTGCGCCCATCAGCTTCACCAAGGCAGCGCTTGGTGGCACGATTGAAGTGCCGGGGCTTGATCGCCAGCGGCATGAAATTCGCATCCCCGCAGGTATTCAGTCGGGCAAGCAAATCCGGCAGCGCGGCGCGGGCATGCCGGTGCTCAACGGGCGCGGCTTTGGCGACATGGTTGTGCAGGTCGAGGTTGAAACACCAACGAAGCTGACCGCCAAGCAGCGCGAATTGCTCGAAGCGTTTGCAGCCACCGAAACGGGTGCGGAAAGCCCGCAAGCGCATGGATTCTTCGGTAAACTCAAAGATATGTGGGACGACATCCGCTAACCGCCACAAGCATTTCCGCCCGCTTTTGCGGCGGGCGGAAGCTTGGGGGATTGTTCGTGGAATGTATAACCGGGCAAATCGAGCACGCCTGAAGCGCCCCGCAATTTTACCCAATCACAACTGGTTTAGATAAAAGCCAAACCAACGAGCAGTGCCGGTGACACCACTGCCAGAGCCGCGAACAAGGCTGTTTCGAAACGATCCATGTTCTTTCTCCGTGTTCATTATCGCGTGAGTGCGATGGCGCTTATTTATGGTGCAGCGCACCAATTCGCAAACTCTACTAATGCAATAGAGATTAACATTTTTGCAACTGTTAAGCCGCTTTAACCAATTTGTGCAAGCGTACTTAGGGCAGCGTTTTGAGGCGCTCAATCAATTGCGCCGCCACCGCATCGAACGGGCCGCCCTCGCCACTAGCCGGAGGAATGCCAGCGTCCGAGGCGATCCGGATCGCGATATCGAGCGGGATGCGGCCCATAAACGCCAATCCCATTTCCTTGGCTGCTGCCTCAGCGCCACCACTGCCAAAGGGATCTGAGATTTCGCCGCATTTCGGGCACGCATAGCCCGCCATATTCTCGATGAGGCCCAGGATCGGCACGCCCGCCTGATTGAAGAGATCAACCGCGCGCGTCGCATCAATCAACGCCAAATCTTGCGGTGTTGATACGATCACCGCGCCCGCAGGCTTATGCTTCTGGATCATCGAAAGCTGCACATCGCCGGTGCCGGGTGGCAAATCAACGATCAGCACTTCAGCATCCGCCCAATGGGCATCGATTAATTGGCTGAGTGCATTCCCCGCCATCGGCCCGCGCCACGCGACGGCCTGCCCCGGCTTCACCAACTGCCCAATTGACAGCAAACCGAAGCCGAACGGCGTCCGCACAGGATGCAGCTTCTGCCCCTCGGCATTGGGCTTGATCCCCTCCACCCCCATCAGCCGCGGCTGTGACGGCCCATAAATATCGGCATCAACCAGGCCGACTTTGATGCCCGCGCGGGCCAGCGCGACCGCGAGATTGGCCGAGAGTGTCGATTTCCCGACGCCGCCCTTCCCGCTCGCCACCGCAATGATCTTGCGTGTCGTTTTGCTGCTGGTGAGCGCGACCCGCACCTCGTTGACGCCGGCGACACTGGCAATTGCAGCGCGCACCGCGGCTTCCAGATCATCGCGCTGCTCACCTGAGAGGCCGGTCACGTCCAGAACAACGCTCACGCGCGCCTCCACAATGCGCGGGGCGGCGGCACGGCGCGTTGTCAGAATACTGCCGCCACCGAGGGGATCGGCAATCGCGTTGAGGGTGGTGTGGAGCGCATCAGGATTAATCATGTCCGCGCTTTAGCGCGCCAAAACCGCGACGCCAGCCAAAAAACAAAAGCCACCCCGCAATCAATGCAAAATAATCGCTCGTTCAATTTGCGTTAAGGGCTCTCTGGGCACATATGAATGCAAGGTATTACCTGATTTTGGAGGATAATGATCGTGCGTCTTGCTTATGCTGTAACCACTGCCCTTGTCGCTGGCGCGTCTGTCGCCACCCTCGCGCTTCAATCGCCCGTTACCGCGCAAACGCAAGCCCAGCCTGCCGCCTATTCGACAATGGCACCACGGCTCGGTGCACCGGCAAGCTTCGCGGACTTGGTCGAGCGTTTGCAGCCCGCAGTCGTCAATATCTCAACGAAGCAGAAGGTGCAGTTGCCGGTAGGCAATAACCCCTTTGCTGGCACACCATTTGAAGAGTTTTTCGGCCAACAACTGGGCCCACAGGGCAATGGCCGCCCAGTCACGCGCGAAGCGCAATCGCTCGGCTCGGGCTTTATCATTTCGCCTGACGGTTACATCGTCACCAACAACCACGTTGTTGCGGCGAACACAGAAGGCGGTGTCAAAGCAACGGTGAGTTCGATCACCGTCGTTTTGCCTGATCGCTCCGAATATGTGGCGAAGATTGTGGGGCGTGATCCGACCTCGGATCTGGCCGTTCTCAAGATTGACGGCCACGACCTGCACTATGTGAAGTTCGGGGAGGCCTCCAAATCGCGCGTCGGCGATTGGGTGATTGCGATCGGCGAACCGCTCGGCCTGCGCGGCACTGTGACGGCGGGCATCATCTCGGCGATCCATCGCAACATCGGCACGGGCTTGCCATCGGACAGCTACATCCAGACCGACGCAGCGATCAATCAGGGCAACTCGGGTGGCCCGTTGTTCAACATGAATGGCGAGGTGATCGGCATCAACTCGATCATCCAGTCGCAGAACGGCGGCAATGTCGGCCTCGGCTTCGCCATTCCTTCCGACCTTGCCAAGCCGATTGTTGAGAAGTTGCGCGGTGGTGCCCCCATTCAGCGTGGCTATCTTGGTGTTCAGATTCAGGAACTTGATGAAGGCATCGCCGAATCGCTGGGCTTGCCCCGCAATCATGGTGAACTCGTTGCCTCAGTTGTCCCCGGAGGCGCGGCCGCGCATGCCGGAATCAAGCAGGGCGATGTCATCGTCAAGGTCAACGGGCAGGATGTGACGCCCGATCAAAACCTTTCGTTCATTGTGGCGAACCTTCCTGTCGGAGCGCGCGTCCCGATTGAAGTGATCCGCAACGGCCAGCATGAGACGCTCACAGCCACGCTCGCCGAGCGCCCGAGTGAAGAAAAGCTCGCGGCGGTCGCCAAGGGTAAAGGTGGGCTTGAAGATATGACGCCCAATGATGAGGACAAGGTAACCACGCTGGCAAGTAAAGCGACACTCGGCCTGGCATTACAATCGCTGACGCCGGAGATTGCGTCGCAGCTTGGGCTTAACGCGAGCCTTCGTGGCGTGGTCATTGTCGATGTCGACGCCAACAGCGATGCCGCCGCCAAGGGCTTCCAGCGCGGTGATATTATTCTCTCGGTCAATCAGCAAACCACGACGACGCCGCAACAGGTGAACGCCATTGTCGCTGCCGCCAAGACGAAGGGACGCGCGAATGTTTTGCTTTATGCCCAGCATGGCAACAGTCCGCCGATCTTTATTCCGGTCAAGCTTATAAGCGACAAATAAACCTTTGGCATGTTAGGTGCGGGGGGTGTTTATGCCTCCCCTCCTTCCGTCCTCGGACGAATCACCGCGTGTTGAAGTCGCGTCGAGAGATTCTTTGTCTGCCGATCTTATTGCAGCCTGGACGGCGCTCGCGGACGATTATGCCGAGCCAAACTGCTTCATGGAGCCCTGGTTCGTCATCCCCGCGCTGAATCATCTCGCGGCCGATGAAACGGTGCGTGTGCTGGCTGTGTGGCAGGGCCAGATGCTGATCGGAGTCATTCCGATTGCCATGCTCCGAAACTATGGCCGCATGCGCGTCAAGCACACTGCCAATTGGCAGAGCGCGCAGAGCTTTTATGGCGCGCCGCTTATCCGCAATGGTTTTGAAACCCCCTTCTGGGCCGCCGTACTGGACACGCTCGACGCAGTCACATGGGCGCCCAATTTTTTGCGGATCATGTCTATCGAAGAGGGCGGTGCCGCACATCTTGGGCTGATAGCAGCCGCGAAACTGCGGCCCCGCCCCGCACCAACCGTTCATCGGTTGACGCGTGCACTGCTGCAGAGTGACCTCACGCCCGATGCGTATCTTGATCAAGCGGTTCGCGGCAAGAAGCGGAAGGAGTTGCGCCGCCTTTCCAACAGGCTCACCGAACTGGGCTTGGTGACGCATCGTCTGTTCCATCCCGACGACAATCTATCGGATTGGGTATCAGAATTTTTGGCACTCGAAGCGGCGGGCTGGAAGGGCAGCGAAGGCGCCGCCTTGGCCAACACACCCGAGTCCGAGGCTTTTTTTCGCGACATTATGATCGGCGCGCATAAAGCCGGAACGCTAGATATGTTGCGCATTGATCTCGATGGCCACGCGATTGCCATGCTGGTCAACTTTATCCGGCCACCCGGCAGCTATTCGTTCAAGATCGCGTATGATGAAGACCTCGCCCGATTTTCACCCGGTGTCATGATCGAAATTGAAAATTTGCGGCGTGTTTTAACCGATTCGCAAGTAAAATGGATGGATAGTTGCGCGTATGAGAATCATCCGATGATAAACAGCTTGTGGACAGAGCGTCGCACCTTGGTGCAGGTTTCAGTACCTTTAAAGGGATTGAAGCGCCGCACCGTATATATTTTCTGTCGTTTGTTAGAGACGCTCTCCACCATCTATCGCAACCGTAAATCACTCTGGAGTCACTCATGAACCCGCCTGTCTTTCCGCAATCAAGCCTTGAACAGTTCGCCAAAGCGTATCCTGAATCGATCCTGAAGCTGAAGCATGATTTCTTGGGCCATCCACTGATGGAACTGCCTGAGTTGATTGCACTCAGCGAGCGCCTCCCCGCTTCGGTAATCGAGCATAACAAGGGCGATCTGCCAATTGGCATCGGCCAGCATGATGTGCCGAAGCACACGCTCTCGGTCGCGGAAACGATCCGCAACATCGAGGAAAATGGCTCTTGGATGGTGCTCAAGGATATCCAGCTTGACCCAACCTATAAGGCTTTGCTGCACGATGTGCTGAGCGAAATCCGCCCCGCCGTGGAGGCCCATACCGGCCCGATGCTCAACCTTGTTGGCTTCATCTTTGTGTCTTCACCCGGCGCGGTCACGCCGTTCCACAGCGACCCAGAATATAACATCTTGCTGCAGACGCGCGGCGAAAAGACCATGACGCTGTTCAATGGTCATGACGAGGACATCATCCCGCCGACGTTCCACGAGGTTTATCATCAGGGCGGACCCCGCACGGTGAAATGGGATGACGCCTATGCACCCAAGGGCCAGCCAGTAACGCTGCTCGCTGGTGACGCCGTCTATGTGCCGCTGAAATGGCCGCATTATGTCAAGAACGGCCCAGAGGTCTCGATTTCGCTGTCGGTGACGTGGCGCTCGCAATGGAGCTATGACGAGGCCGACGCGCGCGCATTCAATGGCTTCTTGCGCAAATTTGGTTTGAAGCCATCGGCTCCGCGCCTACTGCCACAACAGAATAGCGTTAAAGCAACGGCGTGGAAGGCGATGCGCAAGCTGGGTGTGCACGCCTAAAGCAAGCGCTGTATTTGACTTTCGTGTTCAAGCAGCCACTGCTTGCGGTGAAGCCCGCCGCCATAGCCAGTGAGGCTATTGTTCGCACCGATCACGCGATGGCATGGCACCACGATGGCGATCGGGTTCGCGCCGTTGGCGAGCCCAACCGCGCGCACGGCGGATGGATTGCCGATCCGCCGCGCTAATTCGCCATAGCTGATCGTCGTGCCAGCGGGGATGGTGCGGAGCGCGGCCCAGATCTGCCGCTGAAAATCAGTACCGCCCGTTGCGACTGGTGCGGCCCAGATCTGCCGCTGAAAATCAGTACCGCCCGTTGCGACTGGTATCGCATCAATCGCAGCCAAATCGCCCGCAAAATAGGCGCTGAAGGCATCGCGGATCGTCACAGGCAGCGGCGCGCGGGTGATGGTGTACCCCTGCCCCTCCGCGCCATAATGCCGCGCGAGCAACTTGCGCATCCGCTCATCATAATCATGAAAGTCGGCCACCCGCAGCGCGCCCGCCTCGTCCACGATCAGGAGCATCGTGCCGACCGGCGTCTCCAATTCATCGAGGAACAGAGCGAGCGGCGCGGCCATTAAATGTCCTCAGCCAGCCGCCCATACATGTCGGGGCGTCGGTCGCGGAAAAAGCCGAAGGTCGCGCGGTGTTGGCGCACTTGGTCCAAATCAATCTCGGCGGTCAGCACGCCGCTCACGCCATCGCCAAATTCTGCAAGAAAATCGCCACGCTCGTCGGCGATGAAGCTGTGGCCATAGTAACTCTGGCTCGTCCCGCCGACGATCTCCGCGCCGATACGGTTGGCCGCGATCACGGGCACAACATTGCTCACCGCATGGCCGATCATCGCGCGCCGCCAGAGCCGCGACGTGTCGAGCGCTTCGGCCGCAGGCTCATCGCCAATCGCGGTGGGGAAAAACAGCACGTCCGCGCCCATCAGCATCATCGCGCGCGCCGTCTCGGGGTACCATTGATCCCAGCAGATGCCGACGCCGATGGTGCCATAGCGCGTCGCCCAAACTTTGAAGCCGGTGTTGCCGGGGCGAAAATAGAATTTCTCGCAATAGCCGGGGCCATCGGGGATGTGCGTTTTGCGATACACGCCCATGATCGCGCCGGCATCACCGATCATCGCGAGCGAATTGTAATAATGCTGGCCGTCGCGCTCGTAGAAGCTCGTCGGGATATAGACCTTCAGCTCCGCCGCGAGCGCCTGCATAGCGCGCACGGCCTTATGCTCGCCCACCGGCTGCGCGCGGGCGAAGTTCGCCTCGTCCTGATGCTGGCAGAAATAATGCCCCTCGAACAGCTCGGGCGGAAGGATGATCTTCGCGCCCCGCGCCGCCGCCTCGCGCACCAGCGCAGACACGGCGGCGATGTTTGCGTCAACGTTATCCGTCAGCGCCAATTGCAGCGCAGCGACGTGCATCTTGCTCATAATTTCACTCCGTAGCGTCCGGCGACGATCGTGGTCAGCACGAAGCAGCCAAAAGTCACCACGACCCCCGCGCCCAAGGCTGGCCAAAAGCCAACGCCATGCCGCAGCATATACGGCATCAGCACAAACATCGGAATCGACGGCAGCCAATAAATCAGTGACGTGCTGACGAAATCCGCGATCAAGCGCGTGTCCTGCGTATCGTGCCACATCCAGATGACCGACAAGGTGGTGACCATCGGCAGCGACGCGATGAGCGCCCCCATCCCCGGACTACGCCGCGCAATGAGCGAGATCAGCGCGATGATGATCGCCGAAATGACCATCCGCGTCAGGAAAGCGAGTGTCATCGTGCTGGCACCTGCTGGCTAATGCAATGGAACGAGCCGCCACCTGTCAGGATCGCGTTGGCGCGCAGGCCGACAGTAGTGCGTGTTGGGAACAGCTTGGCGATGGCGGCGACGGCGGCATCATCCGAGGGCGCGCCATAGGTCGGCACGACGACCGTCGCATTGCCGATATAGAAATTCATATGGCTGGCGGGCAGCGGCAAACCATCCTCGCCCTCAAGCCGCCCGAGCGACGGGACATCTACCACGGTGACCCCAAACACGGCGGCCCGCGCGCGGGCATCATTGAATACTGGCGCATTGGGATCATCGTCCGCAGGCAGCGGGATCGCAAGCACATTGGGTGCCACAAAGCGCGCGAGATTATCGACATGGCCGTCGGTGTGATCATTAATCAACCCGTCACCCAGCCACAGCGTGCGCGTGATGCCGAGTTCCGTTGCCAGCCGCGCCTCAATGTCTTCGCGCGTCATGCCGGGATTGCGGTTCGGGTTGAGCAGGCATTGCTCGGTCGTGACCGCGAGCCCCGCACCGTCCACATCAATCGCGCCGCCCTCAAATATCCAGTCGCGCTCGACAACGCGGACGCCATAATCAGCCGCCAGCCGCGCACCGATGCTGTCATCGTGCTCAAGATCGTATTTGCCGCCCCAGCCGTTCGTCTTGTGATGGAGCGCGGCACGGTGGCCCGCCGAATCGCGGACGATGATCGCGCCTGTGTCACGCAGCCAGATATCGCCGAAGGGCTGGGTATGCACGATTGCGGCATCACCAACCAAAGCACGCGCCTGCGCCGCCGCTGCGTCATTGCCAGCCACCAAAATCACCTGCTCGCCCTTGCCTTCGACATGGACCGCACGCGCAAAAGCCGCGACCTCCTCTTGTGCGGGTTCGAGGTCATCGAGCCACAAATCGGCGTGCGACGGAAAGCCAATCCAAACGGCTTCGTGCGGCGTCCACTCGGCGGGAAAGTGATTAATTGTCATGCGCGTGCCTTAGCGGTTCGACACGCGCTTGAGCAACCGCCTTATACGATCTTGATCTCGACGGGGACGTTGCCGCGCGTCGCGTTGCTGTAGGGGCACACCTGATGCGCCGCCTCGACAAGCGCATGCGCTGCGTCATGATCGAGCGCGGGGATATGGACCTCAAGCGTCACGGTAAGCTCAAAGCCACCACCCTCCTTGGCACCGATGCCGACATGCGCGGTGACCGCCGTGCCCGCCGCATCGAGCTTCTGCATCCGCGCAACATACTCGACAGCCGAGCAAAAGCAGGCGGCATAGCCTGCGGCGAAAAGCTGTTCAGGGTTGGTGGCGCCTTCTTTACCCGGCCCACCCATCGATTTGGGGATCGACGTTTCGAAATCGACAACGCCATCGCTCGATTTGGTATGGCCGTTGCGTCCGCCCGTGGCGGTGGCGACTGCGGTGTAAAGGCTGCTCATCTCGGTCTCCTGCGGTTGCTGAGTCAGTGCGACTCGTTGACCGAAGCAGACATGGAAACGCCGCGCAGAGCAAGGGGCTCCACGCGGCGCATCGTCATTTCAAAACTGATTAGCGCGAATAGAATTCGACGACGAGGTTCGGCTCCATTTTGACGGGGTAAGGCACCTCATCGAGCGTCGGGACGCGCGAGAAAGTGACCTTCGACGCGCCGTCTGGCACGACATAGTCAGGAATATCACGCTCTGGCAGGCTCTGCGCTTCAATCACGAGCGCCATTTCCTGCGCCTTGTCGCTCAGGCTGATGACATCGCCCACTGCAATGCGGCGCGAGGCAATGTTGCACTTCACGCCATTGACGCGGACATGGCCGTGGCTGACGAGCTGACGCGCCGAGAACACCGTCGGCGCGAACTTGGCGCGATACACGACGGCATCGAGACGACGCTCGAGCAGACCAATCAGGTTCTGTGAAGTATCGCCCTTCATCCGGTCAGCTTCTTGGAATTGCTTCTTGAACTGCTTTTCGGTCACTTCGCCATAATAGCCCTTGAGCTTCTGCTTGGCGCGGAGCTGCAGACCGAAGTCCGAGGTCTTGCCCTTGCGGCGCTGACCATGCTGGCCGGGGCCATATTCACGCTTGTTGACGGGCGATTTGGGGCGGCCCCAAATATTCTCGCCCATACGGCGATCAAGTTTGTGCTTTGCACTGTGACGCTTTGACATATCTATCCTTCAATTGCTTTGCGGCAAAATTACCACGTAAACCGGAACCGCTCTGCTTGGCGCTGACATATCAGCGCGGCAGGGCCACCGCTTCACCGGAGTGCGGGGCCAATTGCGAAGCGACGCCCTTTAATCGGATCGTCGCAAATGTCAAATATTGGTCGCAATGCGCCAGACTGTGCTTGGAATGTCACGCGAATGTGGTAATCATGCCACAATGTTTGCTTGGTCTGCGCTATCTCTGTCCCGACTCCGTCGCATCCTCAGCATCCGGCTGCGTCGGCGGACCTGGATGGCGAAGGCAGAGCGTCTTGCGATCCTCGCCCAGATGATCATCTCGCTGCTGAGCTACCTCGTGTTGGTCAATGGGCATCCCGGACGCCGCCTGCTCGCGCCGCAATGGGTGGCCTTTATCCTCGTGGCCAATCTTATTCCCGCAATTGGCCTGTTGATGCTCTGGGGGCGGCGCGTGGCCTTGCGCCGCGCCGCGCGTTCGCCGCTTGGCGGCACGGGTCGGCTGCATGTTAGGCTGGTTGGGCTGTTCTCGGTTATCGCCGCCGTGCCGATGCTGGTTATGGTGGTGTTTGCTTCATTGTTGTTTCAATTTGGCGTGGAGTTCTGGTTTTCGGATCATGCCCGCAACATTTTGCAAAATGCCAGCAGCATCGGCCAAGCCTATGACAAGTTTGTTCGGCAAACCGTTTCAAACGAAACGCTCGCAATGGCGAGCGACCTGCGCCACGATCTGAACGTCACCACCATCGACAATCCCGCCTTTTGGCAGGCTTATGGTCTGCAAGTTTATAACCGCTCGTTGAGCGAGTCAGCGATCATCGTCGTCGATAAAAATGGTGTGGCGCGAACGCCCACTGCCGTGAACCCCTATGCGCGGCGGTTCGACAACAGCATTTCGCCTGAGGTGATCCGGCAGCTCAAGCTCGGTGCCCCGTTCGTCAGCAATATCAACAATGACCGGATCGAGGCGATCACACTGCTGTTCCCCAAGAGCAACACCTATCTCTATGCAGCGCGTGTTGCCGATGGCGCGGTGACGGCGCCCGTCCGTCAAGCCAAGTCCGTGCTCGCCGATTATGATTTGCTGCTCGAACGATCGCGTCGGCTTGAGCTCTACTTTAATGCCGCACTCTTTTTCACGTCGCTGCTGATCGTCGGGCTGGCGGTGTTTGTCGCGCTGAGGGTTGCAGATCGGCTGGTGCGTCCGGTCGGCGATATGGTTGAGGCCGCGCGCAAAGTTTCGGCCGGTGACCTTTCGGCGCGCGTCCCGACGCCCTTGCCGCGCGACGAGGTTGGCACGCTGGGCCATGCGTTCAACGCGATGACCGAACGCTTGTCTGAGCAAACCGATGCGCTTGTGGGTGCGAATGCCCTGCTTGAACGTCGCCGCGCGCTGACCGAGGCGGTACTTGCGGGCGTTTCGGCAGGTGTGATTGCGGTCGGCCCCGACCGGGCGATCCGCCTGCTCAACAATTCTGCGCGCTCCCTGCTCCGGACGGGGCCAGAGCAACTGGTGGGCACACCGCTGGCGCGCATCACGCCCGAACTCGACCAGATGCTGAGCGACGGCGAAATGGTCGGCATCAAGAATATCGATGCCGGCGATGAGCAGCGCACCTTGGCGGTGAAGCTGATTGCCGATGAGGGCGGCCATGTGCTCACTTTTGATGACATCACCACGCAGATTAACGACCAGCGCCGCGCCGCTTGGGCCGATGTGGCGCGCCGCATTGCCCATGAAATCAAGAACCCGCTGACGCCCATCCAGCTTGCCGCCGAGCGCTTGCAGCGCCGCTACGGCAAGGACGTAACGAATGATCCGGCGACCTTCGAGCGCCTCACGGAGACAATCATTCGTCAGGTAGGTGACTTGCGCCGCATGGTTGATGAATTCTCCTCGTTCGCGCGCATTCCCAAGCCGGTCTTTCGGCACGAAAATCTTGTCGATATTGTCCGACAGGCGATGTTTCTGCACGAGGTCGCGCACCCCAATATTCGCTTTGCGCTCATTTCACCCGATCCGTTGATTGACCTGGTCTGTGACCGCCGCCAGCTGAGTCAGGCGCTTATCAACATCATCAAAAATGGCATCGAGGCGATCGAAGAGAAACCCGAGCCGGGCAAGATTGAGGCGATTGCGACCACGATTGCGTTGCTGCCCGACGACCGCGTTTCAATCAAAATCGAAGACTCGGGGATTGGCTTGCCCGCCGACCGGCAGCGGCTCGCCGAACCCTATGTCACGACGCGCGAACGTGGCACGGGCCTCGGCCTGACCATCGTTCACAAGATTATCGAGGATCATGCCGGCACACTCACCCTCGCCGACCGCCCCAGCGGTGGCAGCGTCGTCACCATTATACTTAACCGCGCCACCCTCGCCACGCTGGATGAGGCTGACACCCGCATAAGGACGAACTAATGGGCCTTGATGTCCTGATTATTGATGATGAAGCCGATATTCGCGAGCTGGTGGCGGGCGTGCTGGAAGATGAGGGTTATGCTCCCCGCACTGCTGCGAACAGCGACGCTGCGCTCGCGGCGATTGCCGAGCGGCGTCCATCGCTGGTATTGCTCGACGTTTGGCTGCAGGGCTCGCGGCTTGACGGACTGGAGTTGCTCGAGGAAATTAAACGCCGCGACCCCGCGCTTCCGGTCTTGATGATTTCGGGACACGGCAATCTCGACACCGCCGTCGCCGCCATTCGCAACGGGGCGATTGATTTCATCGAAAAGCCGTTCAAGTCCGAGCATTTGCTCCATCTTGTAGGGCGCGCGACCGAAACAGAGCGCCTGCGCCGCGAAAATGCGCAACTCAAAGCGCGCGTCGGCTCGGATGACGAACTTCATGGCCAGTCCGCCATCATCAACACCGTTCGCGCGACGCTCAAGCGGGTTGCCGCGACCGGCAGCCGCGTGCTCATCTCGGGCCCGGCAGGTGTCGGTAAAGAGGTGGCTGCGCGGATGCTGCATAATTGGAGCCCGCGCGCGCGGGGTGCCTTCGTCACGGTCAGCGCCGCGCGGATGACGCCCGAGCGTGTTGAGGAAGAACTGTTCGGCACCGAGGAACATGAAGGCGTCGTGCGCCCCGGCCTGCTCGAAATGGCGCATGGCGGCACACTGTTCCTCGACGAGATCGCCGATATGCCGCTCACCACGCAGGGTAAGATCCTCCGCGTTTTGACCGAACAGAGCTTCACCCGCGTCGGCGGCCAGCGGATCGTCAAGGTCGATGTGCGTGTGGTGTCTGCCACCTCGCGCACGCTGGCTGACGAAATCAGCGCGGGGCGCTTCCGTGAAGATCTGTTCTATCGGCTCAATGTCGTCCCCGTTCATCTGCCGGCGCTCAACGAGCGGCGCGATGACATTCTGTCGCTCGTCGAGCATTATGTTGCGCGCTATGCGCAAGAGCGCCGCGTACCTGCCCCCTCGGTCACGCCCGAGGCGATTGCCGCGCTGCAGGCGTTTGACTGGCCGGGCAATGTCCGCCAACTCCGCAACATTATCGAGCGCACGATCTTACTGGCCGCTGGCGACCGGATCGAGCGCATCGACCTCGATATGCTCCCGCCCGAAATCACGCAGGACAGCGTGACAGGCGGCAATGTTGGCACCGGTGGTATGATGATGGGTGTGCCATTGCGTGAGGCGCGCGAGGAATTTGAGCGCGAATATCTGCGCGTCCAAATCCGTCGCTTCTCAGGCAATATCTCGCGCACCGCCGCCTTTGTCGGCATGGAACGCTCGGCGCTGCACCGCAAGTTAAAGTCTCTCGGTATCACGGAAAACTAAACGCCGGGCCATTGCTGACCCGGCGTTCGTTGTACCGTTTGCGTCTGTCGTCGTTTTTACGAGAACAGATGCGAGAAGATGAAGAAGAGCGATCCCGCCAACAAGACCGAAGCGGGCAACGTCAAGATCCAGGCCATCGCAATGTTGCGCAATGTGCCGAGTTGCAGCCCCGATCCATTGGCGGTCATGGTTCCGGCCACACCTGACGAGAGCACGTGCGTCGTTGACACGGGCAGCCCGAAATTATCCGCCACGCCGATCATCGCCGCCGCGACAATCTCGGCTGATGCACCCTGTGCGTAGGTCAGATGCGTCTTGCCGATCTTTTCGCCGACCGTAATCACGATCCGCTTCCAACCGACCATCGTCCCCAGACCCAGCGCGACCGCGACCGCAACCTTCACCCAATTGGGGATGAATTTGGTTGAAGCATCGAGCGATTTCTTGAAGTCCTTGAGCGTCTTGGCTTCAGCGTCGGTGAACTTCACCGCCTTACCTTTGTCCATGACCCGAAGCGCTTCGGAAGCCAGATACATGTCGTTGCGCACGTTGGCCGTTGAGTCGGCGGGAACACCAGCCATCGAGCCATATTTCTGTACTTGGCTGTTGATCGAGTCAGTCACCGCCGCAAGCGCCGGAAGAACGTCTGGCGTGTATTTGTGATGCTGAATGTACGTTTCGATCGTCGCACGTGGATTGGTTGGCGCGACGGTACCATGCGCCTCAGTCGTCAACACCGTGCTGGCAGAATGGGCCACGCTGATGAAGTGGGCAACATCCTTTTGTGGCATCGAACGGTTCAAAGCATAAGCCGTGGGCACCGTACCGACGAGGATCAGCATGATCAGGCCCATGCCCTTTTGCCCATCGTTCGAGCCATGGAAGAACGACACGAGCGTGCAGGTCAGAATAAGCAGGCCGCGAATGAGCAACGGCGGCGGCGTATCGCCATTCGGTTCTTTGTAGAGCGACGGGAGTTTCACCGTTGCCTTCAGCACGAGCAGCAAGAGTGCGGCGATACCGAAGCCGAACAATGGTGAGAGCAGCAGCGACTCGCCGATCTCATAAGCCTTGCCCCAATCGACACCTGAGGTGCCACTCGCAACGTGCATCAACTGATTGGCAAGACCGACACCGATGATCGACCCGATCAACGTGTGCGACGAGGACGATGGCAAGCCGCGCCACCATGTGCCGAGGTTCCAGATGATCGCCGCGATCAACAGCGCGAACACCATCGCGAACCCGTTTGCACCGCTCACCTTCAAGATCAGTTCCACCGGCAACAGCGAAATGATGCCAAACGCAACCGCACCCGTTGAGACCAGAACGCCGATAAAGTTCCACATGCCGGACCAGAGCACCGCGACCGTTGGCGGCAAAGCATGCGTATAAATTACCGTGGCGACCGCGTTGGCGGTGTCA
>Ga0007825_1000084_pt1 | contig 30258 bp, 24 predicted proteins | sample CryBogCBE13Jul09_FD_71229 | JGI IMG/M metagenome (GOLD analysis project Ga0007825, IMG submission 71229) | Freshwater microbial communities from Crystal Bog, Wisconsin, USA - CBE13Jul09 | ecosystem: Environmental > Aquatic > Freshwater > Lake | place: Crystal Bog, Wisconsin, USA | collected... | reverse complement strand
TAATTTACATTTTGGAAGTTCACACCGGTTGTCCATTTAATGCCTATAAAGTTTTTTGTGATATCCCATCTTATATTTTCACCTGACTCATTGGAGACATAGTCTAAAGTTTTCTCGCCTTTATCCGGGCCTAAATTATTTTGGTATTTTTCATTTACGTTATTTAAATGATTTTCACTAACGCTTAAATTCCAATATCCTTTATTGATTAATTTTTTTAAAGAAGCACCCACTGTATAACTCCATTGATTAATAGAAGGCCCTGCATTTAAAGCAAATATTTTTTCAGGAGTTGCATTTTTAGGAGCAGCAAAAGCAAATTCATCAATGGCACCAACACCTAATAATGTTAAAGTAGTTTTTGGATCAATAACATGGGTAACCTTAAATTGAAAATCCCAAAAATTGGGTCTAATGGGTAAATCCAATACTTTAAAAAGGAATTGCAAATAGCTTCTACGAGCTGAAAGTAAATAAGTTGTTTTACCATCTTTTGAAAGTGGACCATCAAGGGTAGAAGCAATTTCGGTAGCGCCTAATCTTACATTGCCTTGTGTTTTTTCTGAATTACCTCTTTTTTGTTTGAATTCAAATACGGAGGACAGTGCATTATCATATTTAGCATCAAAAGCTGAAGTAGAAAGTTTTACCTCATCAATAAATGATACGTTTAAAATACCTTGTGGGCCACCTGCACTTCCTTGAGTCGTAAAGTGATTGATTACGGGGATTTCAATTCCATCTAAATAAAATACATTTTCATTTGGGGCACCGCCTCTAACAATTATATCATTTCTAAAACCAAGTCCTGTACTAGCCGAACCAGTTACCCCTGGTAAGGATTGAACTACTTTAGAAATATCAAAATTACTACCGGGACTAGATTTAATTTCCTCAGCTGTTAATTTTTGAATACTTAATGGGGTTTCTAATGTTGCAGCCCGAACTGTCTTTTTAATATTTCCTACAGTAACCTCTTTCAAGGTAACTGCCTCTGGTTCTAATTCTGATGTAGAATAACTCAAATTCCCGGATGTGACAATTACGTTATATAGATTAACTGGGAGATTACCTAATGATTCGATCAATATATGGTATTGGCCAGTGGGAATTCTTTTAAAATAGTATTTACCAGTACTGTCTGTTGTGGTTACAAATTTGGTATTAACCAATTGTATTTTTGCACCAGTAATTGGTTTTTGAGTACCCTTGTCAATAACTTCTCCAGCCAAATTGCCAAAGCTTTGTGCATTCACAAAAAATGGGAATAAAATGATTAAACCGATTGAATAAAAAATTCTCATAAAAACAAACTATTTTATATATTCATAACAAATATTACAATAAAAGGTTGTAATGTTATTAAATTTAATTATAATATGAAGAAATTATTTTCCATTTTAGGTTTAACCCTTGCTATCACTTCATTTGGTCAAAAAAAAGTACTAGACCATTCTGTATATGATAGCTGGCAAAGTATTAGGGAAGTGGTATATCAACCTCAGGGTAAATTTATTAGTTATGTAATTGCTCCTCAGGAAGGAGATGCTGTATTGGTCATTAACGATCGGGTAAATAATACTGATATCAAAATTCAAAGAGGTGCACAAGCTGTTTTTAGTGAAAATGGTCAATATTTGGTTGCGAAAATCAAGCCTTTATTTTCAGAAACAAGAAAAGCGAAAATTGATAAGAAAAAAGCAGACGATATGCCAAAGGATAGTTTGGTGATCGTGAATCTTTCTAATGGCGCCATTGAGCGTATTGCATCGGTTAAATCTTTTCAATTACCTGAACATGGAAATAACCAATTGGTTTATTTAAAAGATAAAAAAGGAGATATTAATAAAGAAGGGTCTGAATTAGTTTGGAAGGATTTGTCAACAAATGCATCAAGATCATTTACAAATATTGCTCAATATCAAATTCAGCCACAAGGATTGTCTCTTGCTATGTATCAAGTGAAGACAAAGACTAATCCTAGTAAAATTTTATTAGCAAATAGCGCAGATACCATTGTAAAATCAATTAGTAATAATTTTTATACAGCAACTGGATTCAATTGGAATGAGCAAGGCAGTACTTTGGCTTATTTAGTGGAGCCTGATAGCACCGATAAAGCTTTACAAAAAAATTACGAATTGGCAGTTTACTCAAGCAAAGATGATTCAGCAAAAATAGTAGTGAGCAGAATGCATAAATCAATGCCTATCAATTACACCATTGGTGGAGATAAGAAAATTAAATTTAGTAAGTCAGGAACTAAGATTGAATTTGGTGTGCAACCCATTTTGCCTGCGAAAGATACCAGTGCTCCAGAATTTGAAAGAGCTGGTTTAGACATTTGGAATTATAAAGACCCATCATTAATGTCCGTTCAATTAAAAAATTTAGACAATGATTTAAAAGCAACGGATCCCATAGTTTACAATACAACTAATGGCTCGGTAGTTTATTTTGGAAAAATAAAAGATAGAAGCATTCTTAATACTAAAGAAGGAGATGGTGATATTAGTTTTGCTGTACAGGATTCTAGCTATGAGATTCCTTCACAATGGCAGGGTTTTAGTTATAAAGATATTTATCAAATTAATGCAACAACTGGTGCAAGATCATTAATTCAAAAAGGATGGAAGGGTAGATTGATATCAAGTGCATATGATGGAAGTAGATTATTGTATTATGATGAAGCCTTGAAAAAGTATTTTGTTTTCAATACAAAAACCAAGAAAACTATTACAATTGCAAAAGACATTAAGTTTAGTTTGTTTGATGAAGAAAATGATGTGCCAGATGATCCAAGTGCCTATGGTATTGCAAAATGGATGAGTGATAATGAAACTGTTATTATCTATGATCGTTATGATTTATGGCAAGTAGATGCAAATGGGGTGAAGCCTTCTATTGCCTTAACGAATGGTAGAAAAGAAAAAATTACTTATCGATTTGTGGAAACGGATGAGGATCGTAAAACTTTTGCCATCAATGATACCTTGCTATTAAAAGGGTTTGATGATAAAGACAAATCAGAGTCTATCGCAATATTAACTTTAGCTAATAAAGCTTTGGCAGTAATTAATAAATTGCCAATGCATTTGACAACTGTTGAGAAAGCAAAAAACACGAATGATTTTGTCGTAATGCAGGAAGATGAAAAAAATGCACCTGCTTTATATAGTTATCAATTGACTAATACAAAGCAAGCGTCAAAACCTTTTACGGTAATTAATGAACAACAAAAAGAATACAATTGGTTGAAAACTGAATTGGTTTCTTGGAAGGCTTATACAGGTAAAACTGCCGAAGGTGTTTTGTATTATCCAGAGGATTTTGATCCAAAAAAGAAATATCCAATGATTGTTTATTTCTATGAAAGGAATAACCAAACCTTACATAATTATTTAGCACCTGCACCAACACCTTCTAGATTAAATATTCCATTCTTTGCAAGTCGCGGATACATTGTTTTTGTACCTGATATTTGGTACCAAAAAGGATATCCTGGACAAGGTGCTTATGATTATATTTTAAGTGGCACAAGAGCAATGATTCAAAAAGGTTTTATCGATAGTACAAAAGTGGGATTACAAGGACAAAGTTGGGGTGGATATCAAATTGCATACTTAATTACAAAGACCAATTTATATGCTGCTGCTTGGGCGGGTGCACCTGTTGTAAATATGACAAGTGCATATGGAGGAATTCGTTGGGGACCTGGAGTTGTAAGACAATTCCAATATGAAAAACAACAAAGTCGTATCGGCGCTAGCTTATGGGAGCGTCCAGATTTATACATTAAAAACTCTCCATTATTTTCTTTGCCAAAAGTTACCACACCATTGGTGATTATGAATAATGATGCAGACGATGCTGTGCCTTGGTATCAAGGAATTGAATACTTTACTGCAATGCGTAGACTTAATAAAAAGATATGGTTATTGGTTTACAATAACGAAGCACATAATTTAGTTGAACGAAAAAATAGAAAAGATATTCAAATTAGAGAACAACAATTCTTTGACCACTATTTAAAAGGTGCAGCGATGCCAACATGGATGAGTGAAGGTGTGCCTGCAATCATGAAAGGTCGTGATTGGGGATTGAAAGTTGACTAAACGTATTGAAACCATTGTCTATTTGGATCCCATGCTTCAAATGCTTTAACAACAGCTGCTAAAAATTGGGTTCCTATTGCACCATCAACAATTCTATGGTCATAGCTCATGGATAAGTACATCATATGTCTTACAGTAATGGCATCGCCTTGAGGCGTTTCTACTACTACAGCACGTTTTTTAATGGCACCTAAAGCAAGAATGGCCACTTGTGGTTGATTAATAATAGGTGTACCCATTAAACTACCAAAAGTTCCAACATTGGTTACTGTGAAAGTACCGCCTTGTGTGTCTGCAGGTTTTAATTGATTATTTCTTGCAGCATTGGCAAGATCATTTACTGCTTTACTTAAACCAACAATACTTAATTGATTAGCACCTTTAATAACAGGGACAATTAAATTGCCAGTTGGTAGGGCAGTAGCCATTCCAATATTAATATCTTTCTTATAAACTATTTGATCATTTTGTAAACTACTATTCACGAGTGGAAATTGTTCTAAAGCAGCAGCGATACATTCTAAAAACATAGGAGTGTATGTAAGCTTTGTTCCCTCTCTTTTTTCAAATAATTGTTTTACTTTATCTCTCCAAACCACCATATTAGTAACGTCAGCTTCCACAAAAGAAGTTACATGCGGACTAGTCTGAACGCTGTCCACCATATGCTTTGCAATCAACTTACGCATTCTGTCCATCTCTACAATTTCTGTATTGCCAGAAAGAATCACGTCTGCAGGATTTGCAATTTTTGCTGAACTATTTTGTGCCATAAAATGTGCATGGTCACTTAATAATTCATCTAATGGCTTGCTAGGTGTTGAGGTCTGTGTTGGAACAACTGGAATACTTTGTGGATTTGTATTATTAGTTGCTGAGCTAGTTGTATTTGAAACAGGAGCTAAAGTGCCTGCTTTTTTAGCAGCGATATAATTTAAAATATCTTTTTTGGTTACCCTTCCTTGACCACCGGTTCCATTGATAAATTGTAGTTCATTTAAGCTTACCCCTTCACTCTGAGCAATATTCAACACCAAAGGAGAATAGAATTTTGCATCTTCCGCAGCAGCATTATTAATTGCTATATTTTCTTGAACTGGAGCTGATTGTATAGGCGTAGGTGATGGAGTTGAAGTTGCAGTTGGTGTATAAGGAACTTCTTCAACTATCTTCTCTTCATCAATTACGTTTTCTTTTTCAATTGTTACTGCTTCAACTTGTGTTGATGTACTATTGTTAGCACTTGCACTTGATTCAACTCTTGCAATTACAGCACCAATTGGCACTACTGCATTTACTTCAAATAAAATTTCTTTAATCACACCAGCAACCGTGCTTGGCACTTCGCTATCCACTTTGTCTGTGGCTATATCCAATAAAGTTTCATCAAGATTAATAGAGTCACCTACTTGCTTGTACCATTTTAAAATGGTCGCTTCCATTATACTTTCACCCAATTTAGGCATCACCAAGTCAACAAGAGGCATATGGGGTAATTTTAAGCAAAAATAAGACTAAATCTTATTGATAATTAACAACCTAAGTAAATTTATGGCTTGATTAGCAGTTACTTCGATATTGCGTAAGCGGTCAAATCTTAAATAAAAGACTTTTGAGTACACTTTTTCCTTATTAGCAACCCCAATCCACACCATTCCAAGGGGTTTTTCATCGGTCTGGCCAGAAGGGCCCATAATTCCACTCACGGAAACGGCGTAATCGGTATTCATTTTCTCTCTAACAGCTTTTGCCATTTGCTCCACTGCTTCCTGACTTACGGCCCCCACTGTCTTTAAAATTTGTTCAGGAACGTCTAAAAACTCTGTTTTAATTCGATTATCGTAGCTAATAATGCCTCCAGTGTAAAATTGAGAGGAACCTGCATGTTTCGATAACAAGTGTCCAATAAACCCACCTGTACAACTTTCGGCAGTGGCAACAGTTTGATTTTTTGCTTTTAGTAATTTACCAACCACTACTTCCATGTTTTCATCCTCATAAGTTACTAAATGATCAGCAACTGCTAATTTAAGTTTAGCAAACTGTTCTTCAATAATGATTTTCAATTCATTTTCAGCTAATCCAGTTGCGGTTAATCTCAATCTTACCATTCCAAAATTGGGCAAGTAGGCTAGCTTAACATTTTCTGGTAAGTTATTTTCAAAATCAGCAATCAACTCGGCTAAGAAGGATTCTCCAATGCCTGCTGTTAGTAAGGTTCTATGTAGGATAGGGCTCGTCGTAAAATTTTTAACAATCGTTGGTATCACATGATTGTCGGTCAAATAACGCATTTCATGCGGCACTCCTGGTAGCGAAAAAAAGTAAACACCGTCTTTTTTAAATAACATACCTGGAGCAGTCCCCGTTTCATTAAACAATACTTCACAAACGTCTGGTACTTCGGCTTGTTTGCGATTGCGTTCAATCATTGGACGCTTATGTCTATTAACAAAGATGTCCGTAATATGATCTAAAGTGGGTTGATGGATCACCAATTTCCCACCAAAAAATTCATTCAATAAAGGCTTTGTAATGTCGTCCGCAGTAGGGCCTAAACCTCCGGTCAAGATAACAATATTGCTGCTTTTTGCAGCGTTGTTAAGTGCTTCAACAATATCATTTTTTGTATCCCCAACGGCAATTCTATTTTTTACTCCAACCCCAATTCGGTTTAATGATTGTGCAATATAAGCGCTATTGGTATCGATGACTTGACCTATTAAAAGCTCATCACCGATAGTGATTATGGTTGCTTGTATTGACTTCATTAAAAGATGCATTATTTAGGTTGCAAAATAAACCAAAAAATCCCATAAATGGGTGGTTTTAAGTCTATTTATACAAAGTAGGGGCTTAGCTTTTCTCTCAAAAATGGAGGCATTTCGGCTCTTTTACTAAAGTCTTTATCCATAAAATATAGCTTTACTACACCAATCGTTAATAATTTCTCTTCCTCATTATACACTTCCTGGTCAAATTGTATACGATGATCAGTAGGTAGTTCTTTAATCATTGTTTTTATAGTTAGCAAATCATCGTATTTGGCTGGTCTTAAATATTTGATATTTAGTTCCACCACAGGAAGCATAATTCCCATTTCCTCAATTGATTTGTAACTAATTCCAAGGTTTCTGAGGCTTTCAACTCTTGCCACTTCAAAATACTGGGCATAATTACCATAATAAACCACATTCATTGGATCCGCTTCGGCATATCTAACTCTTACCTGGGTATTAAATTCGTACATATGGGCTCTTTTTTGATATATGTTGACAAAATTAAGCAATCAATCTGTTTTTCCACAATATCATCATTTAACCTATCGTTCTATAAAGAGGACTTAATTTTATGCTATCATAAATAACAGGATCTATGTTACAAAATAAAAAATCGGTTATTGGTATTTTTCTATTGGTATTTGCCTTGTTAAATCAGGTTGAAACCAAAGCACAGTCTAATGACTATAATCACCCAACTGCTTCCTTATTTGAAAAAGGATTATTTGCTTTAAAAGCAGGGGATACCAATACTGCTTATTCAAATATTGCATCTGCTTATACTTTTTCTAAGAACAACGAGGATGTAAGTTATCAATATATCGCTTTGTCTTTAGCGCTAAAAAAATCATTTGCTGAAAAGCTAGCCAACGATTTTACAATTAAATCCAGCAATCGTATTTATGTTTCAAGACTTCATTTTTTATTGGGTAAGTATTATTTCGAACAACATAAAGATGCTCAATCCATTGTTTCTTATGCTTTAGTGAGTATTGATGATTTAGACAACAATGAAATTACCTTAATGAAATACCAACAAGGGTATTTGTATTTTAAGGCGGGTAAATGGGATAAAGCAACAGGATTATTGAACACGGTAAGACAAGTGGTAAACAATCCTTTTTACACAGATGCTAATTATTATGCAGGTTTTATCGCTTTAGAAAAAAAGGAATTTAAAGAGGCTTTGAATTATTTTCAAATTGCATCAACCAATAAAGCTTATGCCAAATTGACTCCGTTTTATATTAGTCAGTTGTATTATTTTTTAGGAGACATTGATGCGGCCATGGATAATTGCCAAAAGGCGTTAGCAACGAATAATCAATTTTATGAAGTTCAATTAAAACAGTTACTAGGTCATTTATTATTTGAGAAGAAAGAATTTCAAAAGGCATTGCCTTATTTAGCAGGTTATGTTGAGAAGCAAACAAAAGTAGATCCACAGGATTTATATCAATTGTCATTTTGTTATTTCCAATCTCAGAAATGGACTAAAGCAATTGAAGGATTTAAACAATTGGCCAATGTGGAAGATTCTTTAGGTCAAAATAGTATGTATTTATTAGCGACTTCTTATTTAAAAGTAAATGATAAACAAGGCGCTAAAAATGCATTTTTAATTTGCTCTACTAAAAGTTTAAATAGTTCTCAAAAAGAAATTTCCTTATTCAATTATGCAAAATTAGCTGCCGAGTTAAAGGAATATAGTGCTGCGGTTACTGCTATGGATAAGTTTATGAATACTTATCCTAATTCAGTTTATTATGGTGAAGCTAAATCGGTTTGGGTTGCTTCCTTAACATTAAGTAGCAATTATGTGCAAGCATTAGAAGCTTATGAATCCATCGCCCAACCATCTACTGAATTGTTAAAGTTATATCCAAATATGTTATTGGGTAAGGCTAGTATTGATATTAATGATGGACATATAGAGCAAGCCTATAATTTATTGCATAAAGTAATCAACACACCTTATAATTCAAAAGTGTTAGCGCAGGTGCAATTTTGGTTAGGTGAATTGTCTTATAAAATGGGTAGAGTAGATGAGTCGATTGAACAATTTGAACATTTCTTATTGGATCCAGTGGAATTGCCCGAAGTTAATCAGCGTCATGCAAGATATTCCTTGGGTTATTGTTATTTGAAAAAAGGTTTATACGCAAAAGCACAGGAAAACTTTACAATCGTATCTAAATACAATCATAGTAATATGATTGAGGCCTATCAAAAAGAATCATTTTTAAGAATTGCTGATTGTCAATTAATGCAAAAGCAATATAAAGTTGCATTACAATCCTATCAAAAAGTAATTGATTTTGGTTGGGATTATACCGATTATGCAACCTTGCAAAAAGCAATCATTACTGGAGGAATCGGACAGGTAAAAGAAAAAATTCAAATTTTAAAAGATTTCGAAAATCAATTTCCTAATTCCGCATATGTAAATGATGCATATATGGAATTGGCTGACACTTATACGAATCATGAAAATTACCAGGACGCGATTGCACCATTGACAAAGATTTTGTTAAATAAGAAAGCAGTAAATTATTATCCTCAAGCTTCTTACAAATTAGGTATCGTATATTTTAATCTTAATAAAAATCAAGTAGCACTTGAAACCTTTAAGGATTTGATTTCAAACTATCCTAAATCAATTGAAAGTGAAAATTCAATAGAATTTGTGCGTAATATTTTTATTGAGGAACAAAAGCCTGAATTATTTGTACAATTTATGAATGATAATGGAAAGCCTTTATCATTTAGTGAGCAGGATTCACTAACCTATAGAGCTTCCATGATAAAATATGAGCAGAAAAAGTATACTGAGACCATGCAAGGCTTAAGCAGTTATTTATTACAATTCCCTAATGGTAAAAATCAAATTGAAGCTAGTAATATAGTTGCCGAAATTGCTTATTCTCAACAGATGTATGATACTGCAGCAATTTATTTTGCTAGAGTAGCTGATCAGTCAACCAATAAATACGCCGAAAGAGCTGCCTTATTAGCGGCTAGATTAAACTACTTTAATTTCAAAAAGTATGAGGTGGCCGAAAAGTATTTTACAATCTTAAATACGATCGCAACTCAGCAGGAAAATAAAGTGGAAGCATTAAAAGGATTGTTAAGATGTTCTTATAAGGCAGAGCATTGGGAGGCCTGTGCTAAAATTGCAACTATCATCTTAAATGAAAAGACATCTGCTACAGATGATATCTTAATGGCTAATATGGCTATCTACCATCAAAATGTTTTAAAAGGTGATACTACTGGTGCTATTCAATCCTTGAATAAAGTAATTAAAACGAATCCTTCCGCTATTACTGCCGAAGCACATTATTTATTAGCAAAGCTCTATCTGGATCAAGGCAATTTGAGTGTAGCAGAAAAAACTTCATTTGAAGTAATCAAAAAGCAAGCTGCTTATGAATATTGGGTAACCAAAACCTATATTTTATTAGGGGATATTTATGTAGCTCAAAAAGATAGTTTCAATGCGATTGCGACCTATAAAAGTGTTGCAGAAAATGCAGGTATTGATGATTTAAAAATTGAAGCGGCTAACAAGTTAAAAATGTTAGTTGAAAACTCAAACATCAAGTAAATTAAGATTATGAAGCATTTAATTAAATATATATTTTTAGTAGCTGTTATTTTTAGTTTCGCTTTTAAAGTTGAAGCGCAAAAAAAGCATAAAAGCACTAAGAAAAGTTCAAGTAAAACAATAACTAAATCTAAAGCTAAGAAAACAGCGAAGGGTGGAAAGAAAAAGACGATTACACTGAAAAATACTAGTGACAATCCAATTGCTAATGTAGATGCACCCTCTATTAATATAAAAAAATCAGAGGCCGTAAAATTGGACTCAGTACCAGAAAAAGTAGTTACAATTTTATCTGACTTTAAGCCACAGTTGAAAAACTTAGCTAAAATCAATTTTAATAATGCAACCGTGCAAAATGATACGACAACGTTGCGTATTGATTATAATGTACCCAGTCAAAATTTAACCTTTCATTACAAGCCCATTTCTTTAGTACCTCGTAGTTATAAAGGGGATAGTTTAATTCATGCCAATAATAATGGGAGTATAAAAGTTGGATTTGGTAATTACTTACAAAGAGAAATTGACGCGAACTATAATTTCTCAGATGCTTATGACAATAACCATAGTGTTAATGTTTACAACAATGCCTACAATGGTTTACACCATTTACAAACGTTAAATGAAATTGGGTTTAATTATATGAATAGCATTAATATAAATGTTAACAATAGAATCATCTCCAAATTATATTACAAACAAAGTGAAAGAAATAGATATGGCATGGTTCCTGATTCTACTTTATTACCCATCACCAACTATAAACAAAACTATTATTTAACAGGAGGGTCTATTTCATGGATCAATGATAACAATGTTAATAGTAAGATTCAATATAAGCCAATAATTAATTTTGAACATTTTGAAGGGTTTACAGGCGCTACCAATAATTGGGTGGAGCTTAAAAACAATCTATCTATAAAATACAAAAAAGATATCCATTTTAATATTGACCTTGACTATAGTTACAATCAATTGAATGCAAAACAGAATAACTTAGATAAGAGTAAAAATAACAGCTATGTAAGTTTAATACCAAGCATTCAGGTAAATAAATTTAATAGTGATATTGATTTAGGGGTAAGTCCAACAATTTTAAACGGGAAGTTTAATTTGTTCCCTTTGGTGGCATTTAAGAGAAAACTAGCTGATTCAAATTATATACTTAAAGCGGGATGGAATACACAGGTTTTAAATAATCAATATACAACACTAGTTACCACGAATCCATGGATTAATGTCCCAACTAATATTGATATTACTACTAATGATAAAAAATATGTAGAGGTTCAAATAAATGCGGGTAAGCGATTGGATTATGGATTTAATTTCTCTTTAAATAATTACAAGAATCTTCCATTGTTTAATCGAGTGACCAATGTTAATCCTTTGTATAATGGTTTAATGTACAATGCATTATTTGAAAAAGAAGCTTCTACTATTGAGTTGGCTGCTAATTTACGTTATCAGTTTAGTGACAAATTATTAATCTTAAATAATTTCAAATACATTCAATTCAATTCATTACTTGAAAATGCGAAACCTTGGGGAATTTTACCAATGGAATTAGATAGTAAGATCAATTGGTTGCCTAATAGCAAATGGAATATTGCAGGTTCGGTTAAATTTTGGACAGGTGCCACTATGTTAAATGACAAGAAATTGCCAGTTGATATGAAAAATGCCTTTGTATTAAATGCAATGGTTCAATATAAATTGACTTCCAACTGGAGTACTTGGGTAAAAGGGGAGAATTTGTTGGACAGACCTTATGAAAGATGGTTAGATTATCCATCATTAGGCGTTCAAATATTAGGAGGAGTTGTATATTCGTTTAGAAAATAATTATGAATAATACCTTAATTCAATATTTTATAAAGTTTGGTCATTTAGAACTACCTGAAATTGGTACTTTAAAATGGTATAAGCAAGAAGCTTATTGGGAAAGTAATACCCTTATTGCGCCTAAAGAGCAAATTGTACTAGAGCAGGTTTATGTAAAACCTTCTAAGCAATTTTATAGTTTTGTTGCTGATGATTTGGGCTTATCCATTGAACAGGCTACTTTACAGTTTGAGGCATATTTGAATGAATTTACCAATCAAACTATTGCGAGTTTAAATATTGGCAATTTGGGTACGCTGCATAAAAATGCATCACAATATTCCTGGAATAATTTATACAATGGAGAAAATTATTACAAGAATATAACACCGGTTGCTGCTTCAGTAGAGGTCGAAGATCTTTCTCAAGCAGCTAATAGAAAGTTGAATAGTTGGGTGATATGGACCATTGCAATCACCATCATTGCTGTTTCTTTAATCCTATATAAACAATTGTAGTTTATGTCATTTCAAGAACAGCAAAATAACTCATGTCCTGTTTGTGGAAACACCAATTTGATTGATGTATTGGATTGTAAAGATTTATCTTTAACACAGGAACAATTTGACATTATTGAATGTCCTAATTGTACAGTAAGAGTTACTTCACCCATTCCTGCTGCTGATAAAATCGCACCTTATTATAATTTTACAGATTATATCTCCCATACAGATACTAATAAAGGTTGGATGAATCAATTGTATCATAAAGTAAGAAAAAGAACCCTCACTCAAAAAACAAATTGGATACAATCCTTATTTACAGGCTTCAAGGGTAATTTATTGGAAATAGGTGCTGGTACCGGTGCTTTTGCAAATGCTATGAAAAATAAAGGCTGGAATGTAACCGCATTAGAACCAGATCAAACTACAAGAACTAGAGCGAAGGATAATTACAATTTAGATCTATTGCCCATTGAGGCCTTATATAATTTGCCAGAAAATAGTTTTGATGTAATTACACTATGGCATGTTTTGGAACACGTACATGATTTAAATGGCTATTTTAAAGCGATACATAAATTGCTAAAACAAAATGGACGTTTAATTATTGCTGTTCCTAATTATACTAGTTTTGATGCCCGTTTTTATAAAACATTTTGGGCTGCTTATGATGTGCCAAGGCATTTATATCATTTTTCACCCAAATCAATAGCATCTTTAAGCAATAAATATCGATTTAAAATTGTGGAAACAAGACCAATGTGGTTTGATAGTTTCTATGTTAGCTTACTGAGTGAAAAGTACCGTAAGACTGGATATTTTGGAATTGTAAGGGCATTTATAATTGGAGCAATATCTAATTTAGTTGCTTTTAGAAACAATAATAAAGGAAGCTCGGTGGTTTACGAGATCAAACACAAGTAAGGTCTATTTAAACTTCAATTCAATTAATACGGGCCAATCTTTGCCTGTTATAAAAAAGGTTCCTTTAGCTTTATGATAAGCTATTCCATTTAAAACATTACCCGGATCTTTCACTTTGGGATCCTCTTTAATTTCCGCTTTCATTAAAATATTAGACAAGTCTGCAACCGCAATTACGCGTCCGGTATTTGGATCAATTTGAATGATATTGTCCGTCATATAAACATTCCCATAAAGTTTACCATTCACATATTCCAACTCATTAATATTGGAAACATATCCATAATTATTAAATACGCCTAAAGTCTTTTTAACAGTAAAGCTATTAGGGTCAACATAATAAATATTACTACCGCCTGTATTAATAATGATCGCAGTATCGTCATGTGTCATTCCCCAACCTTCATAAGGCCAATATAATTCATTGGTCTTTTTTAAGGTTTTTGCATCGTACACAAATACTTTATGTTCTTTCCAAGTAAGCTGATAAATTTTGCCATTAAAAAGGGTAGTGCCTTCTCCAAAATAAGCTTCGTCTAGTTTTACAGGCGAAACCAAATCCTTCATATTACTATCCAATAAACGTAATCTACTTTGTTTGTAGTTGCCAGTACTTTCAATTAAATGATTGCCATCCCATTCAAGACCTTCTGTGTAAGAGGTGGTGTCATGAGGATGTGTTTTGACAATATCAAAATTTAATGCAACTGGAGGTTGTATCGCATTAGGATCCGGTTTTGCATCCGTATTATTTGTAGCACTATTATTACAGCTAGCAATTATAAAAAGCAAACCCATTAAAAGAATATTCGTTAAAAGAACATTCGATTTTTGAAAGATTGATTTATTTGTCATGGCTGCAAGTTTAATGGCTAACTGAATTATTTATACTTATTCTTATACTTATTCTTATACATTGAATCTAAAATGCATCACATCTCCGTCTTTCACGATATATTCTTTTCCTTCAATTCTTAATTTACCGTTTTCTCTACAAGCTGCTTCACTTTTATATTTAATGAAATCATCAAATGCAATTACTTCGGCCTTAATGAATCCTTTTTCAAAGTCAGTATGAATAACACTTGCAGCTTGAGGTGCTTTCCAGCCATTCCCAATTGTCCAAGCACGTACTTCTTGTACTCCGGCAGTGAAGTAAGTTTCTAAGCTTAATAATTTATAAGCAGATTGAATTAATCTATTTAAAGCTGGCTCCTTCATTTGGTATTCTTCCATAAATAAAGCCTTATCATCTGGATCTTCCAATTCGGTAATTTGTGCTTCAATATTATTACACATTACAATTACTTGCGCACCTTCTTCCTTAGCCATCGCCACTAATTTATCAGAATATTGGTTACCAGTATGCATTGATTTTTCATCCACATTGGCAACATACATTACAGGTTTCTCAGTTAATAGAAAAATATCCGCAATGGCAACAGCTTCTTCTTTTGATAATCCAAGTGAGCGGATGCTCTTGCCTTGTTCTAAATGTGTATGACATTTTTTTAAAACCTCTAATTCAACTTTAGCTTTAGGATCTGTTTTGGCCATTTTTTCAGAACGAGCCATTTTCTTTTCTACGCTATCTAAATCTTTTAATTGTAATTCTGTTTCAATTATCTCTTTATCACTAATTGGATTTATCACACCTTCTTCTCTCAACACATTCTCGTCCTCAAAACAACGAATTACATGAATAATGGCACTTACTTCACGAATATTCGCAAGGAATTTATTACCTAATCCTTCTCCTTTACTTGCACCTTTCACTAAACCTGCGATGTCTACTATTTCTAATTGAGTAGGTACGATTCTTTGAGGGATAATTAATTCGGCTAATTGTTGTAATCTATTGTCTGGCACATCCACTAAACCAACATTTGGTTCGATAGTACAAAAACGATAATTGCTTGCTTGTGCTTTTGCACTATTACTAACTGCGTTAAATAAGGTTGATTTTCCAACATTTGGAAGTCCCACAATACCTGCTTGTAATGCCATAACTGTTTCAATTTTTAAGTGCCGCAAAAATACAATTCTAATTGCAAAATGGGCTATATTAGTACCACAAACAATTCGACTATGGCAATGAATATTATCTGGATGGCCTTTTTTGTTATTGCATTTATAATTGCACTTGTAAAATCGGTGTTTTTTGGGGATACAGAGATATTTAAGCTACTTTCTGATGGTATGTTTGATGCCGCAAAATCCTCCGTATTAGATGTCGCTTTCCCATTAGCAGGTACCATGGTATTTTTCCTTGGATTAATGAATATTGCCGAAAAGGCAGGGGCTATTCAAAAGTTGGCAAAATGGATGAACCCATTTTTAAGCAGACTTTTCCCAGAGGTTCCAGCCAATCATCCTGCCATGGGGCATATGGTGATGAATTTTAGTGCTAATATGTTGGGATTAGATAATGCAGCTACTCCGTTTGCTTTAAAAGCCATGGAAAGTTTACAAGGATTAAATCCTGAAAAAGAAAAAGCGACTAACGCACAAATCATGTTTTTAGTGTTGCATACAAGTGGTTTAACGATTATCCCTTTAAGTATCATTTCCTATCGCTTAGCAGCTGGTTCACAAAATGCTGCTAGTATATTTATTCCTTGTGTATTAGCAACCATTGGAACTACATTGGCTTCCATTATCATGGTTGGATTTTACCAAAAAATAAAATGGGATAGGGTACTGATTGGTTGGTTATTGGGACTCTTTGCATTTATGTGTTTAGTCATGCTAGGAGTAAATAGCTTAAGCCCTGTAAATAAAGAAATATTTTCAAAAATTGCAGGCTCAAGTATATTAATGGGATTGGTTGTGTTAATTATTGTTGGAGGTGCTTATAAAAAAGTAGCCGTATTTGATGCTTTTATTGAAGGTGCAAAAAATGGATTTGATGTAATTATTAAAATCATTCCTTACTTGGTTGCCATGTTAGTTGCCATTAGAGTATTTAGAGATAGTGGTGCTATGAACTATGTATTAAATGTGTTAACATGGTTGATACATTTAACAGGAATCAATACTGATTTCGTAGCGGCGCTTCCAGTTGCGATTATGAGACCATTAAGTGGAAGTGGTTCTAGAGCATTAATGTTAGATGTATTTAAAACCCAAGGTGCAGATTCATTTCTTGGAAAGTTAGCATCCATATTTCAAGGCTCAGCGGATACCACTTTTTATATCATTGCTTTGTACTTTGGAAGTGTAGGTATCAAGAAGGTACGATACGCAGTATGGGCTGGATTATTAGCCGATTTAATGGGGGTAGTAATTGCGATTTTAATTGGCTATACTTTTTTTAAGTAACCGCTTTTGGGCATAGTGCTAATTATAAACCAGCACTCATTTTCATTACTTCTTCCCATTCCGTATCTGTAACGGGTTGTACGGATAATCTTCCTAAGCGTACTAAAGCCATATTAGCAAGGTTTGTATTGGCTTTTACATCTGCTAATTTCACAGGATTCTTTAATTTTTTATGCGGTGCAAAATCAACAGCCAACCATGCAGTTTCTTCGGTAGTTGGATCCTGATATGCCTCTTTAACTACTTTAGCAATACCCACAATTTCCATTCCCTCATTGCTATGGTACCAAAATGCCAAATCCCCTTTTTTCATTGCACGCAAATTATTTCTTGCGCCATAATTTCTTACACCGTCCCAGAAAGTTTTTTTGTCTTTCACAAACTGATCCCAAGAATATTTAAATGGTTCTGATTTAATTAGCCAATATGCCATGATCTATTTATTAAAATGTTATTTATTATGCTATGATTGTATTGCTTAATAGCCACTAGCTAAAACATCAGCTAAGTGTAATACTTTTATTGCTTGACCATTAAAGTTGATGCGTCCATCTAAGTGCATTAAACAACTCATGTCAGTACTAACAATGTATTCAGCTTCGGTCGCAATTGCATTTTCTATTTTTTGATCCGCCATCGCAACACTAATATTATCATACTTTACAGCGAAGCTTCCACCAAATCCACAACATACATCTGTGGCATTCATTTCTACCAGTTCAATTCCTTTCACTTGATTCAATAAAGTCCTTGGAGCTTCTTTAATTTTACATTCTCTCAATCCAGCACAACTATCGTGATAGGTAATTTTTGAATTGAATTCAGCGCCTAAATCTGTAACATTTAGAATCTTAGTAAGGAATTCAGAAAGTTCAAATATTTGATTGGATACTTTTTTAGCTTGACTTTGATAAGCATTGTTTTGAAAGAGTTGACCGTAATTATTTCTTACAAAACCAGTACAACTTGCACTTGGGCTAACGATATAATCAACGCCATCAAAATCTTGTACAAATTTTGTACAAACATCTTTTGCTTCACCCCAAAATCCAGCATTAAATGCAGGTTGACCACAACAGGTTTGTTGATCATTATACTTTACGACACATCCGGCTTTTTCTAACACTTTAATGGTGTTAAAAGCAACCTGAGGATACAACTGATCAATAAAACAAGGGACAAATAACTGAACTGTCATATTCAAATTTAACAAGATTATACTAAAATGAGCCTCTGTTGGGAGACTCATTTAATATTTTTTATAAAAAACCTTTAAAGGGAAATTTTATGGTTGAACCTGCAAACGATAAATGTATTTATCTGCAGTAAATCCTTTTTCAGATTTTGGAAATTTAGCCTTAATTTCTTTGTAGATGGCTAAAGCTTCCTCATTCTTTCCAAGTGTTTCTAATAAAGAAGCAGCACGGAATAAATATTCAGATGAAATACCATCATCTTCAGGGAAGTAAGATCCAGCTTTCTTGTAAGCCTCAATTGCTTCGTCATTCTTTTTTAATTCAGAATAAGCATCACCAGTTGTACCGTAAGCAATGGCTTGCACTTGTTTTGCATCCGTTGAGAAGTCTTTTAAATATTCAACTGATTTATTGAAATCACCTGTTCTAAAATAACTAATACCTGCATAGTATTTAGCTAAGTTAGCAGCACTCGTTCCACTATATTCTTTAATGATATAAAGTACGCCTTTGTTAGTACCATCACCATTTAAAACTAAATTAGAAGAATCCTGTGCGAAATATTTTTCAGCAGCAAACATTGCATCTGCAGCTTTAGCTTCACGTGGTTTTTGATATAATTCTGTAAATCCAAAATAACCACCTAATACAACTACAACAATAACAAGTAATGCTGTTAAAGCTTTTTGGTTATTTTTTACAAAATCCAAGAATGGATGTTTTTCTGATTGGTTTGATTCGCTCATGTTATTATGTTAAAATGTTCTGTTTTATTTAATTAGTCTACGATGAATGGATAAGCTTGATCGATATATACATCCTTCAATACTTCGCTATCATCTGGCCAAGGGCTTTCTTCAGCAAATTTTACTGAACCTTCAACAATCGCTGCAATTTTATCATCTATTGCTTTTAATTCAGCTTCTGTTGCATATTTATTAGACAAGATAGTATGTGTTACTTTAGTGATTGGATCTTGGCTCTTGTATTCTTCCACCTCATCCTTAGATCTGTACTTTTGAGGATCAGATACCGAATGACCTTTGTAACGATAAGTCTTCATTTCTAAAAGGGTAGGACCATCTCCTTCACGTGCACGCTTTACAGCTCTTGCAACACCTTCATGAACAGCTTCGGCAGTCATACCATCAATTTTATCAGATGGCATTTCATAAGCGTCAGCTAATTTATAAATATCAATTACGTTACTTGTTCTTTCAATGGAAGTACCCATTGCGTAGTTATTGTTTTCACAAATAAATACTACTGGTAATTTCCACAACATTGCTAAGTTGAAAACTTCATGCAACATACCTTGGCGCGCAGCACCGTCTCCGAAGAAACACAAAACTACATTTTTTGAACCACGATATTGTTCAGCAAAAGCTAAACCAGCACCTGTTCCAATTTGTGCACCTACGATACCATGACCTCCAAAGAAGTAATTGGCTTTATCAAAAAAGTGCATACTTCCACCTTTACCTTTAGAACATCCTGTTGCTTTACCATATAATTCAGCCATGGCAGCATTTGGACTCATTCCTTTGGCTAAGGCTAATCCGTGATCACGATACCCGGTAATAAATGGGTCTTCATGGTTAGTGGCAGTCATACAACCCGCTGCAATAGCTTCTTGGCCATTGTACACGTGGAAAAATCCTCTGATTTTACCAGCCATCTTATACATTTCTTCTGATTTGGATTCAAACTGACGAATTAATTGCATCAATTCATACCAATACAGGTAAGTTTCTTTTGAAAAATTTTGGGCCACAGTCCTTTAATTTTGAGTCGCAAATATAATGTTTTCGCTTTAAAATTGAGCAAAAACAGCCTTATGCTTCGTTTAAAAATGGGTATTTATAGTCAGTTGGGGGATTAAATGTCTCTTTAATGGTTCTAGCGCTTAACCAACGGTATAAATTCAGCATACTTCCTGCCTTATCATTGGTTCCAGAAGCCCTCGCTCCACCAAATGGTTGTTGACCTACAACCGCCCCAGTTGGTTTGTCATTAATATAGAAATTACCAGCCGCATGACGTAATTTTTGAGTCGCTAGTTCAATAGCTTCTCTGTCCTGAGCAATAATAGCTCCAGTAAGCGCATACTTTGAAGTTGCATTTAATAAATCCAAAGTCTTTTCAAATTTCGCAGCTGGGTAAGTGTAAATTGTCAACACTGGGCCAAAAATTTCCTCACACATAGTAAGGTATTTTGGATCAGAAGTTTCAATAACCGTTGGCTCTACGAAATAGCCTAACTTTTTACTATAATTACCACCTACTAATATTTTTGCTTTTTTATCCTTCTTTGCTTTGTTGATATAACCGGTGATTTTATCGAATGATTTTTCACTGATTACAGCATTCACAAAATTTGAGAAATCTTCAACCGAACCTACCTTCATTGTTTGTACTGCTTTCACTAATTTCTCTTTAATATTTGCTGCCAAATTACTTGGCAAATAAGCTCTTGATGCTGCAGAGCATTTTTGACCCTGGTATTCAAAAGCACCTCTCGCTAAAGCAGCTACCACCGTATCCACATCAGCCGAAGGATGCACCATCACAAAATCTTTACCTCCTGTTTCTCCAACAATTCTTGGGTAAGATTTATAGTTACCAATGTTCTCTCCAATTTGTTTCCACATATGATTAAATACACCTGTAGAACCGGTAAAGTGAACGCCTGCAAAATCAGGATGTTTAAAACAAATATCACCTAAAACAGGACCGTCTACATATACCATATTTATTACACCATCAGGAAGCCCTGCTTCCTTTAAAATTTTCATAAATAATTGTGCAGAATATATTTGAGCATCAGAAGGTTTCCAAACTACTACATTACCACACATGGCAGCAGATGCTGGTAAATTAGCACCAATTGCAGTAAAATTAAATGGAGTAACTGCTAATACAAATCCTTCTAATCCACGCCATTCCATTCTATTATGAATACCTGGTGCGGATACAGGTTGTTGTTTATATATTTCACTTAAAAAATGAACATTGAATCTTAAGAAATCAATCAATTCACAAGCTGCATCAATCTCTGCTTGAAATGCATTTTTACTTTGCCCTAACATGGTAGCAGCATTCATTTCAAAACGATATTTAGTAGCTAATAAATCAGCTGCTTTTAAAAATATATGTGCTCTTGATTCCCAACTCATATTGGACCAATTTTCACGCACTTTTAAACTAGCATTAATTGCTTGTTCAACATGTTGTTTTGTTCCTAAATGAAAATGACCAAGGGTATGGTTAATTTCGTGAGGAGGGTGGATGGCAATTTTTTTACCCGTACGAACTGCCTTCCCATTAATATACATTGGGATATCTAAAGTCTTTTTCTTTAAACTTGCTAAAGCTTTTTTCAAAGCTAATTTTTCAGGAGCGCCAGGAGCATACGATAAAACTGGTTCGTTGGCTGGGCTTGGGTAATTAAAATATCCAATTTGCATATTGATAGAATTAGGTAACAAAAATAAGCAATTAATAAACATCTGTTAGGAAATGAACTAAGTGATTGTTAGATTACATTAAATTTGTTCAATAAATTTAACCCATGCGTTATATATTAGTAGACATCCCTGACAGAGAAAATTTTTATCCTTTTACGTTAACCAGATCCTTGGCCGATTGTAGGGTTGGGATATTTACTTTTAAAGAAAGGTGGGAAAATCATTTAAAAGAATCTGCTGGTGTATACGCGGTAAATTATTTACAGGTTTTGTATGCCGAAAACGATCCAGAAAATGATTTTTTATCGAATGAAGATTCCCTTTATTTTATCAATATCACTGCAATACCAAATGACAACTTAATTGCAAACATCAACGAATTAAAGGAGGGGGAAAAATTAGTGAATGAGAAAGGAAAATGGATTGCTACCAAAACGAAAGAGCGTGCTATCCCTAAAATTTTACTTGCCGAATTTCCACCTATCAATTTTACTGGAGTTGAATTCATAAATGACGCAATGCATTTATTAAAATTGCATCCATCTCTCATACAAAAGGACTTTGAGTTTATTACTACTAACCGAACTGGTGCAAAGGCTAATGATACCAACAGACTGATCAATCCAAGTCAAATATTTATTGAAGAAGGGGCTGAGATTTCATGTTCAAATTTAAATGCAACAGATGGCCCTATATATATTGGAAAAGAAGCAGTTATAATGGAAGGAGTGAGTATTAGAGGACCCTTTGTTTTAGGCAGAAAAGGGGTGGTAAAAATGAATACGAGCATATATGGCGCCACAACTATTGGGCCCAATTGCCTAGCAGGAGGGGAAATTAAAAACTCTATTATGATGGGTAGTTCCAATAAGGGACATGAGGGATATTTGGGAGATAGCATTATTGGATATTGGTGCAATTTAGGAGCTGGTACATCCAACAGTAATATAAAAAACACGGCTGGGCCAATACAAATGTGGAATGAGGCTAAGCAATTATGGGAAACTGTAGGCCAAAAAATGGGCATGTTGGTAGGTGATTATACAAGATTCGCTATCCATTCCAGTGTAAATACAGGTTCCTATATTGGGGTTTGTGCTAATATATTTGGAAATGGTTTACTACCTAAAAACATACCCAATTTTACTTGGGGGGTATCAAAAGGATATCGTATCGAAGAGATATTTGAAGACATCAATAATTGGAAAAAATTAAAGGGTATCACCATTTCTGAAGAAGAAAAACAAGTGTTGGCATATCTTCATAAACATTCTGCTTAAAGCTATATAAATAAAGCAAAAGACTTTTTTTTAATTACCTTTGCAAGGCAAAAACGACCCTATTTTAATATAAATAATATAATTAATATGAGAAAGCAGATCGCTGCAGCAAACTGGAAGATGAATTTAACTCAAAATGAGGCTGAAACTTTATTAGATCAGTTATTAGCCACAGAACATAATTTAGGTTCAAATCAAGAAGTAATTTTTGCTGTACCTGCTATTTATATTCCTTTAGCAACTCAAAAATTAGCAGGCATACAAAATGTGTATGTAGCCGCTCAAAATTGTCATCCAAAAACGAATGGCGCTTACACAGGTGAAATTTCAGCGCCTATGTTTGCATCCGTTGGCGTTAAGCATATCGTTTTAGGACATTCTGAGCGTCGTGAATATTTTGCGGAATCAGATGCTTTTTTAGCAGAAAAAACAGATGCTGTTTTGGCTGAAGGTAGTACGCCGATTTTTTGTTGCGGAGAGCCATTAGCAATTCGTGAAGCAGGTACTCAAAATAGTTTTGTGGAAACTCAATTAAAGAATTCTTTATTTCATTTATCTGCTGAGCAAATTACTAAAGTGGTTATCGCTTATGAACCCATCTGGGCAATTGGAACAGGTAAAACTGCAACTAGCGAACAAGCACAAGAAATACATGCCTATATAAGATCGGTATTTGCTGCAAAATATGGTCAATCAATTGCAGATCAAATTTCCATTTTATATGGTGGTAGCGTTAAAGCTGCTAATGCAAAAGAAATTTTCTCTCAACCTGACGTGGATGGTGGATTAGTAGGAGGTGCTTCTTTAATCGCAACTGAATTTGCTGCAATTATCAATGCACTTAAATAGAATTTAAAAGAATAGTTTCACTACATGAAGAACATAAGAAATTTTTGTATCATCGCACATATCGATCATGGTAAATCTACCTTGGCTGACCGTTTATTAGAGCATACTAAAACGATCACTGAGCGTGAAATGATGAACCAGGTATTGGATGATATGGATTTAGAGCGTGAGAAAGGTATTACTATTAAGAGTCATGCAATTCAAATCAATTACATACATAAAGGGGAAACTTATACCTTAAATTTAATTGATACTCCAGGCCACGTTGACTTTAGTTATGAAGTGAGTCGTGCATTGGCTGCTTGTGAAGGAGCTTTATTATTAGTAGATGCTTCACAAGGAATTCAGGCACAAACAATTTCCAATTTATATTTAGCATTAGACAATAATTTAGAGATCATTCCGGTGATTAATAAAATTGATATGGATGGTGCTAAAATACCGGAAGTAACCGATCAAATTATTGATTTAATTGGTTGTAAGCAGGAAGATATTTTATTGGCTAGTGGACGTTCTGGAATTGGTATTGAAGAAATTTTACAAGCCGTTTGTGAGCGTATTCCAGCTCCAGTGGGTGATCCTGAAGCGCCATTACAAGCTTTGATTTTTGATAGTGTGTTTAATAGTTTCAGAGGTATTATTGTTTACTATCGAATCATGAATGGGGTGTTAAGAAAGAATGATAAAATACAATTTGTTGCCTCAGGAAAAGATTATATCGCGGATGAAGTGGGTGTATTAAAATTAGCCATGACACCAAAGGCCGAAGTGAGGGCAGGAGATGTGGGCTATATTATTACAGGTATTAAAAATGCAAAAGAAGTTAAAGTAGGAGATACCATTACACTTGCCAATAATCCAGGTGAAATGATCAATGGATTTGAGGAAGTAAAGCCCATGGTATTCGCTGGAATTTATCCAGTAAATACAGATGAGTTTGAAGAACTTAGAGATTGTATGGATAAGTTGCAATTAAATGATGCTTCTTTAACTTTTGAATTAGAAACTTCACAAGCATTAGGTTTTGGATTCCGTTGCGGATTCCTTGGTTTATTGCATATGGAAATTATTCAAGAACGTTTAGAGCGTGAGTTTAATCAAACTGTAATTACCACTGTACCTAACGTAAGTTTCATTGCCTATACAACGCGTAAAGAAAAAATCATTGTTAACAATCCTACAGAAATGCCGGATCCTGTTAAGATTGATTATATCGAAGAGCCGTTTATTAGAGCACAGATTATTACTACACCTGATTATATTGGCAACATTATCACTTTATGTTTAGGAAAACGTGGTATGTTAATGAATCAAAGTTATTTAACCCCATCTCGTGTAGAGTTAATATTTGAAATGCCATTAACCGAGATTGTATTTGACTTTTATGATAAATTAAAGAGTGGTACCAGAGGATATGCATCTTTTGATTATACGCAAATTGGGTTTAGAGAAGCAGATATTGTGAAGATGGATATTTTATTAAACGGAGAGAAGGTGGACGCTTTGAGTGCATTAATTCATAGAGGAAAATCTGCTGAATTTGGCCGTAAGCTTTGTGAGAAGTTAAAAGAATTATTAACCAAGCAACAATTCCAAATTGCTATTCAAGCAGCGATTGGAGCAAAAGTTGTTGCGAGAGAAAATATCTCTGCAATGCGTAAGGACGTAACTGCTAAATGTTATGGTGGTGATATTAGCCGTAAGCGTAAATTATTAGAAAAGCAGAAAGAGGGTAAAAAGAGAATGCGTCAAATTGGTAACGTAGAAATTCCACAAGAAGCTTTCTTAGCAGTATTGAAGCTAGATTAATACTTAGAACATTTTTATTTATTTGGTATTACCCATTTGCCATTATACCATATAAAGTACACTTCGTTTCCACTTGGAACAAGTGTACTTTTGTCTTTTAGATCATTGCTGATACTGGTTAATTCGGATAATGCAATTCTTTGATTTTCTTTATCGTAACGAATATATCCATTACTTCCTTTTTTGTAACTGAACACAAATCTTTCAACAGGTGCATTTGGATAAGTATCATCTTTAGGATAAAGGAAAAAATTACCACCTAAAATAGGTTCATTATTTTCAAAATGCAACACTTCTATAATTTTTTTTGAAACAGCAGAATTGTATTCGTCAAATCCCAATAGTGTATAATATTTAATGCCGTTAAAAGATGTTAATACGATATCATAATATATAGCACCCATCCAGTTTTTTCTATTCATCAATTCATGCTCGGGTTCCTCAAATAAATCAGACTTGTCGAAGAATGGCAATAGTTTCAAGCTACCATCATCATTTTTTAATTGAATAGCAGCTCTTTGTTTGTAATTACCATCCCCAAGATCTAATTGCCAACTAAAAATTTTAAATGTACTGTCTGGAGCTATTATATGTTTAACAGCCAGCAAAGAGTCAAACTTGTATGCAAATGAGTTAGGCTGTTTTAATGTTTGTACCAATTGAATAGTGAATAAACTATCTGCCTGGTACCTGCCAATGTCAGATGAGTCTTCCTGGATGATAGCAGCTATTTTTTGCAACTGTACGCCGGTACTATCAATTGAGTTTTGTGCTTTACAAAATAGTATCGAAAAAATAAAGAGGGCTGTTAAAATAAAACCTTTATGCATGTTTAAATTTAATACAAGTTCTTAAACAATTGCATTTGCAAAAGTTAATAAATTATCAAAACGATAATCAATGGTTGTATTAGGGAAAGGGGTCTGAGGGTGCGTAGTTGCTAAAAATACGGTATGTAAACCTGCATTGCGACCAAAATGCATATCACTTGGACGGTTGCCCACCATAATTGATTTTGTAAAATCAATGGTTGGAAATTGTTCTTTGGCTTGAAATGCCATGCCAGGTTGTGGCTTTCTATTAGGTGAATCATTATCTAAATCAGGACAATAAAATATATGATCAATTCTGCCACCCACTTCCTTAATCTTATTAACCATGTTTTGATGTATGAAACCTAAATCCTCATGGGTCATTAAACCTTTGCCAATTCCTTTTTGATTCGTTGCAATTACAATGGTTTTGAATTTACGCGCTAAAATAGGGAGCGCCAATAAACTTTCGTTATAAAATGTAAACTCATCCCAATTTCTGATATAATCCTCATTTTTCTCAACATTAATAACACCGTCTCTATCTAAAAATAAAGTCCAATCTGAATTAATATCTGTAAGATTAAATGACATAGTGATACTGTCTATTTTTCGAAAATATTTATCTCAACTAATTCACAAATAATATGTCCAACCAATATATGAGATTCTTGAATTCTTGGGGTAGTATTGGAAGGCACATTAATTAAATAATCACCAAGGTCTTTCATTTTACCCCCTTTTTGTCCTGTAAATCCAATGGTAGTTACGCCAATTGTTTTAGCCATTTCAAAAGCCTTTACAATATTTCCAGAATTGCCCGAAGTGCTAATACCCACCAATACATCACCAGGTTTAGCTAAACCTTCTAATAATCTTGCATAGATTATATCATAGCTATAATCGTTGGCAACAGCAGTTAAATATGAGCTATTACAATGCAAAGCATCTGAAGGCAATGCCTTACGATCCTTGTAAAAACGACCCGAAAATTCAGCAGCTAAATGTTGTGCATCTGCTGCACTTCCTCCATTACCTGCAAAATAAACTGCATTACCATTTTGAAAAGCTTTTGTAATAACATCCGTAACAGTGGCAATTTGGTTTACCAACGCTTCATCTGCTAATAATTGTTGCTTAACATCAATGGATGCTTTAATAATATCGGTAATGTTTTGTATTGACATAAAAACTTTATTTATAATCGTTGGTGTAAAGTTAAAAAATTATCAGCCATTTGTTCCCAGCTATATTTTTTCTTTTCTTCTTTAATATAAGGGGTGTAATAGCTAATTCCATTTTGGTATAATTCTATAATGCCATTGGCAATTGCATCTACATTAGGTTCAACTACCACTCCACATTTTCCATTGGGCACAGTGTCTGCTAAAGCACCTACATTAGTTACTAGCATTGGTATTTCAAAATGATAGGCTAGTGGAGTAACACCACTTTGGGTAGCATTTCGATATGGTTGAATGATAAAATCTGATGCACAAACATATTTTTTCACATCAGTATCAGGTACAAATTCAGTGTGTAAAATAACCCTGTCAGCAATTCCTAAATCTTTAATTAAATCATGGTAGGGTTGAGCATCCTCGTAAAATTCACCTACAATCATTAATTTGATATTGTCGTTTTTTATAGATTCAGTTGACATTGCTTTAAGCAAAATATCCAAACCCTTATATTGTCGTATAAAACCAAAAAATAAAATGATCTTATCCGTAGCATTGATGCCTAAAGCTTCTCTAGCCTCATGTTTAGGAATGGCTTCACCAAAATGTGCAAAAATAGGATGAGGAGATAAAACCAATGGTTTATTTGAAAACTGTTTTACATCCTTTGAAACTTTATCGCTCATGGTTAAAAAACCATCCATAGCATTGGCAAAGTATTTAGTTAAAAAATGATCACCCATTCTTTTTTCATGAGGAATCATGTTATCAATAATGGCAATTACTTTAGTATGTTTATTTGATTTCACAATTCTCGAAATGGTTCCTAAGCATGGTGCTAGAAAGGGTATCCAAAAACGTACAATTAATAAATCGGGTTTTTCTTTTTTTATCCTTAAACCTACACGAATCCAATTAAATGGATTGATTGAATTGATCCCTACATTTATTTTGACATCGGTCGGAGCAGGCTCACTTGAATATTGTGTTTTACCAGGAAATAATAGGGAAGGATATTGCAAGGAAAAAGTTTCTATTCGAGCATTAATATCCTTGTTTGCAAAAGTTCGTATAAGCTGTTCATCGAAAGCTGCTAGTCCGCCTCTTAATGGCCAACCAGGACCCATTATTACTAATGAGTTTACCATCCTAATTTTTCGGAAATTAAATAGCTATTTCTATCAGCGGCACTGCGATTAATGAGTTCAGCAAGGAAGCCAGCTAAAAATAATTGAACCCCAATTAACATAGAAGTTAAGGCAATATAAAACGCAGGCTTATTGGTGATACTTGATTCTGGTTGTAAAACTTTTTCAATAATAATATATCCTACCGATCCAAAACCTATTAAAAAGAATAAGGTACCAAGTAATCCAAAAAATTGCATTGGTTTCTTACCAAATTTAGACAAGAATTGAATGGTCATTAAATCTAAGAAACCATTTACAAAACGCTCCCAACCAAATTTAGTAGTACCATATTTACGCGCTTGATGCACTACTACTTTTTCACCAATCTTTTTGAATCCAGCCCATTTAGCTAGTATGGGAATATAACGATGCATCTCACCAAATACCTCAATACTTTTTACCACTTTTAATTGATAGGCTTTAATACCGCAATTAAAGTCGTGTAATATAATACCAGAGCTTTTACGCGCTACTGCATTGTATATTTTAGAAGGAATATTTTTAGTAAAAGTATTATCGTAACGCTTCTTTTTCCATCCACTTACCAAATGATATCCTTGATTTACAATCATATCGTAAAACTCAGGTATTTCATCTGGGGAATCTTGTAAGTCTGCATCCATGGTAACCACGATATCTCCTTGTGCAGCCTTAAAACCTTCATTTAAAGCAGCAGACTTTCCATAGTTTCTTTGAAAACGGATTCCTTTTAATGCAGTATATTCTGCGCTTAATCTTTCTATAATTATCCAGCTTTCATCATCACTACCATCATCCACCATGATTACCTCATAGCTATAATTATTTGTTTGCATTACACGATGTATCCATTGCATTAATTCAGGCAAAGATGCTGCTTCGTTAAACAATGGGATGACTACTGAAATTTGCATAATGCTATTTTAGCTAATTAGATAGTTGATTAAATCGTAGGTTAGATAGTTGAGTTATCCTCAAAAGGATTTGGATTTTTCTTTGCAACTGCTGCTCCAATAACTGAACCAATTGCTCCCAAAATTCCAGTACCAATAATGCTACCACCTAAAGCAAATGGAATAAAATATTTTTTAGTCATAGCCATTGCTTGCTCAATCATCTCGTCTGTCATTTTTGGATTCTCCATCATTTTCTTTCTAGAAATCTCCAATACTTTTTCAAGCATATCAGGGAATAATACTTTAAACGCTAATACTGTATATACGGCTGATATAACAATCAACACGGCAGTTGTTTTAAATCCATGCGCGAATACATTACCGAAAGTTACATTGTTGTTGTTTTGATTCGCATATAAAATACCACCGTAAATTAAACCAGCGAAAACTAATCCACTGCTGATATAATTGATAGCACTCATTTCGTATAAATTGAAAACATATACGATAATAGAGAAGGCA
>Ga0007825_1000082_pt1 | contig 30470 bp, 30 predicted proteins | sample CryBogCBE13Jul09_FD_71229 | JGI IMG/M metagenome (GOLD analysis project Ga0007825, IMG submission 71229) | Freshwater microbial communities from Crystal Bog, Wisconsin, USA - CBE13Jul09 | ecosystem: Environmental > Aquatic > Freshwater > Lake | place: Crystal Bog, Wisconsin, USA | collected... | reverse complement strand
GTGCCGACACTATCAATAAATAGTGATGTGGGTTCCACAATAGGAAGGTTAATTTTTTCATACGCGTACAAGTTTAAAACTTCTCGTATCTTATCTTCGACAAAATGCCAGAGTGGCGTCTTATCAGGTAAGACATCATAGAAACCTTTAATGCTTTGTAGTTTTTTACTCATCACCGTTATTTTAACTTTGAATAGTGCGATTCCACATAGTTCATGACGATTGCTTTAAATTCATTCGCAATACCATTACCCTTTAAGGTGACTGTCTTTTCACCATCGACAAAGACAGGGGCTACAGGAATCTCACCCGTTCCAGGTAAGCTAATCCCAATATTAGCTAATTTTGATTCTCCAGGACCATTGACCACACATCCCATCACAGCGACTGACATCTCTTCAACACCTGGATACTGATCTTTCCATTGCGGCATCGATTCACGTAAAAAGGTTTGAATCTCGAGTGCTAATTCCTGAAAATAAGTCGAGGTCGTTCTTCCACATCCAGGACAAGCCGTCACAAGTGGTGTAAAAGATCGAATGCCCATAGTTTGTAAAATCTCTTGTGCCACCACCACTTCTTTGGTGCGAGGTTCATTCGATGTAGGGGTGAGTGATACGCGAATGGTGTCGCCTATACCTTGTTGTAAAAGAATAGCTAAAGCAGCAGTTGATGCCACAATGCCTTTCGATTCCATGCCGGCTTCCGTTAAACCAAGGTGGAGTGGGTATGAAGTTCTTATTCCAAGTTCTTGATAAATAAGGATTAAATCTTGTACATGACTCACCTTACACGAGATGATAATCTTGTTTTTTGGAAGTCCCCAAGAGACCGCTTGCTCTGCAGACTCTAACGCCGACTGAATTAAAGCCTCTCTCATCAATGCATCAGATGACAGTGGATTTTTGAGTGTTGCATTCTCATCCATCATCGATGCTAACTTCGCTTGATCCAAACTTCCCCAATTAACTCCGATACGCACTGGCTTATTGTATGTTTTAGCAATCTCAATCATGGCTTCAAACTGCTCGTCACGACGACTGCCCTTACCTACATTACCTGGATTGATACGGTACTTAGCTAATAGCTTCGCGCACTCAGGATAAGCTTGGAGTAACTTATGCCCATTAAAATGAAAGTCACCTACGATCGGCACAAAACAATTTCGTTTTTGTAAACCTTCTATGATCTTTGGAATCGCATCAGCGGAAGCTTCGTTATTCACTGTTACACGAACAATTTCAGAACCGGCTTTCCATAACTCAAAAATTTGTTCCGTGGTTTTTGCAACATCTGCCGTATCCGTATTGGTCATGGACTGCACCACAACAGGTGCGCCTCCACCCACAGGGACAGACCCCACCATGACTTGATTTGTAAGGGACTTTTTCATAATAAAAATTACTTAAAAAGCTTCAACTGATTTTTTGTTGTAAATAATTGAGATGCAGGCTTAAGAAAAATAAAGCCAGTAAAGCATTCTCATGATGGAAGGTAGTGTTCACAAAACCTATGCCAAAAATGGTCGTCCACGCTGAAAAAGAGCCCATGATAAAGAGCATCGCTTTCGGATCTTGATTAAATTTTTTATAAGAATTAATCAATGTAATCAACCAGATAAGCATGAAATTTAAAAAGATTATGAGGCCTAAAATGCCTCGATCCACCAAATTGGCGATGTAAATATTATGAGCATGAGGATGCTCCATAGTAAATTTTTCTACATCAAAAACTTCGCCTCTGGATTCCACGGAAGATTTAATTTGATCGATTTTTATAGAATTCCAGTTGCCATTTCCAATACCCAATAAAGGATTCCACCTTGCAACCTCAAATGAAGTTTTCCATATCCTGTCACGATCAGTCAAAATATCATGATTATTTTGATTAAGGATTTGTTTTTCTATCACCGGAACAGGCTTTATAAAAACAATACTGATTAGGAAAATCGTGAGCAATGCCAATGATATCGATTTAATTTTAGTTGTGAATTTATTTAAAAAAATCATGGCAAATGATAATAAAAATACAATACCAAACGCCCCGCGACTCTGGGAGATAATCACACCACTTAAAAGTAAAATAAAAAGGAGAGTGATTTTAAAAACATGCTGCTTTTTTAAGGCTTGAAATTGGCTTAATAAAAGCGCGAGCGATGCACCGGCCATCATACAAAGATATATGGCTGAGTGATTGACGAAACCCACGGAGTGAAGCTCTAGAGCATCTTTAGTATGCATAATGAAAGATTCTGTTAACCCCCATAGCAATGGCGGGATGGTCATAAGAATCGCAAAAATAAATAAGTATTTTTTTTCATTTAAATCATAATCAGATCTAAAAATGGTCCAGCCAAATATCACCCAAAGAAGCATCCCTCTAAATCCTTTCCATTCATTAAAACCTGTAACTGCTGGAAATAAGGCACTTACGAAGGGAGAGAGAATGAGAGACAAAAATATCCAATCCCACATACCCCATTTTGATGAAGAGAGTTGAGATTGGCGATATAAAGCGACAATCAAATAGCCCGCAAGAAAAATATTCTTAGGCGCTTCAAAGCTTGGCAAAAATGCCAAAAAAAGACTTAAAAAACTTAACTCTAAAAATTTCAATTTATTTTTAAAGTAGATTTTTTTGATAAAAGTTAATGAAAGGGTTGGCATCAAAATATTTTCCTCTATGACGTGACTTGAATTCTTTTTAAAGTTCGTTTTGTTTTATCACTCACCTGACCTGCAAGTTGTCCACAAGCGGCATCGATATCGTCCCCACGGGTTTTTCGAACAGTCACAATATAATCTTCATTCATCAATACTTCTTTAAAACGTTTTATTTGTTCATATGATGAACATTGGTATCCACTATTCGGAAACGGATTAAATGGGATTAAATTAAATTTACATGGCACATCTTTTACAATGTTGAGCAAGGCTTTTGCATCCTCGATCGAATCATTAACACCATCTAACATGACATACTCAAACGTCACAAAGTCCCTCGGTGCTTTTTCTAAATAACGTTTGCACCCTGCCATAAGTTCTTTAATAGGAAATTTCTTATTGATGGGTACTATTTCATCTCTCAATTTATCATTCGACGCATGAAGGGAAACGGCTAACGCCACGGGACAATCTTCTTTTAAGCGATCCATGGCATTAACTAAACCACTTGTAGATAAAGTCACACGCCGGCGGCTTAAGCCATATGCCCTATCGTCTAACATGAGCTTCATCGCGCTCACGACATTATCATAATTGGCGAGTGGTTCGCCCATCCCCATCATGACGACATTACTGATGATACGTTCTGAATTAGGTAGTCCGTTATAACCTTCTTGTTGGCGAATATAAAAATTAGCGAGCCAAAGTTGCCCAATAATTTCAGCGGTGGTTAAGTTACGATTAAAGCCTTGGCGACCCGTTGAACAAAATGTACATTCCAGCGCACATCCAACTTGGGACGAAATGCATAATGTTCCCCTATCGTCTTCGGGAATAAATACCGTTTCAATACCATTATTTCCACCCACATCAAATAACCATTTACGTGTGCAGTCATCTGAGATGGCATCACTCATAACCGAGGGTAATTGGATGGTTGCATGCTCTTTTAATACATCACGAAATGCTTTAGAAATATCTGTCATCTCATTGAAATTAATGATATTTTCTTGATAAATCCAATGCATGAGCTGCTTAGCTCGATAGGGCTTTTCACCGAACGTTTCGATATATGAAACGAGGTGCTCGTAGTCCAAATCGAGCAAGTTAGTCATATAGAAATTAACCGAAGAAGTATTTAATTTCGATTTTAGCGTTGTCTAATGAGTCCGATCCATGAACCGCATTCGCATCAATACTTTCTGCAAAGTCAGCACGAATCGTACCGGGTGCAGCTTCTTTAGGGTTCGTCGCACCCATTAAATCACGGTGTTTGAGTACAGCATTTTCACCTTCTAAAGCTTGAATCATGACAGGGCCTGAAATCATAAAGCTCACTAAGTCTTTAAAGAAAGGGCGATCTTTATGCACGGCATAAAAGCCTTCAGCTTCTTGTTGTGTGAGATGCGTCATTTTAGCTTTGATAATTTTTAAGCCTGCATTTTCAAAGCGTGAGTAGATTTGACCAATCACATTTTTTTTAACTGCATCAGGTTTAATAATAGATAAGGTTTGTTCGATTGCCATTCTTTAATACTCCTAGTTGAGATTTAACACCATTGAAAAGACTGATAAAATAACATTTTTAGAAGTTTTAATAAAGAACAAAGCTTAATGCAGCATACCTATTTAACCACCGCCATGTACCATTTTGTGAGCCTTCCTCACTTTAAAACCTTACGTGAACCTCTTTTAAAGTTTTGTATGTCACGCGAGATTAAGGGCACTCTCCTTTTAGCTAATGAGGGCATTAATGGCACGGTCGCAGGCCCTGAAAAATCCATTCTAGAGCTACTCGATTACTTAAAAACAGATCCACTCTTTGAAGGCAACTTTATAGGTCTTGGTCACAAAGAATCTTGGTCGGATAAACACCCCTTCTACCGCATGAAGGTAAAACTTAAGAAAGAAATTGTGACGCTTGGTGTTCCTGGTGTGTCGCCCACTAAAGTTGTGGGTAAGTATGTCAAACCCAAAGATTGGAACGCCATTATTTCGGATCCTGAGGTGGTGTTGATCGATACGCGTAACGACTACGAATACGCAATAGGGACTTTTAAAAATGCAGTGAATCCAAAAACCAATACCTTCCGTGAATTTCCCGAGTATGTAAAAACCCATTTTGATCCCAAGAAACATAAAAAGATCGCGATGTTCTGTACGGGTGGCATTCGTTGTGAAAAAGCCTCTTCCTACATGATGAGTGAAGGCTTTGATGAGGTCTATCACTTAGAAGGTGGTATTTTAAAATACTTAGAAGAAGTTGAGCCAGAGAAAAGCTTATGGCAAGGAGAATGCTTTGTATTTGACCAAAGGGTTGCGATCAAACATGGTCTTGAAGTCGGGGATTATGATCAATGCTATGCCTGCCGCTATCCACTTTCTCAAGAGGATATGAAGAGTGACAAGTATACCCCTGGAATTTCATGCCCACATTGTTTCAACACGCATACCCCAGAAAAACTAAAATCGTTAACCGAACGTCAACGACAAGTGATTTTAGCCAAACAACGTGGCAAGCATCATATCGGCGGGTAATTTAATTATTTTAAAATTTGTCTGCACGCTTTAAAAAAAATAAATTGAGTATTTAGTTTTAAAAAGCCTCAAAAAAACCTCACCTAACTGATAGGTTTGTTGTCTATAGAAAACAAAATTTGTTTATAATTAGTTTTTTATTTTATAGATAAATGTATGCATAGCTCTATCACCCCCCCCCCCACGAAATAATAATTTTGATGATGAAATATCCATTGTCGATATTATTCAATTCTTTAAAAACAATCGAAAAACTTTACTAAGTTTTATATGCTTAGGTGGCCTCCTTGGCGCTCTTTACGGAAAATTCGCAGGGCCTGTCTATAAAGGTTCAATGCTTTTAGCACCCGCTAAAATTGCAGGCACCTTTGTGGAGGATCCCAAAGTCACTATCACTAAACATAATATGAATAGCTATTATCCCAAAGACACTTTCATAGCTTGTAACCCAGAGTTTTATAAGGATAAGGATAAGGATGAAGATATCCACTACGACATGTCAGATATTGTAAAAACTGATCCCTCCAAAGATGGCTCACTCATTATGTTCACCATGTCAGAAAAACATAAAGAAACTATTGTGAATTGTTTCAATGCGATTGAGAATGACGTAAAAATAAGTCAGCGCACCTTAGCAGAGCCTCTTATTGAAATAAAGAAAAATGAACTTCAACTCGCAGAAAATAAACTTAAAATTTCTGAAGACTTAAAGCAAAAACTTAATGATAAACAGTTAAAAGATTTAAAAACTACTGAACTTCGATTTTCAACTGATGTACTTTATGCAAATATCGTGATGAATAATGCATTAGAAATTAGAAATATCATTGATCAAGTTAATAAAATGACCGTCGATCTATCTTCAGAACAAACTAAGGAAGCAAGCAAAGTTTTACCTATCAATATTGAACGAAAAAGCTTCCTATCTTTAAAATTAGGGCTACTTTTAGGTCTTTTTTTGGGGGGTATCTTAGGATTTTTTGTTAGTGTTTTTAAAAATATGAAAATCAATTAAGCGTTGTTTCTTAATGCCTGCTAAATTACATTAGCAAGATCATATCGATCGTTTGATGCGCTGCCAGACCAAACATCAAGGCAACAATCGACTAGCATCGGTGAGTTAATTTCTTTACAAAAATCACGTAATGTCTACTCACTAAAAAAGACTGGTTCCTTTTCGTGATTTTCTAAGAATTCATATCTAACAGTTCTCTCAATTGCATCTTCTAATTTAACTGGGGGAATGAATCCAGTCTGCGAGATCGCAGACTCATAAACAGAATTGGCACAGAACTTTTTAACTCGAATTGCACTTATTGCCATTTTTTTTCGAGTAACGAATGCGATTAAGTCAAATAATTTTCCAATAGTTATTCCAACAAGATAAGGGAGCCTAAATTTGATTTTTTCAGAGCGGCCTAAAATTCTATTAACTCTACCAATAAGCGAATTCATCGTAAAATCGGGCTTATCAATATAGTTATAAATATAAACACCAGGTTTAAAATTCAAAGAATATTCAATAAACGCTACTACATTCTCAACGTAAGCCATAGATTTACGGTTTTTACCCTGCCCTACCATAAGAAAACGACCCGAAGCAATCTGCTGAAGCAAATTAAAAACATTACCTCGATTACGCTCACCGAAAACAACTGTCGGCCGAATAATTACAAGTGTTCTATTTTTTGGATCTTCTTCCTGCCATGCCTTGTAAATTTGTTCTGCTTCCCACTTAGTGCGTCCATAATCATTAAAGGGATTAATTAATCCATATTCATTTGTTTTTGGAGGGGCAAAACCATATACAGCGACAGAACTAGTAAAAATGATTCTTTCGATATTCTTTTTTCGAGCAACAGCACAAATATTTTTTGCACCATAGACATTAACTTCGTCATAAAGACTCTTCGGGTATACATCATCACGATGCTCGGCTGCCAGATTTATTAAAACAGATCCTTTATAGATACTTTCTTTTAACTTTTCAATATCACGAACATCACAACTTAATGTTTTCTCTGGAAAAAACTGGCTAACTACCTTATCGACAATTTCAAAATCTAATTCTTTAGAGTTTAAAAAACGTAAAGCCAAACGACTTCCTATAAAGCCGCTTCCTCCAATCAGACTAACAGTTAACTTTGACATATTAAACCGTTGACAATAGACTTAAATCTGAATCAACCATTGTCTTTATCATATCTTCAAAACTTAGCGTTCTTTTCCAACCTAAAATACTTTCAGCTTTAGATGGATCACCGACCCTATCAAATTTCTCCGGCGATCTTAAATATCTCGCATCCTGCATAATATAATCTCTATAGTCTAAGCCGACGTATGAGAAAGCAATCTTGCAAAGGTCTGCAATAGAGTGGAGTTCGCCTGAGGCCAAAATATAGTCATCAGGTTTATTATATTGCATCATTAGCCACATTCCATTTACAAAGTCACCTGCAAAACTCCAATCACGCTTTGCATCAAGGCTGCCTAAATGCAAAATATCAGAACGGCCAAGTTTAATTAATGCAGCAGCATTAGTAATTTTTCTAGTAACAAATTCAATATTTCTTCTTGGGCTTTCATGATTGTACAAGATACCAGAGCAAGCAAAAATACCATGAGTATTTCTATAATATGAAGTTACAGTATGCGCATAAACCTTTGCTATTGCATACAAATTATTAGGCTGAAACGGAGTATTTTCAGATTGAGGCGTTTGATTTGTGTTGCCAAACATTTCACTACTAGAAGCTTGAAAAAATTTTATTTTAGGATTAACCAATCGAATAGCTTCTAATAATCTAGTAACTCCCAGCCCAGCAATTTCAGCAGCTATTATAGGTTGAGCTCTATGGTCAGGAAGAAAAGAGTGGGCTGCCAAATTGTAAACTTCCTCAGGACTAACATTCGTTAACAAGTGCACCAATGAATCTTCATTTAGCAAATCACCAGATGCCATTTCAACGCCTGGTATAATGTGTCTGATTCGCTCATAATTATCCCCTGGCTTGCCTCGAGACATACCAACAACTCTATAACCTTTTGATAGAAGAAGCTCAGCCAAATAAGAACCATCTTGACCCGTAACTCCAGTAATTAAAGCTGTTTTCTTCATTTCAATCCTCAACATTATTCAACTTTTTTATAATATATACTAATTTCCTAGCGCTTTTATCCCAACTAAAATTTTGATTAACAAAAGCCTTTCCTTGTTGTGAGAGGAGCTCCCACTTATCTCCACGCAAAAGACTAATGACTGCTTCAGCAATTTCTGCCGGGGAGTCTGCAACAATTAAATCAGAACCAGATACGCCCATCACACCTGAGTTTCCTGAGGAGGTGGTTACCACAGGCACTTTCATTGCTAGGGCCTCTAATACTTTAGTTTGTGTACCCACATTCAATCTTATCGGGCAAACACTCACCATTGCATAATTTAGAAACTTTCTAATATCTGTAACATAACCAGTAACATTGATATTCTTTTGTTTTGATAATTTCTTAATACTTGAAGATGGGCGCGCACCTACTATCCATAAGTGAGCATCTGGGATTGAAACAAGTACTAATGGAAATACTTCGCTACAGAAATACTTAACGCCATCAATATTTGGGGCATAACCCATATTTCCACTGATCACTATCATACCTGGCTTTCTTAGATCATTATCTGAATGACTAAAGTAATCAAGATCTACCCCATAGGGTAATTGTTCAAAATTTACATCCTTAAAGATTTTACGGTAATCAGATATATCCATCTCTGAAATCAAAGTGACACAATCAAACTTTGAAACAAAGCTTTTTTCATACATTACTAATCTTGCAATCTCAATATTTAATAAAAATTTCCAATACCAAGGCCTCCAGTACAAAGATCGGCTGTAATTTAGTACTAATGGATCAATCATATTAAGAATGGAAATGCCTTTAAAATCGACCGGAATAAACTGTGCCATTCTTGATAAATAAAAAACAACGCCATCATAAGAATTACGCTTTAATGTGTTGTTAATTAAATTTGACATTTCCTTGGATCGATACAAACAGATCTGAAAAGGTTTTTTAGTGAAAAATCCAGAAATTAAATTTAAGGCCATTTTCCATTTTGGTAATTTTATGATGTTAACTTTTTTACATAGAGATAATATTGGATCTACCAGCGGATTTGAATTTTTTCCGAAAAAAATCAGATGAATTGAATTATTAGGTGCCAGCTGTTCAATATGATTAATCAACATCAATTGATAACCTTTAACGGCTGGATATGAATAACTTGGAGCAATAAATAAAAGTTTCATGGTTTAGCTTAATGAATTATAAATAGTAAAAGTTTCATCAGCCATTTTCTGCCATGAGAACATATTTGCTCTAGCTCGACCTTTTATGACAAAGTCATTTCTTACTTGATAATGAGAAAATAACAAATGTAGTGCTTGAACTAACTCTTCAGTCACTTTAGGATTGACCAGTAAAGCAGCATCGCCAGCTATTTCTGGAATAGATCCTGTATTAGAAGAGATCACAGCTGTTCCGCACCTCATTGCCTCCAAAACTGGCAGTCCAAAGCCTTCATATAAAGAAGGATATAATAGAACGGTAGCCAAATTGTACAGAGCTACCAAGTCTGATTCATTCACAAATCCAGCAAATACTACATCATTTTCAATGCTTAGATTTTTTGCAAGTTGTTTGTAATGATCTATTCCAACAGATGTTAGACCTACAATTACCAATTGAATATTCAACAAATTATTTTTCTTAAATTTAGCAAATGCCTCTAATATCATTGAAGTATTTTTGCGCGGATCAAGAGCACCAAGGGCTAAAATAAAATGCGAAGGCGATTTCAAATTAAACTTTTCCTTGGTTTTATTTAATAAAAAATCATCTAAAATTTCCTGACATTCATTATTTGCGGCTAACCATATTACCGATATACGATCTCGATCAACTGCTTTTATATATTTCAATATATCTTGTCGCGACGTTGAAGATATTGTTGTAATTGCTGATGCATTCTTGGCTGCAAGAGGGACAATATATTTTAAATACAAACGGCCAGCTCGCTGATAAAAGGAAGCTGATTTTGGGAGCTGATTGGAAGGAAACATAAACATTACATCCATAATACTTAAAACTAATTTAACGCTTTTTGGAAGAAAAATAGGGGCACTATTACCTGGGCAATGCAAAATGTTTAATTTATCTTTAATAACATGATATGGAAGTGCAATTTGTTCCCAGAACGGGTAAAATTTTGGACGAATTAATTTACAAGTAAATCTTGAATCATTTGGCAGAAAATCAATTGCTTTAGGATCATCAATGTAAATTATATAAGTAATATCAGATGGTATCGCTGATAACCCATGTAATAGATGAAAAACTACGTTTCCAATTCCCCGTTTATTGGTTAATGTGCGAGCATCTATACCTATCTTCAATTTAACAATTCTTTTCTATTTATGGAAACAACTCAAAAAACCAATTAATAAGGTAAACACGAGAAGCCTTCTTCTTGCCAAGGGATGTCGTTAAGCCAACTGCGCTAAAGAAAATAGTAAAGAAATGTATGATTGTCCATAAACCATATCCAAAGTTCTTCTTAAGTACATAAGGTTTATTTCTTAATACATGCCCCCAGGCAAATGAATCATCTAAATGATTTGATGATGCCCCATGCTTGTGATAAACAACTGCATCACTTAAAAAACAACCATATCCGAGCTTTGCTGCGCGAAAACAATAATCAAATTCTTCATAATATAAAAAAATAGACTCATCAAAATACCCAATTTTTTTAAAAACGACTCTACTCATCATGAGGCTAGCACCATTTATAAAATCCAAATGTGTAGGTTTTTTTTTAGATTCAGTTCGTGTAATTCCAGTTAATCGCGAATAGTAACCACCGCCATATGCTTGGACTTTATTTTTATTATCATAGAAAAAAAGAGTGGATCCAATAACTCCTAAATGTTGTGATGCGGATTCAATCATCAATGTCATAGAATCACTTAATACTTCGGAATCATTATTGATTAACCATATATAATCTATGTTAGATTTAAGATCTATAAATTTTAGTGCTATGTTATTTCCATAACCAAAACCACCATTTTTAGGCGCTTTTATTATGTGTAAATTAATACCATTAAAATCAGATTTACTTATTGAATCATCGCTATTGTAATAGTCATTAGCAATATGAACATGAAGTTTAATTATTTTTTTTGAAAAAAAATTTTGATTACTAAAGTCTTTAGAATAGTTTTCAGCCCAAGAGATCATTGAATCCACAGAGGCATCTGACGAGTTATTATCAACTACAATAATTTCAAAATTTGAATATGAAGATTTAAGAATACTCTCAATACATTCAATAGAGTCTTTAGATCTATTCCAATTTACTAAAACAACACCAACTTTTGGTTCCGATTTCATAGAATTTAATCTGAAATGTTGATAAATTTTCTACTTTTATTCTTAAGAATTCCAATAGAAATTTGTTTAGAAATTAGGTTCAAAATCCAAAAAATAATCAACCCTATCGTTTCTGTAGTTGCATAGAAAAATATAAAAAATAGATTTCCATAGAGTAAAAGTAATAAATAAGAAGAATAAATAGCTATTTTGAATTTGTTTGAATTATTGCTGATCATGCCCAAATGAAATTTATTTGCGCAATACGAAAACAAAAACCCAAGACTTAATATCCCGAAAACCCCAAAATGAGCATAAAAACTTTCGTATCCTGACTTGGTTATTGAATCAGGATAGGGATACATACTTAATATAAATTGATTTAATTGCACAAAAGGAAAGGTTGGATCTAATCTTACTTGATAGGGAATAAGCTTCATCCAGAATGTTAAATTCGATATTCCAAAATCATGAACTATTAAATGCGTATCTTTGTAAGTTAAAATTCCAGCCAGACCTGTAAAACTCTCTAGCGAAGTAGAATAAAACCAGTTTATTGGATTGTCACTAAAAAAATAATATGAAATATATTCGTTCAAAGTGACTGGATCAGCCAAGCTTGTGAAATGTCGATACATTCCAAATATGAAGATAACAAATAAAAATAGAAGAAAAAATAATACAGATGTTTTTCTAGTTATTTCTTTTTTACTATAGTTATAAACAATTAATAGCTGAAATACAAAAAACAACATCCATCCTCTTCCATTAAAAAGCTGGAAAATTATAACAAACACAAACAACAATCTTTCAACCATCTGCGGCTGTTGATTTTTTGCGATGCTTTTAAGAAATTGTAATCTGGCTACATGGACTAACACTAAAAATACGGTTGCTCCATTTCCCATAAACTGTCCAGGATGAGTAATAACCTCAGATACGCCTCCCATAATATCGAATGCAATATATGAAAAAAATAAAGCCCAAAGAACTAAAATGGAATTACTTATAGCATTAACTGACTTCTCGCCCTTAAGGAGTGGGGTAGAATTAAACTCATTTTTAAAAGCTTTTTTTTCCATGACCCGATATGTAACACAAAGAACAATGATGCTTAAGCCTAAATAAAAGTTAGCTAACTTCGCCCCATCTGCAGAGATTGTTTTATTGATATGGTAAATGATTGAAGTTTGACTATCTGAAAATTGTGAAAAAACCCACCATGCTTGACCATTAACAAGCACTAACATAGCAACTGTTAAAGCAAACATGTAAATATTTCGTCCGTACGGCTTTAAAAACTCTCGCAAGCCAATAGAAACTAAAAGGCTTGTATGTAAAAGTAACCAGCCATAATCAAATAAGTTAATCAAAGCGACTCAATGCAATCGAAGTAAAATGGTTAACCATCAAGCTTTATAATTTCAAGATCTGGTAGAGGAAAAACTAGATTAGAATTTTTATATTTTTCCTGCCCCACAAAGAACTTTTTAAAATGCCAAGGAAGAACAATAAGATAATCTGGATTCTTAGCTAAAACTACTGCCTCAGGAATTATGGGCAACCATGTACCTGGGGTATAACAGCCGTACTTTTCAACATTAACTTCTCCAACATATGAAATATCCTCTTCCGACAATCCACAATACTGAAGAAGAACATTTCCCTTAGTTGATGCACCAAGTGCCGCAATACTTTTTCCATCTGCCTTGGCAGCATGTATAAAGCTAATTAAATCTTTCTTGGTTTTTTCAGCACGAATCTCAAAATCACGATACGGTTTCAATGTATCAAGTCCTAACTCAATCTCCTTCGCTAATATTTCTTCCACTAAAGGTTCTACAGACAGATTACCACGAGCCTTAGAAACTGTTACCGAAAAACTTCCTCCGTTCACATCATTAAACTCAACATCAACTATTCTAAACCCTACCTTGTCAGCCATCCATTTGATTTGTTTTAATGCATAAAACTCTAAATGCTCGTGACAAATAGTATCGTATGAATTTGTAGCAAGCATGGTTGGCATATAACTTTGTTCAAAGACCCAAATTCCATCATCATCTAAAACATCAAAAACTTGCTGCATAAATCCAACAGGATCCTCTAAATCATAGAACATTGAAAAAGAAGTAACTATCTTTGCTTTTTGGTCAGGAAATTCTCTATGCAATAGCGCTGAAGAGAAAAAATCTGAGATCAGTTTTATATGAGCAGGATAAAAGTTATGAAATTTAATCCCAGTTGGGTCTATACCTACTAAATTAAATTCGGTCGATGGATAAGCTTGCAATGTTGTGCTATCATTACTTCCTATATCGACTACTAAATCACCTTTTACTAGCGATACTTGAGATAGAATTTTCTCGACCTTAAGGTGTAAATGGGCCACCATGCTAGAGTTTAATCCTGATCTATACCCATAGTTATCTCCATACATCTCTCCAAGATCATATGAATGTTCTAGTTGCAATAGCCCACAACCACCTTCTTCCACCTTGCACTTAACAAGCCTTAGCGGCCCTATTGTTATTTTTGCACCCTTAACTCTAGGAAACACGCCTGTAAGCATCTGATCACCTAGATCCAATACTCTCTCCAAATGAACACTTCCGCAGATCCTGCATTTTTTAACTTCTTTAAACATTACCCCACCTATTCAAATATCTTTTTAAGAACTACCACACTCATAAAAGATTTCACTTTGGCATTCCTACGATTTTAAAAGTTTTAACAAAAAATTTGCTCAAAAAACTAGAATGCTTACAGGCAATTAAATCTTGCAATGCCATTTGATTTTTATTTTTCTTCATCAAAAGATAAATAATGCTTAATATATTGGCCAGCGCTCTTGGAAAGACAGCAATTAAATGCGCCATCAACAATTCAAGAGCGCTTGCCTTATTTGGCCATAAATTATGAATTTCTTCGCTACTAAAAGCACCTAAAGCCCTATTCCTAAACAACCTAGATAGATTTTTTCTGGGCTCACGGCTTGTTATCTTAGCCTTGCTCTCATCGCTAAAACTAATAAAGGACCAAATCAAATTTGGCCACTTAAACGTCCATATCTCAAAAGCACGAGCCGACCACATTGCATTCCCATATCTAATCATAATAAATGGATTAGCAATGATAGTTGCTTTAACTAATGGAGGAGCTTGAAAAATCACACCTACATGAATAAACAAAGAGCCATAATAAGACTCACGATCCCTAGCAAGCCAAGTTTGCCTCTTAATTACAACAGCTCCGATAAATGAAAGGTAACTTGCCATATCTTTAAAGAAACTTTCTGCTTCAGAAGAGCTATATTTCTTATCTTGGGAAAAATCTAACAATCTCTCCATATACACTTCAGAGAAATCTATGTTTCTTACTTCAGAATTAACAACAATTACTTCTGAAAATGACTCTCGTATTGATTTCAGAACGGCTAAAACTGCACCTGGCTTCATCAAATCATCGTCACTAAATAGCCAACAATAATCTCCTTTTGCATATGAAACGGCTTTGTCATAATCAACATCTACTCCAGAATTAATTTCCTCTCGATAATATTTAATTTCTGGATAATTCTGCAAATATCCCGACATTATTTCAAAGGTATTGTCTGATGATGCTCCATCGACCACAATTAATTCGACACTTGAATCAATCTGTGGGATTATCGAATCCAAGGTTTCAGCGATAAACCGTCCCCGATTAAAAGTTGCTATACAAATGGATAATTTTAAATCTGTAGATTTCATCTTTGAATATATTTAATTCCAGATATCTTCCATGATTGCTTTTTTATCCATAAACACATAGTTAAATGTATGATTACCTTGAATTGTATTTTGAAGCCGCTCTGCAATATTTTTTTTATTAATTTTTTTAGGTGGGTCTGTTGCTGTGTATGCTTCGTAACCACTCGTCCAAAATAAATCAAATATGTTTTGGTAGTCAGGATTAATTCCTGATGGATGAAATTCCTCTAAACAAACTTCTAATAACCATATGGGTTTCTTTAAACGTTTCAACACACCAACTGCGCCAAGTAAAACAGCATATTCAGCACCCTCAACATCAATTTTAATAAACAATTGTTTATCAACAAATCTATACCCTAGAATATTATCTAAAGTTGATACTGGAATTTGTTGGCTATATCTTGACGAGTAACCGGCCCACCCCTTAATAAGGGATGCCGAAGGACCGCTAGCCCCATACAAGGCTAACAAACCTGGCTTGTCACTTAACGCTAATGGAAAGACTTCAACATCTTCTTGATTGCGATTTGCAACTAAGTTACGCATTAAACATTTAAGATTTTGTTGCTGAGGCTCAAATGCAATCACATGTTTTCCATTCATTGCTGCCAAACATGAGAAAAAGCCTAAATTCGCCCCAACATCTATAAAAATATCTACTTTATCGAACATCTTGATCATAATTGCAGTTTCTTCGACTTCAAACTCGCCTTTACGCATCAACTCGTACGCAGGATGAAAGCCAGATACCAGCTTAAAGCCTAATGGAGTCATTACCTCACTTGTTTTTTTCCAAACCCGTGTACCCCACCAATCTTTATACAAATGCCATTGCCATCTAACTTTTTTATTTAGCAAAACAATAAAATCAGAACGCTTCAAAAAATTTACAACCGACTTTGATTTCATAATATTTTTATTGATCCTGGTTTTTAAGTGGGTTTAAATAGTTGGTACGAACTTCTGATTTGAAATTAATTTGAACTGTTCATGCCAGGGCAATCTGAATTTCCTAAGCTGGTAAAGATTTTCTGCAAAACCACTTCCATTTATTGCCCCTAAAAATTTAGGATCAAAATATGCCGGATCAACGAAAAAGGCATTTACTCCATTTTTGTCAACTGTCACGAAATGATAGCCTTTTAATTTGAAAAATTTTAGCCATCCAGCTATTGAAACTCCATAATAGAGTTGTGAAGTATGAGCGTCAGAAAAAACAAAATCCTCACGATATTCAATAGTCATATTTTTCTCAGGTCCAAAAACAGAGTTATATTCCACTACAAATATTTTTGGCCTAAACCCAGCATCAAAAATGGCTTTAGCGATGAAATAATCATTGCCATCAATATCAAGAGAAAAAACGTCTGGGTCACTATGGAATGCCAGAGATTTTAATCTCGTCACATTTTCACGAGTAACAAACATATTGATGCACTCCACACCTATGCTGTAATTAACGACAGATCTCTTGGCTCTTTCTACGAGCATCGGATTTCCTTCGATCATTATTCCACTATATCTCTCGGCCACAACTAGCCATGCAGAGTTATTTTCATAGCCATTAGATGTCCCAATTTCTATGAAATATCTGTTACTTTCTTTCAGTTGTTTACGTAATACATCTAGAATCCCATCTTCCCCATTTTGACTAAAGCCTGAGAATTCCCATGTTGACGGGTGCTTTAAGTCAATACTTCTCGCATGCATCATTGCCCCACCCTTGGTTAAGGCAATATTAACTCTTTGACAATCTCTCAATTCGTGCAAATAACTTAAAAAATTTTTAATCATTTTTCCTCATATTTCTGCAAACTTATATTAAGTAATTAATTTTAGAGCGGATGCCATCAAAAATAAATGAGCGTAATTTGGGTGTCATAAGAATTGATGCTACGGTTGCAAATAAGGCAACGCCTAAACCAAGTAAAACATTCCAATAATCTGAACTGGAATTAATTTGAATTAGATATTTCCATGTCAGTCCAAAAAATATTGAAACAAGCAAGGGAAGTCCAACATCAACAATTAGCCACTTAGGCCCTAATCCATTGAGGATTTTCCTATGGGTAAGCCACACGCCCAGTATCATATAGATTATCTGCAAGGTCAACCATGCAATTGCGCCACCTAACAGCCCATATGTTCTCGTAAAAATAATAATTAATGGGACCATACAAATTATTAATATAGTGCAAATATTAAGAGGTAAACGCATATCACCATAAGCTAATTGTAAGGCATAAGGGAAATACATCATGCCATGCAATGCCGACCCCATTGCCAGTATTGAGATAACAGGAGCTACAGCCTTAGCGACCTCTTGATTGCCTGTCCAGACAGCAACTAGATTCTGACCAAAGAGAACAAGAAACATTACTGATGGGAAAATAAACACAGCAAGCATTCGACTTCCTAACCTATATATTTTAGTTAATTCCTCCAAACTCCCACTAGCAAGAAGAGCTGAGAATCGTGGATAAATTATATTAAATACTGGTAAAATAAGAAGATAGATTCCGCTTACAATAGCTGTAGCAAGCATATAGTGACCAAATAACTCTAAGCTAAGCATACTGCTAAGAATTACTTTATCTAACTGTGACAGAATAATTCCAGACAATGCAATGGCACTCATTCCAGCAGTAAATCGCCATACATTTTTCAGTACATCTAAATCAAAAGATTGAGCCTTAGAATTGCCGATGACTTTCCATGCACCCCATCGCATAAATATCGCGTATGCTAGTCCAACAATCGCCTGCCAAATAAAAAATGCCTCAATAGTAGGTGAAATATATAGCAACACCCCAACAGCACCTAAATTACCTACTATCGCCATTATCATATTGATGATGCTTGATAAAACTGATCGTTGAGCGCCGATAATAGCACCTTGGTATAAGCCAACAGGCCAACGACAAGCTATAACTAAACCCATTAACATAACAGCATGTAAAATTGTCTCTGATGGAAGATGTTTTGACTCTAACCAGTACTTAGAGATTAATGGACTAATCATCAATATAGTTAATACGATTATGGCAGCAACACCCCAATAAACAACAGCAAGAGTATGCAATAGCCTGCCAGAGTCGCTTAACTTACCAATAGCTGAACATCGCGCAACTTCACGATTTATCGTTGGCGAAATCCCAATATCTAGGACCTGCAGCATAGCTTGCATAGTAGCAAAGAAGCCTATTAAGCCGTAAGATTCAACTCCAAGGTATTTGAGATAAAATGGAATAACTGCAATACCAAGTAAGGCTGATATAACAGAATTTGAGATGCCCGCCAAAAGGTTGCGTTTCACCTTCATTAATTAACTTACTCGTGAAAATCCATTGCTGAATAACCATGCTTTTTTACGAGCTCATCTCGTTGTGCCGATTTAAAGTCTTCGGAAACCATTTCAATCACAAGTTCCTCAAAACTAATCTTAGGTATCCAACCAAGCTTTTCCTTTGCTTTAGTGGGATCACCTAAAAGCGTCTCAACTTCCGTTGGTCTAAAATATCGTGGATCAACTTGCACAATACATTGTCCGTTCCAATACCCCTTCTCATTAACGCCCTTACCTTGCCATACTATGTCAATGTCCAACTTTTTTGCAGCGGTATTAACAAAATCTCTCACGCTATATTGAACCCCTGTTGCAATCACAAAATCTTCAGGTTTATCTTGTTGAAGCATCAACCACTGCATCTCAACATAATCCTTTGCATGACCCCAATCACGCAGTGCATCTAAGTTCCCAAGGTATAAACACCCCTGCAAATCCAACTTAATTCTTGCTAGGGCGCGAGTAATCTTTCGGGTGACGAAGGTCTCACCGCGTAGCGGCGACTCATGATTAAATAAAATACCGTTACATCCATAGATACCATAAGCCTCACGATAATTGACTGTTATCCAATAAGCATAAAGCTTAGCAACTGCGTAAGGGCTTCGAGGGTAAAAAGGTGTTGTTTCTTTTTGAGGTATTTCTTGCACTAAACCATAAAGTTCTGAAGTTGATGCCTGATAAAAACGAGTTTTCTTGTCTAAACCCAGAATCCTAATGGCTTCTAAAATCCTAAGGGTTCCCATGCCATCAACATCAGCCGTATATTCAGGTGACTCGAATGATACTGCAACATGACTTTGCGCTGCCAAATTATATATTTCATCTGGCTGAGTTTCCTGAATAATACGAATTAAATTTGTGGAGTCAGTCAAATCGCCATGATGTAAGAAAAATCTTACGTCATCTAGATGTGAATCTTTATAAAGATGGTCTATACGTGAAGTATTAAATGATGAGGATCTGCGCTTAACACCATGCACAATATAGCCTTTATTCAATAAGAATTCAGCAAGGTATGCACCATCTTGACCCGTGATTCCAGTAACTAAAGCAATTTTTCTCATAATAATCCTTTAATTAATCTCTTCCATATTCATCATCAAATCGTTCTATGTCATCTTCACCCAAGTAACTTCCAGACTGCACCTCAATAATTTCTAAAATATCCTGACCAAGGTTTGAAAGTCGGTGAGTGTGTCCTAAAGGTATGTAAGTTGACTCATTTTCTTTTAAGGTGATTTTTTGATCGTTACACATCACTTCTGCAATACCCTTTACCACCACCCAATGCTCAGCCCTTTTTTTATGTTTTTGTAAACTTAATGATGACCCTGGATTTACTTGAATACGTTTCACTTTAAAATTTTCCCCTTCATCAAGACTGTCATACCAGCCCCATGGCCGGGATACTTTTCGATGCAAAACTTGTTCCTCTCTTTTTTGTGACTGAAGTTTATCTACAATTATCTTCACATTTTGACTTTGCTTACGATCCGCAATCATAATAGCGTCCGAAGTTTCAATCACTAAAAGATTATCAATACCCAGCGTAGTTACTAATTTATGATTAGCGTAAATAAGCGAATTGCTTGTATTTTCTAAAAGCACATCACCATAAGTCACATTTTGATCTTTGTCTTTGTCGCATGCTTTCCATACTGCGTCCCATGAACCTAAATCATTCCAACCGGCATTGAGTTCAACCATCTTGATCTCGAAATCTGATTGAGGGCATTTTTCAATTACTGCGTAATCAATGGAGTTCGACGGAATTGCCTTAAATAACTCCTCATCTGGACGAACAAATGAAACGTCTTCGACCCTTCGGTTAAAGGCTTTAAATGTTGCTTCATAAATATCAGGGCTAAAATGTTGAATAGCTTTTAACCAAACGCTCGCGCGCAATATAAACATCCCGCCATTCCAAAAATAATCTTCTGAAGCTATATATCTTTCTGCAGTTGGGTGATCAGGTTTCTCGGTAAAATTTAAAACTATGGAAGCGCGATATTCATTTTCTGATTTATCTTTTTTGATGTACCCAAATCCAGTATCAGGCTTGGTAGGCTTGATGCCCAATACTACAATTGAACCTTCTGATGCTACTTCAATAGCGTCATGCAAACTTCTCGTAAAAGCTAATTGATCTTGTATGGTTTGATCGGCCGGGGTCACAATTAGAAGGGGGTCTTCACCTTGATCAAATGCCTGAAGTGCTGCTAAGGTTAATGCTGGCGCAGTGTTTCGACCGACAGGTTCTAAGAGTAACTGTGCCTTCAACTCTTTCATTTCACGTAGTTGGTCGAGCACCAAAAAGCGGTGCTCTTCATTAGTAACGATAAGCGTATCGTTTAGTCTGATAGATGGATTTTTTAAACTTTGAAGTCTTTCAATCGACTGCTGGAATAATGAGGTTTTACCTGATAATACGAGAAACTGTTTTGGGAAGGCGTTACGTGAGAGTGGCCATAAGCGCGCCCCTGAACCGCCACATAAAATGACAGGCGTAATGTGATGCAAGCTATTTTACCTTCCTATGCTTAACACTCTTCACTTTCGACTGAATCGCATCAATCTCTTTTTTTAAAGCATGGTATTCCTCCATTTTGCGCATTAAAAAACCTTTTGTAAGTTTTGCTTTTTCGGTAATACCTTTAGGGGTAAGCAAATATAAATAGATTGACTTATTGGGATTTTTACTAAAATTACTTGCCTTAATGTGGCCGATTTCAATAAGTGCCTTTAAACAATAATTAATGCCCCCTAAACTAATGCCAACCCTTTGGGCAAGCTCACGCTGAGTCAACCTAGGTTCTTCATCGAGCAAATGAAGCACTCTAAAGTGAACATCAGGGTCAATTGATCTTAAAACTCTAGCCATATTAGTAATTTTTGAAATTTGTTCAATATTGAACAATATTAAGCTTTAGCAGAAAAAGGTCAAGTAAAAATTAGTTTCAGGGAATAAAAAAATATAGGTTTATGTTAACTATAAATTGCTAAATGTTTTTTGTTGTTTTGTTTTTTGTTTTTTTTTGAATATTAGGTATTATTTTATAAAGCAAGCCATAGCATAATAAAAATAAAAGAATGGCGCTAATTATAAAAAGAGATTTTTGATAAATCCAAGTAATTGACAACAAAGGAAACAACCAAAGCAGACTTAAAGAAGGTGTTATAAGCGCATTCGCTATTTTTGTATAAGCAGTATGAAGTCTTAAAAAATGAAAGAATTTAAGATGAAGATGCGCTGTATCAGCATGGTAAATCGAAACACCTTTAATGGCGCGTCTTAACAAACTAAATACAACTTCTGTTGCGGGGTAAATTAAAATAAGTGCAGCGCCCCAAGGCGAAATTTCAGGATGACGGCCAAAAAGGATAATGGTGAGCATGCTAATAATTAGTCCTAAGCTATAAGCACCTAGATCACCAAGAAAAATCTTGCCGTAAGGATAATTAAAAAATAAAAAAGGGATTAGAAATAGAATCGCGCTAAAGATGGTTGATAGCATCAATACATCACTTGTTTTGTAGCTTAAAAATAAAAGTGCGCCTAATATTGATAAAGCTACTACTCCACATAAGCCATTGACTCCATCGATTAGATTCATTCCATTAGCGATAGCCACCATACTTAAGATATAAAAAAAACTAACACCTCCTTGCAAGGCAAATAATTTACTTATCAAAGGCATATCAGCCATATTGGGCAAAGGTCCCGTAAATTGAGCTCTAAATAACCATCCTACAAAAAGAAGTGAGAGCAATCGTATGGCAGGTTCTACATTATGAAAAAGGTCTTCTTTGAGTCCGGCAAACATAATTGGGATTAAACAGATAAGTATGAGTTTGAGAAGTTTAATGCTTTCATTGTTAGGGCAATACATTACGAAAGCTGCGAGCGAGAGAATTAAAACCAGCCCACCTAATCTTGGTGTTTCATTTAAATGAATACGCTGAATCGCTTTATAAGATCTGAGACCTAGTTTTTTGTAAAACTTTTTATGCCAAAGATAGACAATGAAGCCATTCAAGACAAATGATATCCCCACAAAAAAGAGAACGCAAGGATCGAACCACTGCATACTATTAAAATTCATAAAATAATTTTATCTTAAATTCTAACTATGGTTGATATTAAAAAAATGGGCTCGATTTGAAACTATCCCCTAAAAGATCTTTAGGGGATAGTTCGATCTTCAAGTTTTGGGGCCATTTAATATCTAAAGTGGCATCGTTCCATAGAATACAACGTTCACTTTCAGGATGATAGAAATCAGTGGTCTTATAAAGAAATTCTGAAGTATCTGACAGCGTTAAAAAGCCATGCGCAAAGCCTTCAGGGATATAAAGCTGTTTTTTATTATTGCTTGATAAAATTTCCGCAATATATTGTCCACATGTTGGCGATGACTCTCTGATATCAACGGCCACATCCAAAACCTCGCCTTGAATCACGCGCACTAATTTACCTTGTGCATGGGGTGGAATTTGATAATGCAGACCTCTTAATACGCCTTGAGATGATTTGGAATGATTATCTTGCACAAATGAAACATTTAATGAAGTTTCTTTTCTAAAAACATCCTCCCTAAAACTTTCAAAAAAAAAGCCGCGTGCATCTTCGAATACAAGTGGCTCTATTAAAAGCACATCAGGAATCTTTAAAGGCGTCACCTTCATGTTTAAATAATTTTTTCTTGTAAGATGCGTTGTAAATATTGGCCATAACCATTTTTCAATAAAGGTGCCGCTAGGGCTTCAAGTTGATATGCATTAATCCATTCTTGACGATAGGCAATTTCTTCAGGGCATGCCACCTTCAAACCCTGACGATTCTCGAGTGTCGCAATAAACTGACTAGCTTCGAGTAAGGATTCATGGGTGCCCGTATCAAGCCATGTATAGCCTCGACCCATCACTTCGACATTTAATTGATTTTGATTTAAATAGAGTCGATTAAGATCGGTAATTTCAAGCTCACCTCTTTTCGATGGCCTTAAGCTTTTTGCCATATTGGCCACATCTTGATCGTAAAAATAAAGCCCGGTCACTGCGTAATTAGATTTAGGTGTGATGGGTTTTTCTTCAAGAGAAATGACTTGATTTTTTCCATCAAATTCAGCGACGCCATATCGCTCTGGATCATGGACATGATAAGCAAAAACTGTAGCGCCCTTTTTTCTACTATTAGCATTTAAAAGTAGTTGATGAAAGTCATGGCCATAGAAAATATTGTCGCCTAAAATTAAAGTCGAGTCATGATTTCCAATAAACGATTCACCCAAGATAAACGCTTGCGCTAATCCATCGGGAGACTTTTGCACACAATACTGAATGTTAATGCCCCACTGACTACCATCTTTTAATAAAGCTTCAAAACGTGGAGTTTCTTCTGGAGTTGAAATCAATAAAATATCTTTAATACCTGCCAGCATTAAAGTGCTTAAAGAATAATAAATCATTGGCTTGTCGTAGACAGGTAACAATTGTTTAGAAATTGCTTGCGTCACAGGGTAAAGACGGGTCCCTGAGCCACCTGCCAGAATCAAACCTTTTCTATTCTTTTTAATTTCTGTCATTTAATGAACGATTTCTTTTAAAACCTTTTTAACTTCTTCTTCCCAATTGGGCAATTCTAGCATGAAGGTCTTTTTAATTTTTGAAGTATCAAGTCTTGAATTCGTGGGACGTTTAGCCAAGGTTGGATAATTACCACTTAAAATCGGTTTGATATCTTTAGATGTCATGGCTGTTTTAAATCCTAAACGAACCGATTCATCAACGATGAAGCATGCATAGTGATACCAATCGGTATGACCCATAGATGTCACGTGATAGGTACCAAAATTTTTAAAATTAGGATCGTTTAAAACAGTCTTGACAATATGGTAAGTAACAACGGCCAATAAATCACTTGAGGTAGGCGTGCCTTGTTGATCGCTCACCACATTTAAAGAAGATTTTTCTTGGGAAAGTTTGAGTATGGTTTTTAAAAAATTTTGTCCGTGAGCACTCAACACCCAGCTTGTTCTTAAAATAATATGTTTCTTATGTTTGCGAACAGCTTCTTCGCCTTCCCATTTCGATTTGCCGTAAACCGACTGAGGATTTGCTTGATCCGTTTCCGCATAAGGCTCATCTTTTAAACCATCAAATATGTAATCCGTTGAAAAATGAATGATCGGAATATTAAGTTTGGATGCTTTTTCAGTTAATACTTGAGGTGCGATCGCATTGATTTGATAGGCTAATAATTTTTCAGATTCAGCCTTATCTACTTGCGTGTATGCAGCGGGGTTGATTATTATGTCGGGCTTAGTTTTATCAATAAATGCTTTAATTGCATCAGGGCTTGCTAGATCAAGTTCATGCCGATTTGTGGCAATAACCTCTCCTAATGACATCAGTTTTTTGTGCAATGCAAACCCTACTTGGCCGTCTTTACCGGTGAGTAAGATTTTCATGAATACTGCTTTTCTACCCAGTGTTTATATTCGCCCGACGCCACATGATTAACCCACGTTTCATTTTCTAAATACCAAAGAACGGTCTTACGAAGTCCCGTCTCAAAGGTTTCTTTTGGCTTCCATCCTAATTCACGTTCCAATTTAGAAGCATCAATCGCATAACGTCTATCGTGACCCGGTCTATCTTTGACATAAGTAATTTGATTGTCGTATTTTGATCCATCTGCTTTAGGTCTTAATTCATCTAAGATGCCACATAAAGTTTTCACAACATCAATATTAGGCTTCTCATTCCATCCACCGACGTTATAAGCGTCACCAATTTTGCCTAGTTTTAAAACTTCACGGATGGCACTGCAATGATCTTTCACATAAAGCCAATCGCGAATCTGTTGGCCATCGCCATAGATAGGAAGCGGTTTACCATTCAATGCATTCAAGATGCATAGAGGAATGAGTTTTTCTGGAAAATGAAAAGGTCCATAGTTGTTTGAACAATTCGTGGTTAATACAGGGAGTCCATAGGTATGAAACCAAGCTCTGACTAAATGATCGCTGGCGGCTTTACTGGCACTATAAGGGCTATTAGGTTCATAGGGATGATTTTCAGTAAAAGCTGGAGCGTTTTCATCTAATGAGCCGTAAACTTCATCAGTCGATACATGTAAAAATCTAAATGTTTTTTTAGAGACCTCGTCAAGATCATTCCAATAACCTCTCACTGACTCAAGAAGATTGTAAGACCCCACAATATTGGTCTCGATAAAGTCTCCAGGCCCATGAATCGATCGATCCACATGACTTTCTGCCGCAAAATTCACAACAGCTCTGATCTGAAATTTTTTTAAGAGGCTTAAGATTAGATCGCGGTCCCCAATATTACCTTTTATAAAATGATGGTGAGGATTTTGATTTAATGAAGATAGGTTTTCTAAGTTGCCTGCATAAGTTAATAAATCTAAAGAAACTACATCTTCGGTCGATTGATCAAACCAATCCAAAACAAAATTAGACCCAATAAAACCTGCGGCACCTGTCACTAGAATAGTCATATAGTAATTTTATCATTACGACCGAGGTTTAAACCTTTAAGAGCTTTTAATGGGAGATTTTAAAAGGAGATGTTTTAACTCAAACTCTATTAATTCGTAAATTTCTTAAAAAAAAGTAAAAATTAATTCCATGTGCGACACCTATGAAAAATAAGGCATTCCGCCTTTTAAAATTAGGAATATGTAAAGTTAAACTTTACAATAAGTTATTGATTTACTTGAAATTTTTTATATTATCCCCATATTAAAATCACTAGCAAATAAGTGCTAGCAAACAAAACAATTATGGAGAAATTATTATGGCAAGTGATGCTCAAATTAGAGCGAATCAAGAAAACGCTCAAAAATCAACAGGTCCTACCTCAATCGAGGGCAAAAAGAAATCCAGCATGAACGCCGTCACCCACGGCATTTTTTCCAACATCGCCATCCTTCCTGGCGAAGACGAAGCCTTTATATAAAGACTCCGTGAGGATATCTTGGCTACCTACCAACCCCAAGACACGATGGAGCGGTGTTTAGTAGATCGTATCTATATTGCCATGGTGAGACAGGTTCGTCTTTGTGAGGCAGAAGCCGCGAAGCTTAGAATGTCTATGCGGCCCGAGATCTTGGCTGAGAGTCTTTCCCAGATCTTACGCCACTCTACCATCAGACGCTTTAAAGGAAATGACCTCTCAGATGAAATGGAGTCGAATTACCAGTTCTACCTCAAGGCCATTGAAGAACTCTCGCCTTATCCTCTCATCGACAATCTACCTTCGCTTGGCCTCATTGAAAGGACTATGCCCAAAACCTTTGTGCTCTTAAAAAATAAGGCAAGAGATTATGAGACATCATGGGAGAAGTTTAGAGAAGATCTCAATCAGATCTTGAAAGCACTTCGTGAGATCAAAAAGGAAGCAAATAACTACGTCGCCTCAAGCCAGGATATTCATGTGGCATATGGCTTACTCGAGGACATGAAGATCATCCATCGCATACCTCACGGCGTTGATATCACACTCATGACAAAGTACCAAGTGCAACTCGATAACGATCTCTACCGCGCGATGAAGGGATTAGATCAGTATCGCGGAAATAAACCTAAACTCATTGAGGGTGAGCTAGTAAATGATCGGGATGAAATCGAAGAGGCGGCTTAATATCTTTGCTAAGAGTCAAATGAAAAAAAGTTATAATTTGATAACTAATTTATTAATTGGATTAAGCATTGAAGACAACTGCTGAACGCGTCGTATACATGATGCAAACACTCCGTATTGAAGGCCAAACCGAGTTTGGACTTCTTTGTGGAGCATCTCGAAGCGTTGTGAATCAATGGTTATCAGGTCGCATAAAAAATATCGATCCCAGATATGCTTTTAAACTAGAAGATTCATCTCCTTTCTCGGCCCGGTGGATCATGCTCGGAGAAGGTAAAATCAAAAAATAACTTTTTTTCTTCTTTCATTAAAGCCACTTTTTAGTGGCTTTTTTATGGTCACATATGTTTAGAAAACTTGACATATTATGTATAGAGTTCTAAACTTAATTAACTACATAGAAAGTAAAAATTAATATGAAACAAGAATTATGGATAACCATTAATTATCGTACCGATAGCTTTGACGTGAAATGGTCACCAATAGATCAAGAAGTTAAAGAAATTAGGTCTGTGGATAGCGAAATTAATATCGCTTCACTTTTGAGCTTAAAAGTTAAAAGAGAAATTCAAGACATCATTATCAATAAAGGAACTCATCATGCACTATAAAGAGTTAAGACAAATAAATGTCAGCCAACATATCGAAAAGAAAAATGGTCTCTCCTATCTTTCATGGTCATGGGCGCTCGACCAATTACTTCAACTCGATAATGATGCAACATGGGAATACTTAGAACCTAAAAATTTTGGTGAAAGCTTAATGGTGTTTTGTAAGGTGACTGCCTTTGGAAAATCAAGAACTGCCCAATTGCCTGTGATGGATTTTAGAAACAGAGCGATATTGAATCCTAATGCTTATGAGGTCAATACCGCGATGCAAAGATGCTTGGCGAAGGCAATCTCACTTCATGGTATTGGCCTATATATTTATGCAGGCGAAGACTTGCCAATCACAGAAAAAGAAATGGCAAAAGATAACCCACTCAAACTTATAGCCCATGAAGTTACAGAGGAAATTAAGTTAGGCGATATTAAACTAGCGCACGAAAAATGCGAGAGGCTCAGCCATGAGAATAAATTAGCTATCTGGGCCCTGTTGAATGACAAGACAAGGCTAGCGCTAAAGAAATATCAAAAGGCATAAGAGTATTGGTGATGAGGTCGCTCCCTCCAACTCAAAAATAAGCAATGCTGGTTAACTTCAGTTATAGAGTGAAACCCTAAACTTAATACAGGCAAAGCCTTGCGCCTGGATAGCACAACTGACCGACAGTTTAAACTTGTCGAAACGGGTTTAATTCTGAATTTCACGCTTAAATCATCGCTATCAGTGGATCGGAACAACGATTTATTGGCATCTTTAATCTTCACTAATAACAACAATTTTGGCAAGTATTATGTCGATGAATTATGATAGTAGCGACACATTTTCTGGACATGTCGTTTGTGGCGACACAAATTGAAGATATGTCGTCAAATTGCAAAAATATCGACACATTATCTGGACATGTCGATTACATCGCTATATCATCAAAATATGTCGATAAAAATATCTTTTTAACCTATGAGAAATACTGGAATATCCTGGACGCCAGAAAAGCCACACAACAGCCTTCCTCTGTTGCCGCCTGCTCAAAATTTGGAAAGCAGAGCTATTTTGAAGGCTTGCATCAATGCACGAACAGCTCTAGCCGAGCTTAAACAGGCTGCAGGGTTGATACCCAATCAAACCATGCTGATTAACACAATACCTCTGCTAGAAGCAAAGGATAGCTCTGAGATTGAGAATATTGTTACAACGACAGATAAGCTTTTTCAACACGCGCAATGGGAAAGTCAAGCGGACCCAGCGACCAAAGAAGCGCTTCGTTATCGATCCGCACTTTACAAAGGCTATCAATCATTAAAAGACCGCCCACTGTGCACAGCAACCGCTGTTGAAATCTGTCGCACGCTCAAGGGTGAAGACATAGACATCAGAAAAACACCAGGGACGCAATTGATTAATGATAGAACTGGTGGGGTCATTTATACGCCGCCAGAAGGTGAAAAAACTCTGCGCGATATGTTAACTAACTGGGAACGTTTTATTCATAATGAGGAAGAGATTGATCCTCTCATTCGTATGGCTGTTGGGCATTATCAATTTGAAGCAGTGCATCCATTTATTGACGGCAATGGACGTACTGGCAGAGTTATCAACATTTTGTATTTAATTCAGCAAGACTTATTGCAATTACCTATTCTGTATCTTAGTCGACATATCATTGCAAATAAGAATAACTATTACAAGCTTCTGCTTGATGTAACCCGCGATGAGGCGTGGGAGCCTTGGATACTTTTTATGCTCAAGGCAGTTGAAGAAACATCTCGATGGACAACAGACAAGATCGCGGCGATAAGACGTCTCTCCGACCACACCTCAGAATTCGTTCGTAATAAACTGCCAAAAATCTATACTCGTGAATTGGTCGATGTCATATTTGAGCAGCCGTATTGCCGAATTTCAGATATAGTAAAAAAAGGAGTGGCAAAGCGTCAGGCGGCCTCTCGGTATCTAAAAAATCTCGTTGATGTTGGCGTTTTGAATGAAATCAGCGCTGGGAAAGAAAAGATTTTCATTCACCCAAAACTTATGAGGCTCTTAAGTCGAGATACCAACCAGTTTGAAGTTTATAAATAATAGAGCAACTGTATTATCTGTTTAGTGAAACTTAAAGATTGAGCGATGAACAAATAAAGCATGGTCAATAAAAATTTTTTCGCGCTATGTGAGAAACCTCATCGCTAACGCTAATCAATGAAGTGCCGAGAAAGTCTGTCTAACGGCATCCCAGACCAGTGCGATAGCAAGCAACCCTTCAAGAACAGCAAATCGTCGCATCGAGCACAAGAAAAAACTTATTGATTTGTGAAAATAGACAAAAGCCAACCCCGAAGGATTAGTTGGTGGAGCTGGGGGGAATCGAACCCCCGTCCGTAAGCACTCTACAGAGAGTTCTACATGTTTAGCTATCGTTGTTTTTGTTTAACGGTTCAATCACCAACGAGCAAGCAATTTTGC
>Ga0007825_1000080_pt1 | contig 31289 bp, 34 predicted proteins | sample CryBogCBE13Jul09_FD_71229 | JGI IMG/M metagenome (GOLD analysis project Ga0007825, IMG submission 71229) | Freshwater microbial communities from Crystal Bog, Wisconsin, USA - CBE13Jul09 | ecosystem: Environmental > Aquatic > Freshwater > Lake | place: Crystal Bog, Wisconsin, USA | collected... | reverse complement strand
GCGTGGCAGCTCGTATAAGTCCCTAGCGCGAGGCCGTGCCCCACTGACACGCGCTGATCGAACACGAAGCACTCGCCCTCCCAGCGGCTTTCCTCGGCGGGCACATGCTCCAGATAATTGAGAATACCGCCTTTGAGATGCACGACATCGTCAAAGCCATGCGCCTTCATCAGCGCGGTGGACTTTTCACAGCGAATCCCGCCAGTACAAAACATCGCAAGCTTCGGTTTGGGCGCATCGGCGGGCAGGCTGGCCTTGAACGCCTCTACCCATTCGGGCAGCTCGGTAAAGGCAGTCGTTTTGGGGTTCACCGCGCCTTTGAACGTGCCAATCGCCACCTCATAGTCGTTGCGCGTGTCGATCATGATCACATTGGGATCATCAACGAGCGCATTCCATTCGGCGGGCTGGATATAGGTGCCAGGCTGGGTGGGATCGACGTCCGGCACACGCAGCGTGACGATCTCGGGCTTCACCCGCACCTTCATGCGGAAGAAAGGCATGGTCTCGGCATGGCTGAACTTGATGTCGGTATCGGCACACCCCGGCAGCGCGCGAATATGATTGAGGATCGCCGCAATGCCCTCCGCCGTCCCCGCGATCGTGCCGTTGATACCCTCGCTGGCCAGCAAAAGCGTGCCCTTGATGCCATGCGCGTTGCAGGCTTCGAGCAGTGGCGCGCGGATCGCCTCCGGGTCATCAAAGCGTGTGAATTTATAGAGCGCGGCGACCGTGATCATCAATCAAACAGGCTGGACACCGATGTTTCGTCGGAAATCCGCTTGATCGCTTCGCCGATGAGTGGCGCGATGGTCAGCAAACGGATTTTTTTGGCGCTGCCAACGGCTTCGGGCGCACCGATCGTATCAGTCACAACAAGTTCAAGCAGCTCAGACGATTCGACGCGCGCCACGGCCCCGCCCGAGAGCACGCCGTGTGTGCAATAGGCGATCACCTCTTCGGCTCCCTGCGCCTTGAGCGCGGCGGCGGCGTTGCACAAGGTCCCCGCCGAATCGACAATATCGTCGATCAGGATGCAGAAACGCCCCTTCACATCGCCGATAATGTTCATGACTTCCGATTCGCCCGCGCGCTCACGCCGCTTATCGACAATGGCCAAGGGGGCGTTATCGAGCCGCTTGGCCAGTGCCCGCGCACGCACCACGCCGCCAACATCAGGCGAGACGACCATGATATTCTTTCCGCCAAAACGTGCAAGAATATCGGCCGACATCACGGGTGCCGCGTAAAGGTTATCGGTTGGAATATCGAAGAAGCCCTGAATCTGGCCGGCATGCAAATCAACCGATAGCACGCGGTTCGCGCCCGCCGTGGTGATAATGTTCGCCACCAGCTTGGCTGAAATCGGCGTGCGCGGGCCGGGTTTGCGATCCTGTCGCGCATAACCAAAATAAGGTATCACTGCCGTAATCCGCCGCGCAGAAGCGCGTTTGAGCGCGTCGATGCAGATCAGCAGTTCCATCAGATTGTCGTTCGCGGGGTAGCCCGTGGATTGGATGACAAAGACATCCTGTCCGCGCACATTCTCCTGAATTTCGACGAACACTTCTTCATCGGCGAAACGGCGCACCGAAGCCTGGGTCAGCGGGGTTTCGAGATAGGCGGCGATGGCTTGTGCAAGCGGCAGGTTGGCGTTGCCGGTCAATAACTTCATTCTCTGTCCCTTTTGCACCGCGTCGATGATGCTGCGCTCTTTAACAGAAATGTCGCATTACGAAAGAGGGGATGATGTGCGACTAAGGCTTGCGCAGCGCAGAGTCGCTCGCTATGGGCTTCCTTCCTCGTGCGCCCGTAGCTCAGCTGGATAGAGCATCAGACTACGAATCTGAGGGCCGGGCGTTCGAATCGCTCCGGGCGCACCATCACCCAAATAGAATTACGCAATCCAATTATGGGTTGCGCGGGTGCGCGCCTTTCCTTCCGGAGCGGTCTGCACTGTGTTGATTGGTTACCATCCGCCGCCAAGTGCCTTCGCCGCACTGACATAGGCCGCCAGCGTATCTGCCCGCGCATTGATCGCGGCGGCTTCGGCCGTGCGCTCGGTCGATTGCGCTTCGAGCCATTGGATGCGGTCGTCCTCACCGCGCTTGAAGCGTTGCGCGCCAAGTGCGGTCAGGCGGACATCGTCGGCAAGGGCGGCTTCAGCGCGCAGCTGCGCATCTCGAGTGTGCGCGAGGCGATTGAGCGCTGTTTCACTATCGCTCAGCGCGTTCAGAATGGCCTGCTCATAGCGCGCCGTGGCGGCCTGCGCACGCGCATCGGCACCGCGCACCTGCGCGCGGATTTTGCCCGCCGAGAAAATCGGCCAGCTGAATGACGGGCCGATGCCAAAACGTGTGCTGTCGCCCGAAAACAAGTCGCCGCCCGTGCGCGCTTGCTGGCCGAGGCTGCCAACAATCGAGAAGCGGGGGTAGAGCTGGACCTTCGCCACACCGACATCGGCTGTGAAAGCGGCAAGATCGGCATCTGCGGCGCGTATATCGGGCCGGCGTTGCAGCAGCTCGGAGCGAATGCCCGCAGCGATAATCGGCGGGGCGGCCGGCATTGGCTTTGCTTGTGCTGCCAAATCCACCATTGCCTCGGGCGCTTGTCCGGTCAGCAATGCGAGGCGATAAGCCGCCGCTTGGCGCTGTGCCTCGATTGCGGGAAGTGCCGCCGCCGCCGCGTCGAGGCGTTGGCGTGCCATTTCTAGATCACTGCGGGGGCTCTCGCCTGCCGCCGCACGCTGTTCGTAAAGCGACACAATTTGCTGACGTATCTCAATATTGGCGCGTGCACTCGCAACCTGCGCCTGTGCGGTGCGTAGATCGAGATAGGCGCGCGTGACCTCAGCGATGACCTGCAGACGCATATCATCACGGCGAGCGACAGACTCCTCCGCGCGCGCTTCGGCCGCCTGCACCGCACGGCGTTGTCCGCCCCATAGATCCACCTCCCAGGAGGCATCGAACCCGCTATCAAACAGGCTATATTGCCGCGTGATGCCGGGGATTTTGCCAATTGGCAGCAGCCCATTCTTGCTCAGGCCGTTTTCATTGCCCGATGCCGACACGTTCGCCGTGGGGAAACGTCCCCCCAATGCGGCGTTGCGATTGGCGCGCGCTTCGAGCAGATTGGCCTCCGCCACCTTAATATCCAAATTGTGCGTGAGTGCGGCATCAACCAGCGCATCAAGCTGCGGATCGCGCAGCGCTTGCCACCAATGACCATCGACGGGGCCGGATGCCGCCGGGCCAATCCAAGGCGCGGCAACCGCGTCAATCGCGGGGCGATGCACCTCCGGCCCGACGGTGCAACTCGCGAGGAGGAAAAGCGGAACGAGAGCAGTAATGCGCATAATTTACTCCACACCTGAGCGGAACAAGAGGGTCGCCAACGCGAGCGAAACGGCGGCAATCATGACGAGTGGCACGCAATTGGCGAGCACATCGGAAACGGGCATCGCCTTGAGGAACAGCCCCTCCATGATCACAACCATATGTTTTTGCGGATTGGCTTGGGCGATGACCTGAAGCCAGACGGGCATATTGTCGATCGGCGAGGTCACACCCGAGAGCAGGCTAATCGGCACCGTCACCAGAAACATGCCGAGAAACGCCTGCTGCTGCGTTTGCGCAATCGACGACACCATCATGCCGATCCCTATATTGGCAATGAGGAACAGCAATAGCGAAACGAAATACATGATGACCGATCCCCGCAGCGGCTCGCCGAAGATTTGCGTGATCACGACCAGATAAATCGTCACATTGAACAATCCGATAAGCACCGGCGGCGTCATCTTGCCGATGAGAATTTCGTAAAGCCGGAGCGGCGAGACCATCAATTGGTCAAATGAGCCCAGTTCGCGCTCGCGCGCCACCGACTGTGCCGTCACCGACATGGATGAAATGCCCGCCACGGTCACCACGAGCGAGGGCAGCATGAATAGCAGAAAATCCAGATTGGGATTGAACATGTTACGCACGATCGATTTGCCCGTGTTCATCTGCGCCAAGTCGGGTCGCAGTGTCGCGCCAACATTGGCGGCAATGACGCCGAGATAGCCCGATACAATTTGCGCGGCGTTTGATCGTCGCCCATCAAGCATCGCAAATACCGTGGCAGGGCGGTGCGCGCTCACATCGCGGCTGAAACCGTCATCGAACATGACCCCCGCAATGATCCGCTGGCGGCTGAGCGCGTCGCGAAGTTCCTGCGCCGAGTGGTACATGACAATATGCCCAAAATTGGGGCTGCCAGCCATCTGGCTCATAAACTCGACCGACGCCTGCCCACTGTCGCGGTTATAAATGCCAATCGACACGTTCTTGACCTCAAGCGTCGCCGCAGAAGCAAAAAGCACCAATTGGATAATGGGTGGGACGACGAGGATGATCCGCCCGCGCGGATCACGCAGCACCGCCCACATCTCCTTGACGATCATCGCCCAGATGCGGGTGAGGGTGGGGATGAAGCGATTCATGCGATCCGCCTTTTGTTGGCCCGCACGGTGAGGATGAAGAAGAAGGTGCCAAAGAGCAGCAAAACGCCGATATCGGGCAAGAAGAGGCTCCAATCGTCGCCTGCGAGAAAGACCGTCTGGAGCTGCGGGATCAGATAACGCGCGGGGACGAAGATCGTCACATATCGCACCCAAAGCGGCGCCGAAGAAATTTCATAGATGAATCCTGACAGCAACAACGACGGGAGAAAGGCGGTCAACAGCGCAATCTGGCTCGCGATAAACTGGTTCTTGGTCGTGGCGGAAATCAACAATCCTTGTCCGAGCGCGGAGAACAGGAACGACGATGAAATGACAAACAGTGCAAACACCGATCCGTGGAACGGCACATCGAAAACGGTAATTGCGACGACCGTACACACCGTAATCGCGCCCAACCCCAGCACATAATAGGGCAGCACCTTGGTGGCGATAAACTCGGCCATGTTGAGCGAGGTCGCCATGATCGCCTCCATCGTGCCACGTTCCCATTCGCGCGCGATGACGAGTGCGGTGAGCAGCGTGCCGATCATCGTCATCACGATGGCGATGGCCCCCGGCACAAGATAATTGCGGCTGATCGAGCCCGGATTGAACCAGAGCCGATTATCGACGCTAATTGGTGGTGCCCCCGCTTGCCCATGGTCGGTTGCGCGCTGCGCCGCCCAGCTCGCGCGCACGCCCTCGGCATAGCTTCCGAGGAAGCTCGCCGAGTTTGGGATGGAGCCATCGGTAATGACCTGAATCTCGCCGCTCCCATGCGCGACCTCCCGACCAAAGTCTTGCGGAATAACGATGACGCCGCGCACCCGTTCGCCGACAAGGGCGTCTTTGAGCGGCCCGACAGAACCCGTCGCGACCACATTGAACCAACGCGACGATTGGAACGCACCTGCCAGACTGCGTGCGGCGTCGCCATTGTCTTCAACAGCCAGCCCGATCCGCGTGCGTGATGTGTCGAGATTGACGGCAAAGCCGAACAGAAAAATAAGGATGAGCGGCAGCACAAAGGCGATCAGAATCGTCGAGGGATCGCGAATGATCTGGTAAAATTCCTTGAGCATCATCGCAGCGAGGCGGCGAGGGGAGAAGGCGGCGCTCATGCGGCCTCGCGCTGCTCGTCGGCGGCGCGGATCAGCGCGGCGAAGGCCTCTTCCATGCTGGGCACGCCGCCGGCGATGACTTTAAGTTCATCAGGTGTGCCGGTGGCGATCTGCTCCGAACGGTAGATAAGCGCAATCCGGTCGCAATATTCGGCCTCATCCATGAAGTGCGTGGTGACGAGCACGGTGACGCCCTTCTCCACCAAGCCATTGATGTGCACCCAGAATTCACGTCGCACGATGGGGTCGACGCCCGATGTCGGCTCATCGAGAAACAGCACCGGTGGCTCGTGCATCACCGCGCAGGCGAGCGCGAGCCGCTGCTTGAAACCAAGCGGCAGCGTGCCCGCGTTCGTGTTGAGATAGGGGCCGAGATGGAAAATTTCCTCCATCGCCGTCAGCGCCCGCTTCCGCTCCGCACCGCGCAGCCCGTAAATGCCGGCGAAAAAATTGAGATTCTGCTGAACGCTGAGATCGCCATACAGCGAGAATTTCTGCGCCATATAACCGAGCGATTGCCGGGCATCGGCTTGCGACTTGCGCAGATCATAGCCCGCCACCGCGCCACGCCCATCGGACGGCGTTAACAGACCGCACAGCATTTTGAACGTCGTCGATTTGCCCGCACCGTTCGGCCCCAGCAGTCCGAAAATCTGACCACGCGGGACATTGAAGGTGACATTATGCGCCGCGGTGAAATCGCCATAGCGTTTGGTCAGCCCGCGCGCCTCGATGGCGGGCTGGTCATTTGGTGCGATGGTCCGGTACGCCGCCGCCAGCGCACTCGCGCCGGTGTTCGCCCCGCCAAGCAGGTCGATAAACGCATCTTCAAATCGCGTCTGGCCGCGCTCAATCCCCGTCGCTTCAGGCGAAAAGTTGGACGCCTCGAGCGTCTTGACGGGCTCACGCAGCAGCAGCCGGACTGCGGCCCCCTTGACCATTCCATCCATCACATCGGATCGGCTGACCATCTCGCTCAGCAAGTGACGCCTCCGCTCGGGCGCTACGCTGAGCCGCACAATCCGGTCGGTGACGCGCGCAACAAGCTTGGCTGGCGGACCGCCGTACAAGACTTTCCCCTCATTGAGCAGGAAGACCGTGTCACATTGCTCGGCCTCATCGAGATACGCCGTGGACCACAGCACGCCGACGCCTTCGCCGGTGAGCACCTTGACCATGTCCCAAAGTTCGCGCCGCGACACCGGATCAACGCCAACACCCGGTTCATCGAGCAAGAGCAGCTTGGGCGCGCGCACCAGTGCACAAGCGAGGCCGAGCTTCTGCTTCATCCCGCCCGAGAGCTTGCCCGCGAGCCGCGATTGAAAGCGCTTGAGATCGGTGAACTCCAGCAGTCGCGCAAAGTTGGTGGCGCGCTCGGCCTGCGGCAACCCGCGCAGTTCGGCATAGAGATTGAGATTCTCGATGACACTCAGGTCTTCATACAGGCCAAAGCGCTGCGGCATATAGCCGATCTGGCTGCGATCTGCGGCGAGCGCATTCGCGCCGAGCACTTTGGTTTCGCCCGCATCGGGCGCGACCAACCCAGCCAAAATGCGGATCAATGTCGTTTTGCCCGCGCCGTCAGGCCCGACAAGGCCGGTCATCACGCTCGGGTGGATCGCGAGATCAACGCCATCGAGCGCCGTGACCGCGCCGAAGCGCTTCACAATGCCGGTGGCAGAGGCGACAACGTCAACCATTGCGATTATGATGTTGCCGCACGAGCTGCTGGAACGATGATCGAAACGGGCTGCCCCTGCCGCAAGCCATCGTCCGGATCGGTCACGATAATCCGCACCCGATAAACCAGATCGGCGCGCAACGACTCAGTCTGCACCGATTTCGGCGTGAATTCGGCGCTGGCGGCGATGGCGCCGATCGTTCCGTGGTACGTCCGCGCATTCCCATCGGCCGTCACTTGTACGGCCATCCCCGGTGCGATGCGGCTCAGGTCTCCCTCTGCGACATAAGCCCGCACGCGCATCGGCCGATCAATGCTGAGTGTGAACACGGTTTCGCCACCTTGGACGACAGCACCCGGCTCGCGGGCGCGCGTCAGCACCGTGCCAGCTTCAGGCGCCGTGATGGCCGCATCATGCAAATCCGTGAGTGCGCGCGCCCGATTGGCCATGGCGATGGCACGTTGCGCCTTGGAGGCTTGCACATCCTCATGGCGACTTCCCGCGAGCTGCAACGACAGCGCAGCTTGCGATTGCGCCACTTGCGCCTGCGCCGCATCAGCATCGGCCCGCGCTTGCTCAAACTGCTTCTGACTAACGGCCCCGGACCCGACCAACCCGCTTTGGCGCGCATATTCGGCGCGCGCTTTCACCAGATTGGACTGCTGAACGCGGAGTGCAGCGCGAGCGGCGGCAATATCCTGCTCTCGATTGCCATTTTTGCGTTTGGCAAGATCGGCGTCCGCTTGGGCAATCTGCGCGGTTTGAATCGCAATCGCGTCGGTCAACGGGCGGGTGTCGAGCTGCGCAAGAACCTCACCAGCAGTCACTTTCGCGCCTTCATCGACCCGCATAGCGGCAATCCGCCCCGGCACGCGGAACGCGAGATCGACCTGCCGAACATCGACATTGCCATAAAGCTTGAGCGTCGTGTCTTTGTGCGCCAGCAGCCCAAAGCCACTCGTGCTTACGGCCGCAACGCCAAGCGCACCGAGCGCCGCGATACCGATCATCCTTTGACGGTTCATATCTTCGCCTCCCGTTCGATTTGGTCTGCAATGGCCATCACCTGTCGCGAGATGACCGACTGAATCATTTTAACTTCCGCTGGGCCGATTTGGTTCCAACCGGTCGTGCGCAACACGGCCGCGCGCGCCACCCGAAACGCCATGAATTGACCCATCAACGCTATCGCGCGAATTTTGGATTCGAGCGGCGTCAATCGTCCAAGCGAAAGCGCTCTCAATTGTTCGGCAATGCGCGCGATTACACGCCCCATGACGCCGCCATAAATAATGTCAAATGCCTCAGTCGGCTCTGCCTGCTCACGCATGAGGAACATCGCCAGCGGGTCGATTTCTTGCCGAACAATCGTTTGGATCAAGGCCTCCAGCATCGCCTTAAGTGCCGCCCGCGCCGCACTTACGCTCACCGCTGCATTCATGTCGCTCTGTGTGGCGAAGAGCATCGGCGACATCATTTCGCTCATGATGTCCGCAATGTGTTGCGCACAGGCGAGGTATAGCCCCTGCTTGCTCTGAAAATGATATGTTATTGCCGAGATGGGCGTGTTGGCGGCCAACGCGATCCGCCGCACACTGGCGCCCTTATACCCCAAAGTGCCAAAAATGCGAAGCCCCGCTTCGATTAATGCTGTCCGACTCGCGTTATTCTCATTCATACGTTCGTATTAATACGAACGTATGAATGAGACAAGCATTGTTTTTGAAGCGCCTGCAACTTCAGGACTTCAAAAATTCTCTGGAGAATGGGCGCGCTAACGACCGATGAATTGCGCGGGCCGCCGCTCGAAGACCGACGCCACCCCCTCGGCATAGTCCGCCGTCGCCCGCAAGGGGGTTTGCGCCGCATGTTCGCGCACCAAAGCCGCCTTCACTTGCGCGGATAAATCAGCGCGAACCGTTTTGCGCGTTGCAATCAATGACAGCGGCGCGTTGACCGCAATCTCCGCCGCCAGCGCCGTGGCCGCCTCATCGAGCGCTTCTGGCGCGGCTAGGACATCGACGAGTCCCGATGCCAAGGCCTCCTCTGCCTTGACCCGGCGCGACGTCATAAACATCAGGTTCGCGCGTTGGACGCCGATTGCGCGCGGCAGCGTGCAGGTCAGCGCAAAACCCGGATGGAAACCCAGCCGGGTGAAGTTGGCCGCAAACCGCGCGTTGGTCGATGCAACACGGAAATCCGCCATAAGCGCAACGCCAAGACCAGCGCCCACCGCCGCACCCTGAATCGCCGCAACAATCGGCTTGGTATTGGCAAACAAGCGTTCCGCCTGATCATAAAAATCGCGCAACGGATCTACCGGTCCGCCGCCGAGCCCGTCCGGTGCCGCGAGATCAGCGCCCGCACAAAACGCCTTGCCCGCCGTGCGCAGCACCACAACGCGGCAAGCCGGATCGGCATCAAATCGCTCAAGTGCGTCCGCCAGCGCACCCAGCACCACAACGCTGACGTGATTGTGCGGCGGGTTCTGCAGCATAATCTCGCCGATATGGCCATTCAGGCTGGTGGTGACGTAGGTGTTCATGATGCTTCCTCGTTTTCGCGGTGCGCGTGGCGTCCGGCTGATAGCCAATTGCTTTAGGCGCGCGCGGACGTCGTCGCAATCGCCGCCCAGTCATCAGGCGTATCGATATCATGGAAAATTGTATCATCATGCCAAGGCTGCTCGATAATGTTGTGCTGCTGCTCGGCCCAAAGCGCACGCCCGCCCACATCGCCGGTGAGCCCCGCCAGCGCACCGAAATGCGCCCGCGCCCACAGCACGGGATTTCCCCGACGCCCCTCGAAGGTCGGGATGATGATCGCCTGATCGGTGATCCGCCGCGCCATGATGCGCAGCAAGTCTGACGAGACAAGCGGCATATCACCGAGCAGGATAAATGCACCGCGCCATTCCGGCGGCACCGTATTGAGACCTGCAGCCAGAGAATGGGCCATGCCTTGCTGATGGTCATGCGACGAGACGCTCTGCGCGTTTGCTTCGTCAACCACAGCCTGCAACGCGGTATCGTCCGGTCGCGAGACGACGATCGGCCCCGCCAAAGCCGCAGCCCGCGCCGCGGCAATCACATGCGCAACCATGGGCTGCCCCGCAATTGGCAACAGCATTTTCGCGGCCCCCATCCGCTGCCCGCTTCCTGCGGCGAGGATAATTGCGCCGATTGGTCCGTCCGTCATCGCTCAACATCTGCCAGTGCGGCTGGCTTTTGTCCAACTTGCACCTATATTGCAGTGGTCAAATGAAAGGCGTGCCAATGCCCCGCAAGGCCGACGATGTTGAACTGATTGATATTATTCCAATAATCGGGGGGCGCGAACCAGCCAATGTGCGTCGCCGCGTGGAGGCGATGGAAAAGCTGCTCGAGGGGCTTTTTATGCTGCCCTTGGTCAACCGGCGGATTGGGCTCGACGTGCTGATGGACATCGTTCCGGGCATCGGCGACGCAGCAGGAGCCGTGCTCGGTGCTTATCTCGTCTGGGAAGCGCGCAACCTTGGCATGTCACGCTGGACCATGCTTCGAATGAGCTGGCACGTTGGCCTCAACGCACTCATAGGCATTATCCCGGGTGTAGGGCCGGTCGCCACTTATTTCTACCGCTCGAACACCTACAATCTCAACATTATCAAGCGGCACCTCGACAAACACCACCCCGCCAGCGCGGTGATCGAGGGACGGAGCTAGTGCGCGGGTTTATGGTGTGGCTTCGGCGTTAGCTCGGCTTCACTGATCCCCAGTAATTTACTCATCTTCCTAATCTGCTCGGGCGAGAGATGGCTGCGATCAACTTTCGGCAGCTTGCTGTCTTTTTGTGCTTCGGCGACACCCTTTATCATATCGGGTAACGCGCTCATAATCTTGGGCACGGTCGCTATCATTTTCTTCATCACCTCTGGGTCGGTTCCAACCAACATGCTTTGTGCCGCATAGGCGCTTCCGGTAGACGTCGAGAAAAACTGGTCGAGTTCAGCCAATTGGGCCGCGCTGAAATGGCGGGCGTAAAAGAGGGTGTAGGCGTCACGCATATCCGGCTCCATCTTCGCCATCATGTCGGCCATTGGCTTGCGCATGGACTGCAGCATTTCGGCCTGACGCTGTTTCCAGTACGGATCGATGATGTCCATCAACTGGCCCAGCGTGGCTTTATCCATCTTCGCAAATTGCGCTTTGATCCGCTCCGCATCTGCAGGCTTATCGGCCGCATTGGCAACGATATTCCCAAGTTCAGCCAATTGGAGGGTACCAACCTGATCCATCATCGGCTGCATCATCTTGAAGAACTGCTCGCCCATCATTTTTTGCATCGTTCCGGCGGGGAAGATGTGATTGACGACGTTTTGCGCGGCCGCAGTTGTCACCGCATCGGGTGGCGGAGGGCCAGCATCGGCAAGTGCAGGTGCCGCAACCGGCGCGGGTCCACCATTGCTCGCCACCACAGTCTGCGCGGCAACGGGAGCGGACATCAACGCAGCCAAGGCGCCAATCAGGACATATTTTTGCATCAAACCCTCTCCTATTTTAGCGCAGACGCGCGATCTTCACCCGCTCTGCATCGGTGGTGCCAAAGCTATAGTTCGGGCAGGCATGGTATTTGAAGGCGGTATCAAGGCACAGCCGCACCTCCTCAAACCAGCCGCCTTTGTTCGCGGCAATGCCGATGGCGTCGTGTGGCAAATTGGGGTTGGACGCCACGAACGCCGCGCGGATCGCGCTCGCATTGACCTGCCCACGCGTCAGTCCGGAAAGATCGGGCAGCTTCACCGCATCCATCAGCTTTGACGATTGCGCGAAATACGCCTCGGCTGTTTTCCAGCCACAGCTCCCGTGCTTTTCCCACTCATGCTCGATCAGGCTGACCGAGGGCGTGCGGCAAAGCTCGCCGCGCACCGTGGCTGCGGCCACGGTTGGGACGGGATGGCAATATTGCGGCCAGTCCTTATCCTGCCCTTCAGGCCAAAGGCCATGCAGCACAAACGCGAAGTGATTGGTCTTGCCGCACTGGATGTTGGTATCGACCGGCGTGCCATACGGATTATTGCCCGCCGCGCGGCGCGCGTTGAAACAGGCCTCAGGCGACCAACTGAACGTGAGCAGATAGCCGCCAATCGGCACATTGCGGACATCACCGGGCTTGCCGGGCTGCGTGGCGGGAATGTCGGTGGGGAGGCGGCACGATGGCGCGGCGCTAAGCGCGGTGGCACTCGTGAGCGCGATAAGGGCAAGAGTTCGGGCGAAGGCCTTGAGGCGCATGAGTCTCTCCGTTAAGAACATATGTAGAACTAATTTTGAATTCGGTTGACGTCAAATACAAAATAGCAATCAGCGAAACACATCGCCAAAGTCGCTCGGCTCGCCTTTGAACCACGCCAGCGCATCGGGCCGGAAGAGGAAATAAACGGCTCCGGCTTGCAGCAAATACGCCACGAAACCGAGTGCCTGACTGAACGGATCGGCGGTTGGCGGCACCGGCCCGCGAATGAGAATAACGACCACCCAAATATACGACACGGTGGCCAGCCCGAACAGCACCACCTCGATCCACTTGAAGACTTCGTTGCGCTTGCGGGCGATGAAGAACCAAATCAGCACACTCATCACCAGACTAAGAATGATGCTGCCATAGGCGGCGTACACGGCAATCTTCATGCCCAAGTCAATGCCATGCTGAAACGCTTGCGGATCGGTTCCCACCGGCGGCGCTTTTGCTTGTTGCTGTGCGAGTGCGGTCGCCAGTAATTGGGGAAGCTTGATCATCGTGATAACCGCACCGACAAAACTGATCGCACAGCAACCCAAATAGAGCCGTTCAAACCAGATAATCGATTGTGGCCTGCTCATCTGACGTCCCTCGCTTTGTTATAATGGCGCGAGCCTAACCTGCCACCATTTCAAAGTCCAACCCAATATCAACGGCGGGGGCGGACTGTGTTATTCTTCCAACTGAAATATAAGTGACACCCGATTCGGCCTTTGCGCGAATCGTCTCCAGATTAACACCGCCCGATGCTTCGGTTGGTGCGCGACCCGCGACCAACGCGACAGCCGCGCGCAGTGTGTCCGCGTCCATATTATCAAGCAGCAGATGAGTTGCACCCGCAGCGATGCCGGGCTCAATCTGATCGAGGTGATCGACCTCCAAAATGATCCACGCGATGCCCGCCGCCACGGCGCGTTGCACCGCTGCAGTCACGCCGCCCGCGACGGCCACATGATTGTCCTTGATCATCGCTGCATCATCGAGCCGCATCCGGTGGTTCGTCGCCCCGCCCATCCGCGTTGCGTATTTCTCCAGCACACGCAGGCCGGGGATCGTCTTACGCGTGTCGAGCAGCACCGCGCCCGTGCCCGCAATTGCCGCGACATAACGCGCCGTCAGCGTCGCAATGCCCGAGAGATGCTGCACCGTATTTAGCGCCGAACGCTCGGCGGTGAGCAGCGCGCGCGCGTTGCCGTTGATCGTCATGAGCACCGTGCCCGCCGCCACATGCGCGCCGTCCGCACAATGCGATGTAATTTCGGCGGCGGCGTCAAGCGCGCGGAAGAAAGCCTCCGCCAATGGCAGTCCCGCGACCACCATCGCCTCGCGGGCGACCATTGTCGCGGTGAAGCGCGTGTCGGCGGGGATGACGGCGGCGGACGTAATATCACCGCCCTGCCCCAGATCTTCGGCCAGTGTCGCCTTGATGAAAGCGGGAAGGTCGAAATCGGGCAGGTCAAACATCAGCCCGCTGCCTTCGCCTTTGCACCTGCTTCGATGGCCTCTTCAATGACCCGACGCGCCTCCGCAGCATCGCCCCATTTGCCGACGCGGACCCATTTCTTCTCTTCCAAGTCTTTGTAATGCTTAAAGAAATGCTCGATCTGCTGCATCACAATCGCGGGCAGATGGTTCATTTCATCGACCGCCTCATAATAAGGGAAGGTCGCATCAACGGGCACGCAAAGCAACTTTTCATCGCCGCCCGCTTCATCTTCCAGAAAAAGCACGGCGATCGGCCGCACGCGCACGACGCAGCCAGGGACGAAGGGCGAGCGCGCCACGACCAGTGCGTCAAGCGGGTCACCATCGGGCGAGAGCGTGTGCGGCACAAAGCCATAATTGCACGGATAGCGCATGGGCGTGTGCAGGATACGATCCACGAACAACGCGCCGGACTTTTTGTCGAACTCATATTTCACGGGCTCGCCACCGACCGGCACCTCGATGATGACATTGAGCGAATGCGGCGGATTGTCACCGATGGGGATCAGGTCGATGTTCATAAATACCTTTGCGCGAAAGAGGCCTTAGAGAGTCCCGCGCCCCTTAGCGGCGAACGCAGCGCTATTCTAGCCTTGTCAGCACAACGCCCGTTGAGCGATCGCTTTAAAAACAAAATGCTCGGACTGTTCCCAGCCCGAGCATCCTGCGTGACGATCCCTCGTCAGCCCCCATTCATTCTTCTTCTCGACACCAGCGCTATCGCGTTTTGGCGGAGCAGAAGCCTCCCTAAACCGCGGCCAATACCTTGCGTTTCAGAATTATGTCATTACGTGTCGTGCCCGACCCTGTCACGCAAAGATTGTTGCGCGTAAAGTTTTTGCATACGTGTGTGTCGTGTATGCAACAGTCTGATCGGACCTAAATTTTGGGCCATGGCCAACCTCCAAAGCTACCGGTTGCCCAGCACGACTGCGCGAGCTACGAGGAGAGCATGTTTCTGTCGTCTTATGAGCGCATGTTGGTTCGCCGCTATCTGCTGCCTGGCAAGGGCGAGGCGTTTATCACCATCGTCGCTGGGTTCAGCTTGATCGCGGTCACGATCGGGGTCGCGGCGTTAATCGTGATCATGAGTGTGATGAACGGCTTTCGCGCCGAATTGTTCGACAAGTTCGTCGGGATCAACGGCCATGCCGTGATTCAAGGTTATAATGGGCGGCTCGATACGTGGCAGGATATTATGGCGAAGGCCAAGGCGACTCCGGGCGTCACCTCTGCGGTGCCGCTTATCGAGCAGCCGCTGGTGGCAACCTTTGGTGGCCGTGAGGAGGGGGTGGCGGTGCGCGGGATGCGGATCGAGGACATCCGCAACAACCCGACGCTCAACGGCAAAACGATCGATGGTGACCTGAATGCCATTACGCCAGGGAGCCGGACGGTGGCGATTGGTTCGGAACTGGCGACGGCGCTTGGCGCACAAGTTGGCAGCGATATCAGCTTGTTGTCGACGCAGGGCGAGACCACGCCGTTCGGCACGGTGCCGCGAATCGTTTCGTATCGCGTGGCCGCGATCTTCAAAATCGGCATTTATGATTATGACAAAGCCTTTGTCATCATGCCGATGCAGGACGCGCAAAGCCTGCTCCTGCTTGGTGATGCCGTGGGCATGATCGAGGTCAAGACGACAGACGCGGAGAATGTCGGCCACATTCTCAAGCCGCTCGAAGCACAAGTGGCGGGCCGTGCCGTGATCGCCGATTGGCGCAGCACCAACGCGGCGCTGTTCAAGGCGCTTGCGCTTGACCGCATTGGCATCTTCATCGTGCTAACGATTATCCTGCTCGTCGCGATGTTTAACATCGTGTCATCGCTAATCATGCTGGTGCGGGCGAAGTCGCGCGACATTGCGGTGCTGCGGACGATGGGTGCCAGCCGCAATGCCGTGCTGCGCATCTTCGTGAGCATCGGGATGACGATTGGCGGGCTCGGCGCCGTCGCTGGGCTGCTGATCTCGGCGCTCCTCCTCACCAACCTCTCGCACATCGTCAATTTTGTGCAATGGGCGACGGGGCAGAAATTGTGGGATCCCTCGATCCGGTTCCTCACCGACATCCCTGTACGCACCGATCCGCTCGAAGTGGTGCTCGTGATCGTCATGGCGCTGGGCGGCTGCTTCCTCGCCTCGCTTTATCCCGCTTATACCGCCGCAAACACCGATCCGGTGCAGGTGCTGCGTTATGAGTGAGGTGCTCCCCTCAGAAGTTTTGGGCGTATCCGGCCTGCGCCGCGCCTTTACGCAAGGCGAGGAGACGATCCATGTGTTGCGCGGCGTTGATCTCAGCCTGCGCTCGGGCGAGATCGTCGCGCTGCTCGGCCCCTCGGGTGCAGGGAAATCGACGCTGCTTCAGGCCGTCGGTCTGCTCGAAGGCGGCTTTGAGGGCAGCATCCGCATTTTGGGCGCGGAAGTGGGCGCGCTTGAGAGCGATGCCCGCACCATCATCCGCCGCAATCAGATCGGCTTTGTGTACCAGTTCCACCATCTCCTGCCCGATTTCACAGCCGCCGAAAATGTGATGCTGCCGCAACTCATCAAAGGCACCTCACCCGCCGACGCGCACACCCGCGCCGCCGATTTGCTAACAACACTCGGGCTGGGCCAGCGGTTGACGCACAAGCCCAGCCAGCTATCGGGCGGGGAGCAGCAACGCGTCGCGGTCGCCCGGGCGCTCGCCAATGCGCCCGCGCTCGTGCTCGCCGATGAGCCCACTGGCAATCTGGATGAGGCGACGGCGGACAAGGTGTTTGCCGAGTTCATCACGCTCACCCGCGCCCAAGGTTCCGCCGCGCTCATCGCCACGCACAATGAGCGGCTCGCCGCGCGGATGGACCGCGTGCTGCGGCTGCATGACGGGGTGCTGAGCTAGGCCGATCTCGCGTCACGAACCCATATGGTTCTACGCGGCATTTTAAGCTATGCTAGAGCGCGATTCGGGTGCGCCCCGCTACCAGGTAGGAACAATGCTGTACGGGCTTTATATTCGCCATCCTATTTGCCATACTCGCTATCAGCTTGAGGAGACGATCAATGAACGTACGCGATTTCACCGTGAAGAAGCCCGACGGATCCGAGATGAAGCTGGCGGACTTGCCCGAGGGCCCCATCCTGATCGTCAACACCGCCTCCAAATGCGGCTTCACCCCACAATATGCCGGGCTGGAGAAGCTCCACGAGGACTATGCCGACAAGGGCCTCACGGTGCTCGGCTTCCCCTGCAACCAATTCGGCGCGCAAGAGCCCGGCGATGCAGCGGAAATCGCGAACTTCTGCTCAGTCACTTACGACGTGAAATTCCCCGTGCTCGCCAAGGTCGAGGTCAATGGCGATGGCGCCGACCCACTGTTCAAACATCTCAAGAAGCAAAAAGGCGGATTCCTCAACAGCGCGATCAAATGGAACTTCACCAAATTCCTCGTCGATAAGACTGGCAAGGTCGTGAAACGCTACGCCCCTACCGATACGCCAGAATCGATCAGGAAGGATATTGAGCGGATGTTGTGATCAGGCGTCTTCGTCGTCCTCAATGCTCAATCCAGACGCAATTGCATTACCAAAATCGGGGAGTGCGCGTATTCGCTTGCGAAAAACAGTATCGAATTGCTCCAATGTCTTTGTTAGCCACTCAATATATTGCGGCCAGCGCGCACGGTCATATGGGTCTGGCACATCAAAATACACGGCAATGCGGGCATGTTTGCTCGCTTTAATCCATTCAAGAGACGAACCAATTTCCAACTCTGTTTCATCACGCTGCTGTTCGAGCAGTTGCATAGCCGCATGCGCCTGAGAATGGCTTATATAGAGCTCGACCCCAACTCTCTTTTTTGTTGCAACATAAAGCGCGCCGAGCCGGTATCCAGCACGCCCAATCGCAACTGACAACCATTGCTGAGGTTTAATACCGCGAGGAGAAATTCGGCTGCGTCGCTGCAATAAATGTGCCTTCAAAGCCGTCCAAAATTCAACCATCGTTTTGCGAAGATCGGTCATATCTTCTGCATCAATTTGACGCGCCGCTCGTCCAACTGAACGGGTCCAATCGTTTGGTTTGGAAACAATATTGAACTTCGGCGCGGCGACACTCTCCCCGATGCGCCAAAGCTCCACTTCAAGACCGAAGAAACGAAACCGATGATCCGTAATTTCATTGAGCCAATCAAGCGCTGCGCGATGTGGTTCAGCAAAACGGGATGCAATCCAAACAATTGTAACTGCCTGAAGCCCAGATGCGTAGGTCAGCAATTGGCCAAGGTGACCATGATCGGTTCGCTCCAATTGGTTTTCAATCAATACCCAATGGTCGTCCGTTAAATCTTTGCATAGAATGTCGGCGCGAAATTCGCCAACACTACGTTCTTGAGCTTCAAGCTCGAGTTCCATGTCGAGCGTTTCAGCCAGCAGTTGGAGATTCTCGGGTTGAGCAAGCCAAGGCGTGAAGCCCGAAGACTCGCTCTCCCAAATTTCTCTGAGTTCGACTCGCTGCAACCTACCGAGATGGTCGTTCATCTTACCAGCCCCTTAAATATGCAGCGCCTTCCCATAGGCGCTCAGCACGCTCTCGTGCATCATTTCGGAGAGCGTCGGGTGCGGAAAGACGGTGTTGATAAAGTCCGTCTCGACCAGTTCCGCCTGTTTGCCGATGGTGTAACCCTGAATGAGCTCGGTGACTTCCGCGCCGATCATGTGCGCGCCGAGCAGCTCGCCGGTCGCGGCATCGAACACCGTTTTGATGAAGCCCTCGGCCTCGCCCAGCGCAATTGCCTTGCCATTGCCGATGAACGGGAATTTGCCCACCTTGAGCGTATAGCCCGCCGCCTTCGCCGCCGCTTCCGTCAGGCCGACCGACGCAATCTGCGGATGGCAGTAGGTGCAGCCGGGGATGTTCTTCGGGTCGAGCGCGTGGGGATGCACGTCGGCCTTGCCCATCGCCGCCGCAATCGCCTCTGCCGCGATCACGCCCTCATGCGAGGCCTTGTGCGCGAGCCACGGCGGCGAGGTGACATCGCCAATCGCGTAAATGCCCGCCACATTGGTGCGGCACAAGCCGTCCGTCTTGATGTGGAAGCGCTTGTCCGGCTCCACACCCACATCCTCCAGCCCGATATTCTCGACGTTCGGCACGATGCCGACCGCGACGATGACATGGCTGAACTCTTCGGTCGTGACCGTGCCGTCCTTGGCCTTGATCTCGGCAGTGACGCCTTTGTCCGACGTTTTGATCGATTGGACGCCGGTGCTCGCGCGAATGTCCATGCCCTGTTTCTTCAGCGCGGCGGCGAGGAAGGCCGAAACCTCTTCATCCTCCACCGGCACGATGCGGTCCATCATCTCGACCACGGTCACTTTCGCGCCCATGTCATTGTAAAACGAAGCGAATTCGATGCCGATCGCGCCCGAGCCGATCACGAGCAGCTTGGTGGGCATTTCCGGCGGGGTCATCGCGTGACGATACGTCCAGATGCGCTGGCCATCAGCCTTCGCCTTGGGCAGTTCGCGCGCGCGCGCACCGGTGGCGATGATGATGTTCGCCGCCGTGAGCTCGGTGATCGTGCCATCCTTGGTGACCGCCAGCTTGCCGCCGCCAAGCAATTTGCCATCGCCCATATGCACGGTGATCTTGTTCTTCTTCATCAGGTGCGTCACGCCCTGATTGAGCTGCTTGGCGACGCCGCGCGAGCGCTTCACCACCGCGTCAATATCCGCGCTGATCTCCGCTGCCTTGAGGCCATAATCGCCCGCATGCTGCATATAATGGTAGATTTCCGCCGAGCGCAGCAGCGCCTTGGTCGGGATGCAGCCCCAATTGAGGCAGATGCCACCGAGCAGCTCGCGCTCGACAATGCCCACTTTCAGGCCGAGCTGGCTTGCGCGAATCGCCGCGACATAGCCACCGGGGCCGGAACCAAGAACGATGAGGTCGTATGTGTTAGTCAAGAGAGTCTCCATTTTGTAAATACCCCTCTCCCCTTGCGGGAGAGGATAGAGTTGGTTTGGCAGCTTGCTGCCTAGCAACTCTTGGAGAGGGGGGTGCGGCGTTTGTAGAAAGACACCCCTCTCCAAGCTCCGCTAAGTTCCTTACGGAACAAGCTACGCTGTCCTCTCCCGCAAGGGGAGAGGAACGGGTGAGCGCATCCAATATCGCCAAGCTAACCCCCTCCACATTCCGAGAAATCTCGTTGTTCCAAAAACGCAGCACCTCGAAACCCAGTGCTTTGAGATAGGCGTCGCGGCGTTGGTCATAATCACTCTCGGCATGTTGCGAGCCATCGGCCTCAATAATCAGCCGGTGCTCAAAATTGACGAAATCGGCGATATAGTAATCGATGATGACCTGCCGTTTGAACTTGTAGCCAACGAAGCGCTTTGCGCGAAGAAGCGACCATATGCGGCGCTCAGCTTCAGTAGGATTTGCGCGCATCGCCCTAGCGCGGGCGAGCAGGATCTCTCGTGACTGCAAACCCCCTCTCCCGCTGCGACTAGGCGATACATCGCCAAGTCTCGCGCCCTCTCCCGCAAGGGGAGAGGGACCTAATGATACGCTCGCGATCAAGCCACCAGCCCCAGCGGCGACTCCACCAATTCCTTGAACGCCTTCATCAATTGTGCCCCGTCTGCGCCGTCAATCGCGCGGTGATCGAACGAGCCTGTCGCCGTCATCACCGTGGCAATCGCCAGTGCACCATCGACCACGTAGGGCCGCTGCTCGCCCGCACCAATCGCCATGATCATGCCCTGTGGCGGGTTGATGACCGCCTCAAACTGCTTGATGCCCATCATGCCCATGTTGCTGAGCGAGGCGGTGCCGCCCTGGTATTCGTGCGGCTGGAGCTTGCCCTCCTTCGCCTTGGCCGCGAGCGCGCTCATCTCGGTGCTGACGGTCGAGATTGCCTTGCCGCCCGCATCGGTGATGATCGGCGTGATCAGGCCATTGGGGATGCTGACCGCGACGCTGATGTCCGCGCGGCTGAATTGCAGCATCGTGTCACCCGCGAACGAGACGTTGCATGCGGGAACCATCTCAAGCGCCTTGCCCAGCGCCTTGATCAGCATATCATTGACCGAGAGCTTCACGCCGCGGGGGGCGAGGGCTGCGTTCAATTCGCCACGCAGCTTGAGCAAAGCATCGAGACGGATATCGACCCCCAGATAGATGTGTGGGATTTGCTGCTTCGATTCGGTGAGGCGGCGGGCGATGGTCTTGCGCATACCCGAGAGCTTGACGAGTTCGTGCGGCGTCGGGTGATCGGTCGTTGCAGCGGGGGCAGCGGCTGCGGGTTTGGCGGCGGGCGCTGCGAGCTTCGGGGCGGCAGCTGGAGCGACTGGCGCTGCAGCCGCAACAACGGCTGATTTGGGTGCACCCGAGAGATCCGCCTTCACAATCCGGCCATTGGGGCCTGAACCGGTGATGGTGCTCAGATCAATCCCTTCAACACTCGCAATCTTTTTCGCGAGCGGCGAGGCGAGGATGCGGTCGCCTGCGGGCACGGGGGCTGCGGCGGGCATGGTTGCGACGGGCACGGCGGCTGCAGGCGCGGCAACGATTGGCGCGGCTTCCGCAGCAGCCGGCGCGGCCGCTGCCTTGGGCGCAGGCTTGGCAGTATCGCCATCGCCCGCCAGCAAAGCGATCACAGCGCCCACTTTCACGCCCTCTGTGCCTTCGGGCACGAGAATTTCGGTGACGACGCCCTCATCAACCGCTTCAAACTCCATCGTCGCCTTATCGGTTTCGATTTCGGCCATCACATCGCCCGAATTGACCTGATCACCCACTTTTATCAGCCATTTGGAGAGCGTACCCTCTTCCATCGTGGGGGACAAAGCGGGCATCTTAATCTCTAGGGCCATCGGACAACCTATCTCTTGAGGGATTTGCCTTTCCCTAGCGCGCAAAGCGCGGCGTTTCCAGTGGTGATCAACGCTTGCGCTGCGCATACGAATGAAGCAGTCTCACGGCGCTCAATGAAGGAAAGCCGATGCGCACCTATCTGGTCGTGATTGATGAAACGCCCGAGGCCGAAGTGGCGCTGCGCTTTGCCGCGCGGCGGGCCGCAAAAACGGGTGGCGCGATTGAGGTGCTCGCGCTCGTGCCCAAGACCGAGTTTGTCGCTTGGGGCGGTGTGCAGGCAACAATGGAACAGGAAGCGCAGGAGCATGCCGAGGAATTGGTGACGACGGCGCTCGCCATGGTGGCGGAGGAGACGGGCTTCGTGCTGACCCCCTCGATCCGGGTGCGCAGTGGAAAGCCGGTTGCCGAAATTCTGGCGACGATTGCCGAGAATGGCAATATCGCAGCGCTCGTACTCGGGGCTGCGGCGAGCGGCGCACCAGGCCCGCTGATCGCGCATTTCGCTGGTGCTGATTCGGGCAAGCTGCCTTGCCCGCTGATGATTGTGCCCGGTGGCCTGGACAACGAAACGATCGACCGCCTCAGCTAGCGACCGCCTCAGCGAGGCCAAGCCGCCATTAAGCGGCGGGTGCGGCAGCCTTTGCTTTTTTCTTCAGCTCGCGCTTCAGCTTGCGGGCGGTGTCGCTCAATTTCTCTTCGCTGGTCTTGACGAGCCAGTTATCGAGCCCGCCAACATGCTCAACCGAACGCAGGCCGTGCGTCGAGACGCGCAGCTTCACGCTCTTGCCAAGGCCCTCGGACATCAAGGTCACGTCCTGCAAATTGGGCAGGAAAGTACGCTTGGTCTTGTTGTTGGCGTGGCTGACATTGTTGCCGACCATACGGCCCTTGCCAGTGAGTTCGCAAATACGCGCCATTGCTCGAAAATCCTGAATGCTCTTGGCCAAATGGCCTTGGTTTAGAAAGCGAGTGCGCCTAACGAGATTCGCATGAAAGGTCAAGCAACTTCGCCCTTCTCGGCCTTTATGCGGCAAGCGCTCGATCTGGCGCAAGCCGCCGCTGCGGCTGGTGAGGTTCCGGTGGGCGCCGTCATCGTGCGCGATGGCGTGATTATCGCGACCGGCACCAATGCGATGCGAACCGGCAACGACCCGACCGCCCATGCCGAAATCGCGGCGATTCGCGCAGCGGCAGAGGCACTTGGAAATCAGCGGTTGGATGGCTGCGACCTCTGGGTGACGCTGGAGCCATGCGCGATGTGCGCGGGCGCAATCAGCCATGCGCGGATCGCGCGGCTCTATTACGCGGCGGCTGACCCCAAGGGCGGCGGCGTGGCGCATGGTTCGCACGTGTTCAGCCACCCCACCTGCCATCACGCGCCTGAGGTTTATGCGGGTATCGGCGAGGAAGAGGCATCCACCCAGTTGCGCGATTTCTTTGCGGCGCGAAGGGGATGAGAGCGTATCAGCAAATCTTTTTGGTCGCCGCGCTTAGCTGCGCCATGACCGTGCTAACGGATCAGGTTCACTATCGGGGTTGGCTAAATTTGTTATGGATGGTGGCTGCTCCAATCGTTGTCGCAATTGCCGCAAATAAGGATATCGGGTGGCGTGGATTGATGACTTGCCCTCTCGTCATCATTTCATGGGTCGCAGCCTCCCTCACGGGCGTACTCGTTATAGGATACTGATCTCCCCTTGCACGCCTCACACGAATCCGCCAATACTGGCCACGCATCATGGGCCAGCCTCCTGCCATAGCTCCGTTTCCTTGGGGCGACGTTGTGATCATCATCGCGCTCATTGCGCTCAATGGTGTGTTCGCAATGTCTGAACTCGCGATTGTCTCCGCGCGCAAGCCGCGGCTGCAAGCGATGGCCCGCAAGGGCGCGCGTGGCGCGACCATCGCGCTCGATCTTGGCAGCAATCCCGGCAAATTCCTCTCAACCATCCAGATCGGCATCACCTTGATTGCCGTTGGTGTCGGTGCGTTTTCGGGCGCAAGCCTTGCCGAACCGGTCGCGGTGCGGCTCGAATATCTTGGCCTGTCGCATCATCTGGCCGACTGGCTCGGCTTTGCGCTCGTGGTGACGGTGCTGACCTGCGTCTCGCTCATCATCGGCGAACTGGTACCCAAGCAACTGGCGCTGCGCGCGCCCGAGCCGATTGCCGCCGCCGTCGCGCAGCCGATGCTCGTGCTAGCGCGGGCGATGGCACCGATTGTCTGGTGCCTCGATCAGGCGAGCGCGCTCATTTTCCGGCTACTCGGCATGAACCGCGAATCGAACCAGCATGTGACGGCAGAAGAACTGCACCTTATTTTCGCCGAGGCCAGCAAATCGGGCGTGATCGAGGAGAATGAGCGCGCGATCATCTCGGGCGTTGTTCGGCTGGCGGACCGGCCGGTGCGTGAAGTGATGACGCCGCGCACCGAGGTCGAGTGGATTGACCTTCATGCCGACCCCGAGACATTGCACGCCGCGCTGGTGGCGACGCCATTCGCGCGCATGCTGATCGCCGATGGCTCAATCGATAATGTCGTCGGCGTGCTGCAAAGCCATGATGTGATGATCGAACTGCTCAAGGGACATAGTTTTGACATCGCGACGCTGATGCGCGCAGCCCCCATCATTCCCGATCAGGTGGATGCGATGGATGCGCTCGCGGCGCTCCGGCGTTCGGAGGTGCCGGTCGCGCTCGTGCATGACGAATATGGTCATTTTGAGGGGATTGTGACGCCTGCCGATCTGCTTGCGGCCATTGCCGGCGATTATGTGACCGATGATGTCAGCGGCGGTGGTCCCGCGATTGTGGAAGAGGCGGACGGGCATCTGGTCGTCGCGGGCTGGACACCGGCAGATGCGCTCGCTGAGCGGCTCGGATTTATGCTGCCCGAGGATCGCGATTACGCAACTGTTGCGGGTTTCGTGCTCGAAAAGCTAAAACGACTCCCCGAGGTTGGCGATTGCTTCAGCGAGCAAGGCTATCAGTTTGACGTGACCGTGATGGAAGAGCGCCGCATCGAGCAGGTCACGGTGCGGAAGATTTAGCGCCGGTTCGGGTGCTCGACCTGCCCCCGGCAGGCCTGCGCTCGTTCGGATGCTCGGTGATGCCCCGCATCACCTTCTCTCCTCACCCCTCCCGATGATAAGGATGCCCCGCGATGATGCTCGTCGCGCGGTAAAGTTGTTCCGCCAGCATCGCCCGCACCATCATATGCGGCCAGGTGGCTCTGCCGAAGGAGAGCAACAGATCAGCCGATGCGCGTTCGGCGGCGGTCAGGCCATCGGCTGCGCCAATCAGGAAGCGGCATTCGCGCATCCCCGCGTCACGCCAGACCGAAAGTTTCTCGGCGAACGCGACTGATCCGAGCTCAACGCCCAGTTCATCAAGCGCGACGACGACAGTTCCCGGAGCAAGAGCTGGCGCCTTGCCCCCCACATCAGGCAGCTCGGTCACGCTCGCACCCCAATTGATCCGCTTCAGATAGCGTTCAACCAGCTCGGCCTCTGCGCTGCGCCCGATCTTGCCGCGCGCAACGATATGCAGCCGCAAGCAATCGGCCTTTAGGCAGCGTCGAGGTGCATCGGGCTGTCGTTAAAGCCCCACATCCGCTCGAGATTATAAAAGCTGCGGACTTCGGGGCGGAAAAGGTGGACGATGACATCGCCAGCGTCGATCAGCACCCAGTCTGCCGTCGGCAGACCTTCGATGTTGACGCGGTGACCGGTGCTGGCTTTCACCTTATCGGCGATCTTGTTCGCCATCGAGGCGACTTGGCGTGTCGACTTACCGCTCGCAATCACCATATAGTCGGCGATTGAGCTCTTTCCCACGAGCGGGATCGAAATGGTTTCGACGGCTTGATCGTCATCCAGCGATGTCAGGATCATCTCATGAAGCGCCTCAACGGGTGGCGCAATAGTGGCGGTTTCTGGGGTGTTGGCACGTGCGAGTGATGTGGGCAAATCAGGTCTCGACGATTGTCCGATGCGTAATCTGGTCACGCAAGGCGGATGGGTGGGGGAGAAGATGCCAATCGGGGTGAGCCCGACGCATCAGCGTGGCGGAGGTTGGATCAGGGCGGAAGCGCAATTGCACGAGCGCCGGCGAACTCCACTTTGTCCATTGCTTTGCCTGTCCAGCGGGGTGGACAAATCTCCGCAGCCAGTGCGCGGCAGGCGACCACCGAGCCCTTTCGTTATAGCGCGGACGCGAAATAACTGCAATCGGCAATATCGCTGCAATATTTCGCCAATCGGCCCACAGGTGGAACTGTTCGAGATTGTCCGCGCCCATCAGCCAGATAAACCGGTGCTTTGGGTAGCGACGCGTCAGCGCGCCAAGCGTATCGACCGTATAACGCGTGCCAAATTCGCGCTCAATCGTGGTCGGGCGAATGCGGACGCGGCGGCTTTGTTGAACCGCAGACGCATAACGATTGACGAGCGGGGCCATATCGTCGCGCCCCGCCTTGAGTGGATTGCCCGGTGAGACCAGCCACCAGACCTCATCGAGCCCGAGCGCGCGCATGGCGAACAGGCTGATGCCACGATGGGCGGCGTGCGCGGGATTAAACGAGCCGCCGAGCAGACCGATTTTCGTCATAAACGTGATTGTGTCAGGGGCGAACTTGGCCGGTGCCGCGCACCTGCCACTTATACGTTGTCAGCCCCTCGAGCGCGACTGGCCCGCGTGCGTGAAGCCGTCCCGTCGCAATCCCAATCTCGGCCCCCAGCCCAAATTCGCCGCCATCGGCAAACTGCGTCGAGGCGTTCCACATCACGATGGCAGAATCGACCGCGTTCAGGAAATGCTCGGCGGTCGTCGCATCCTCGGTGATGATCGCATCGGTATGGTGCGAGCTGTGCGCGGCGATATGCGCAAGCGCGCCAGCGACACCGTCCACGATTGCCACCGAGACGATGCTGTCCAGATATTCGGTGTCCCAATCCGCGTCGGCGGCAGCCACAGCGCGTGGTTCCAGCGCCAACACTTCAGCTGTGCCGCGCACTTCGCAGCCCGCGTCAATCAGGGCGCTGAGGATCGGTTTGGGATCAGCAAAAGCGCGGTCGATCAGCAGTGTTTCCATCGCACCACACACGCCCGTGCGGCGCAGCTTGGCATTGACGGCGATGCTGCGCGCTTTCTCGGGATCCGCGGCGGCATCGACATAGGTGTGGCAAATGCCATCGAGGTGCGCGAGTACCGGCACGCGCGCCTCATCCTGCACGCGCGCGACGAGCGTCTTGCCACCGCGCGGAATGATGATGTCGATCAGCCCCTGCGCCTTGAGCATTGCGCCAACAAGCGCACGGTCGGTCTGCTGCACCAGCTGGATTGCATCCTCGGGCAGCCCCGCCGCCGCGATGCCGCGCACAAGCGCCGCATGAAGCGCGCGAGATGAATGGATCGCTTCCGAACCCCCGCGCAAAATGGCGGCATTGCCCGACATGAGGCATAACGCGCCTGCATCGACCGTCACATTGGGGCGGCTTTCGTAAATGATGCCGACTACGCCCAACGGCACACGCACACGACTGAGCTTGAGCCCTGAGGGAGCGACCGATTGGTCAATAATCTGCCCCACGGGATCAGGCAGGCCCGCCACGTTCTCGACCGCAGCCACAATGCCCTCCAACCGTTTTGGGTCGAGCTTGAGCCGATCAAGCATCGCGCCACTCAGCCCATTGGACTCGCCCGCCGCGACATCGACAGCGTTGGCGGCGAGGATCGCGTCGGCATCCGCGCGGATTGCCTCGGCAGCGGCGCGTAGCGCTTGCGCCTTTTGCGCCGTCGGCGTTGCCGCGAGGACGGCAGCCGCCGCGCGCGCGCGTTGGCCCATATCGGTGATGACGGCGGTGGCGGTGTCAGCGGGAGCGTTCATGGCGTCTTCCTACCACATCACGCTTTGGGCGCAATAAATTCCGCCCAGACGGGAAAGCGCGGGTCATCGCTCTCGCTCGGGTTCCAGACACGCTCCATCTGCGCCCGCGCTTGCCGCTCATCCATTCCCAGTACATCGCGCTGGTACCGATACAGAAACGCGGTCACGCGCCAGTTCATGATGCAATGAACGTGCACGGGGGCGTCGCCCGCCGATGCCATCGCCGCACAAAAGGCTGTGAAATCGGCCTCGGCCGGGTTGTCGAACGCGACGGGGATGTGTGTATAAGTCATGCCCCGCGCCGCCACGCTCGCCGCCTCGTCGGGCAAGGCCTGCTCGTGTGTGTGGAGCGCGAGGTTGATCACATGCGCCACGCCCAGCGCTTTCAATTCGTCCAGTTGCGCGTCGTTCGGCTGGCCCGATGTCGTCAACAGGTCATCATACCGCAAAAAGTTGATGATCGCGGGGTCGTTCATTCGGCGGGGAACTCCTCGGTATCGATCATCGCCTGCATCATGGCGGGATAACGCGGGCCAGACACGGTCTTCATATTCACCAGCGTATCGAGTTTCGCCATCACCTCTGCTGAGGGTTCATAGTCCCAGCGCGCGATATTCTCTTCCATATGCTCGATTTTCGAGGTGCCGGGGATGCTGACGATATGGTCGCCGCGCGCATGCACCCAGCCGAGCGAGAGCTGCGCGGGGGTCACGCCCTCCTCCGCCGCAATCGCGTTGAAATCAGCAATCAACTTCATATTCTCGCTGTAATGCGGCTCTTGAAAGCGCGGCCAGCTGGCGCGCAAATCCTGATCGCCCCAATGTGCCGGGCCATGGAACGTATCAGAAAGCCAGCCACGACCAACGGGCGAAAACGCCACGAATGTCACGCCCAATTCTTTGCACGCATCGAGCACGGCGATTTCCGACTGGCGCGTCATCAGCGAATATTCGTTCTGAATCGCGGTGCAGGGGTGAACGGCATGCGCTTTACGCAGCGTCTCGGCGGACATTTCCGAGAGGCCATAGCCGCCGATTTTGCCTTCCTTCACCAGATCAGCAAGCGTTCCGACCGACTCCTCGATGGGCGTGTTAAAGTCGCGGCGGTGGAGATAATAAAGGTCGATATGGTCGGTTTGCAGCAGCTTGAGGCTCGTTTCGCACGCCGCGCGGATTTTGGTGGGCTCGCCACTCACGCTTCGGCTTTTGCCATCAACGAAGATGCCGGTTTTTGACGCGAGGTAAAATTCGTTGCGCCTTCCCTTGAGCGCCTCGCCAATAAGCCGCTCGCTCTCGCCATTGCCATAGATGCGCGCGGTGTCGAGATGATCATAGCCCACATCGAGCGCCCTTACGAGCAGCTCCTTGGCATAGTCATCCGACACTGGCGGGCCATAGGCCCAGCAGATGTTCATGCAGCCCAGCCCGACGGGGTTGACCATACGGTTACCGAGTTTGCGTTTCGCGATCGTCATTTTGTAGGTGCTCCTGTAAGGGGAAGGGGCGCAATCGCCCAAAGTTTGAAGGGAGAGTCGGCGGGCAGCGGCATCGGCGTGAGCCAAGCGGGCACCTGCCCTTTGATCAGTTGCGCATAAAAACCCTGCGGCCAGCGCGCGCGATACACCGTGGTCTCGCTCATGCCGGGGCAGATGAGCAGCAAGGTCGCGCCATGCCGCGCCATAATCGCATGTGCCTGATCCGCCGAGCCGCCAAAGGCGTGATAGACGTCAAGGATGGCGTCGCCATTGCGGTGATACGGCCCAGCAATCGCGCGATGATGCGTGAGTGTGATGAGCCGTGGCCCGAGATCAACATGGGTGAAGATCGTGGTATCGGGCAAGCGATTAAGCGGCGTCATCGCCGGTATCGTCGGGCATTTGCGGCTGGTGTCGGCAGCGACTTTTTTGGGGTTCGCCGCGTCATTCTTCGGCGAGAACATCGCCGCAACCGTTGAGACACCAATTCCCGAGATGAACAGGAAGGTCGCGAACGTACCAAAGACCCGCACGAGCGCGTTGCCACTCGCCTGCAGGCGCGGCACCAGAAACCAGGCGAGCGCAACGGCACCGGGGATCGCGATCAACTGCGTCGTTGGCCCCATCCGCGTTTGCCAGATGAGCAGACCGAACGCCGCGACCGCGAACAGCGCAATCGTCGCCCATGCCGCTACATCGCGCGTGCGGCGCGCCTGCCAGAGTGCCACCAGCGCACCAACCAGACCCGCCAACGGCAGCGCGATCGTGGTCCACATCGTGACGCGGTCTTGGGTGTAGATGGGCTTGGCCTCGCGCACATTGCTCAACCAGATGCGATCCACCTCGGGCGAGACATGCTCGGGCCGCCCAACGCAATCGGGCCAGAAATGGACAAAGCCCCAGAGGATTGCGATGCCCGCAACCGCCGCGATACCGAGCCGCACCCATGGCGAGCGCGCAGGGATGAAGGCGATGGCGGCGGCGATACCGCCTGCACCGACCATCACGCTCAGCCAGACGGGCGAGAGCGCATCGCACACATATTTGGCATTTTCATAGGAAGCGAAACCATAGTAACCGGCGGCACAGCCCAACGCGAGCGCGGCACCATAGGCCTTTACCCGCGAGGCCTCCAACTGTTCGATGATCCAGCGGAACACCACGGCCGCTCCGCCGAGCGCCAAAAACGCTATCATCTCCAGCCCGATGGTGAGCGATGCCGCACTCGCAATCCCCACAATCAGCCCACCACGCGCGGGGCGGTCATCGGCAATGCCCGCCATCGTCATTACGAGAAACGCGAGTTGCCAGCCATGATGATCAATCCGCAACGGGCTGAACATCCCCATCGCGACATAGGCGTTCCAGATCAGGAAGATGGCGAGCAGATACCCGAGCGGCGACACCAGCCGCCGCGTGACAGCCCCCAGGCTCAGCATCGCAACCAGCAGCGGAAGCGTCGGCGCGATGGCCGATGCAATCCGCTCGGCATTCCCGCTGCCTAACGGGCTGAACAGCAGGATCAGTCCGGCAATCGGCAAATCGACAAGCCGCGACCAATGGATGTTCGCGCCATAGGGCGGGTTCATCGCGTGCTGGCGCAGATCATACCAGCCTTGCCCATGCAGCAGCCCACGCACCTGCATCAGCCGCATATTATCGTCGGTATCGGGCAGGCTGAGCCAGTGAATCCAAGTCCAGCGGATCGCGACCAACGTCACGACCGTGCCGACCCACAGCAGCACCGTCCAGCGCACCCAATGGGTCGTGAACGTGTTAGCCGTGCCACTCATCGGCTGGAGATCAGCGCTCATCAAGGGTTCCTTTGTTAACCGTCTCGCTTTAAGGGCGGTTGCGGTGGCAAGCAATGCAGGTTCTATGTTCTCAGGGTTGATCAAAGATAAAGACCAGCGCGAAACGCTGATGCAGATTGCGCGTTTTGGCGTGTCCGGCGTGTTGCTGACGGCGATGGTCGGCGTGCTCTATACCTTTGGCGTGTATGCGCTGCACATCGCG
>Ga0007825_1000076_pt1 | contig 32080 bp, 29 predicted proteins | sample CryBogCBE13Jul09_FD_71229 | JGI IMG/M metagenome (GOLD analysis project Ga0007825, IMG submission 71229) | Freshwater microbial communities from Crystal Bog, Wisconsin, USA - CBE13Jul09 | ecosystem: Environmental > Aquatic > Freshwater > Lake | place: Crystal Bog, Wisconsin, USA | collected... | reverse complement strand
GGTCGCGTGAGCGCGGTGATCGAGACTGAACCGGCGGAAGTCGATGGCGTCAACAGCCGCTCCGAGCTCGCCGCCGTTGAGGCGAAATGGCAGCAGCGCCGGCGCGCGCAGGCTATGGCCGATGGCGCGACGCTCATCGCGCCCAAGACCGTCTGGTTCAGCCATGACACGGTGATCGGCCGCGATGTGATCATTGAGCCCAACGTGTTCTTTGGCCCCGGCGTGACGGTGGCGGACAAAGTGGTGATCCACGCCTTCTGTCATATCGAAGGTGCGAAGATTGAGGCGGGCGCGGAAATCGGCCCCTATGCGCGGCTGCGGCCCGGCGCGGTGCTCGGCGAAAAGTCGAAAATCGGCAATTTCGTTGAGGTCAAAAAGGCCGTGTTCGGCAAGGGCGCGAAGGCCAACCATCTCAGCTATATTGGCGATGCCAGCGTGGGCGCGGGCGCGAACATCGGCGCGGGCACCATCACCTGCAATTATGACGGCTTCTTCAAATACCAGACGGTGATCGGCGAGGGCGCGTTTATCGGCTCAAACTCGGCGCTCGTCGCCCCCGTGACCATCGGCGATGGCGCGATTGTGGGGGCGGGCAGCACCGTGACTGCCGATGTGAGCGCTGATGCCCTCGCCTTGGTTCGCCCTGCGCAGACCGAGAAACAAGGCTGGGCGAAGCGCTTCCGCGAGATGATGATGGCGCGGAAGAAGGGATGAGCGGTCAAGCTACAGAACATCCCACATCGCTGTCGTCGCCTGTGGAGTTTCTTCCGGACGTCGAGACGTGGGTGATGAGGTCCAATGATGAGCGCGAGCATCAAATCTGGGTTGCCTTGCCAGATGGCTATCAAACCGAGGGTGCGCCGTACCCAGTACTGATCGCGACTGATGCCAACTCGAAATTCGGAACAGTTGTTGAAACGGCAAGGATTTTAGCTGCGACCCACCAGATACCAAAAATTATCGTGGTGGGCCTGGGCTATCCAATGCCTGGCCAAGCAATGAAGGCATTACACGCCGATCGGACGTATGATCTGACGCCGACTGCGAGCGACGCGGCATTGCGTAATGCGAATGAAGCCGTCGCGCCGGCGGGTTCCGGCGTACCCCTCGCAACGAAATCGGGCGGTGGCCCCGCTTATCTTGAGTTTATTCGGGCCAAGCTGCTGCCAACGCTGTATGAAGATTTTCATGTAAAGCCCGACGACAACGCCCTCTATGGTCACTCATTGGGGGGCTTATTCGCAAGCTCTGCGCTGTTTCATCTCCCGCACATGTTTCAGAGGTTCGTTATATCCAGTCCATCACTCTGGTGGGATAGTCGCGCATTATTTTCCATCGAGCAAACTTATGCGGCGGCGACGGATCGTCTGGGCGCGCGCGTGTTTCTCTCCGTTGGTTCGGAGGAAGAGGAACCCACTTGCAATATGGTTCAAAATCTCTGGGCATTCGCGACTGCGCTTGGCAATCGACGGTACGAGGGCTTGGAGAGTGAGACCTGTGTTTTTGAGGGCGAAAACCATGTGTCCGTTATACCTGCCGCGATTAGCCGAGGTTTGAGATATATTTATGCACGTGCGTCCTAAGTCCAGTTTGCCTCGCGCATGACCCCAACCGTCACCAATCAGAGCCACATCGAAACTCAATCCCTTGCCGTGCCCGCGCGGCATGCGCTGGCGTCGCACCATGCACATTTCGCGATCCGGCAGGGCGGTTATGTGCGTTACCAGCCGGACATCGCGTTTTTCACAGCGACAACGGGGGAGGGGGAGCCGAAGCCCGAGGATTTGCGCGCGCTCGTGCACGCCACTGGCCCCGTCGCCTTTTTTCAGGATGAGCCGGTGGCGGTGCCTGAAGGGCTGGCGGTCGTCCGCCTTAAGGATGTGATCCAGATGGCCGCGCGCGATGTGAAGAGCGTCACCTCGGACACCCCGTTCGCGCCGCTCGACGAAGCCGATGCCGACGCGATGCTCGCGTTGGCGACACTCACCGAGCCGGGGCCCTTCTTTGCGCGGACGCGGCTGATGGGCGAGTTCGTCGGTATCCACCAAGATGGCCGCATGGTGGCGATGGCGGGCGAGCGGATGCGGCTGCCGGGCTTCACCGAGGTGAGCGCGGTCTGCACGCACCCCGATGCGCGCGGGCGCGGCTATGCGGCGGCGCTGACATCCTTTGTGGCACAGCGGATTGTTACGCGCGGCGAACGGCCCTTCCTCCATGTCTTTCCTGAGAATGCGGGGGCGATCCGGTTGTACCATTCGCTGGGCTTCGAGGTAACGCGGCACACGACATTGACCGTGCTTGCTGCGGTTTAGGATTGCCGATGATATCATGATATGATATCAAACTAGCATTGTGACCCGAATCTTAGCTGATCTGCCCGATGAGGACATTAAATGGCTCGATGAGACCGCGGCAGCGCAAGGCAAATCGCGCGCCGCGGTGCTGCGCGAGGCGGTGTCGAGTTATAAGGCGGAAGCGTCTCCCAACCAAGACAATAGCTGGATTGAGCGCGGTGCCGGATATTGGAAACATCGCACCGATATTGGCGACGGTGTCGAGTACCAGCGTGCGATTCGCGAAGACCGCACACCTTATGATGAAATTTAGCGCGTGTCGGAGCCTTTTTTTGACACCAATATCTTGATTGACTGGTTGGAGGACCGCGCGCCCGCCATCACTGAGATTGGCCGATATCGGCGGCATCGGATTAGCCGCATTGTCTGGACCGAGGTTCTCGCGGGAGAGCCGCTGGAGTCTCGCGACGCTATAAAGCAGGTGATTGCCCCTTTCGACGTCGTTGAAATTGACGGTCGTATCGCGGCTGCTGCCGCCGATATTCGTTACCGCTCGCGGATGAAACTGATGGATGCCTATATCCTCGCAACGGCACAGGTGAATGGCGGCATCCTTATCACTCGCAACACGCGCGATTTTCCGGCAGAGCTGCCGGGCATCCGAATCCCCTACACCCTTTAAGGAAAGACCCGAACCATGTGTGGCATTATCGGCATTATCGGCAAAGACGACGTGGCAGACCGGCTGGTCGATGGCCTGAAGCGGATGGAATATCGCGGCTATGATTCGGCGGGGATCGCGACGATCCATGAAGGCGTGCTTGATCGGCGGCGCGCCGAGGGCAAATTGGTGAACCTCAACAAGGTGCTGGCGACCAACCCGCTGAGCGGCTCAGTCGGCATCGCACACACGCGCTGGGCGACGCATGGCGGCCCGACGACGAGCAATGCGCATCCGCAAATGACCTCGGAAGTTTCATTGGTTCACAATGGGATCATCGAGAATTTCAAATCTTTGCGTGAGGAACTGATCGCACGCGGCCACCACTTTGAGAGCGAGACCGATACCGAAATCGTCGCGCATCTGGTTAGCGAGCAGGTCGAATCCGGCAAATCGCCGCAAGAGGCGGTGATGGCGGTGCTGCCGCGCCTGCGCGGGGCGTTCGCGCTGGCGATCCTGTTCCGCCAGCACCCCGAGATGCTGATTGGCGCGCGGCTCGGCTCGCCCTTGGTGGTGGGTTATGGCGATGGAGAGATGTATCTGGGTTCGGACGCACTTGCGCTGGCGCCGCTCACGCAGCGCATCAGCTATCTCGACGAAGGCGATTGGGTCATTGTCACGCGTGAGGGCGCCCAGATTTTCGATGTGGATAACAACCCCGTCACGCGTCCGATTGTCGCCTCGGGGGTTTCCGCAGCGGCGGTGGAAAAGGGGCCGTATCGTCACTTCATGCTCAAGGAGATTTACGAGCAGCCGGTGGTCGTCGCGCAGACCTTGCGCTCGTATCTGCGGATGATCGAGGAGCAGGTCGCGCTGCCACAGATGGATTTCTCGCTCGCGGACATTCAGCGCGTCGTGATCATCGCCTGCGGCACGGCCTCCTATGTCGGGATGATCGGGAAATACTGGATCGAACAATTCGCGCGCGTTCCGGTCGAGGTCGATGTGGCTTCAGAATACCGCTATCGCGATCCGGTGCTGTCGCCCGGCACATTGGGCGTCGTTGTCTCGCAATCGGGTGAAACCGCGGATACTTTGGCCGCGCTGCGCCATATGAAGGCGGCGGGCGTGACCACCGCAGGCATCATCAACGTGCCCACCTCCTCGATGGCGCGCGAGGTGGATTTGCTGCTCCCCACGCATGCCGGGCCCGAGATTGGCGTGGCGTCCACCAAGGCGTTCACCTGCCAGATCGCGGTGATGGCGGCGCTCAGCGTCAATCTCGCCCGCGCCAAGGGCAAGCTCACGCATGAGGAGGAAGCCGAGATTGTCCGCCATCTGGGCGAAGTCCCCGCCGCGCTGAATGCCGCACTCGCGCATGATGCCGAGATCGAGAAAATGGCACCGCTGATCGCGCAGGCGCGCGACGTGCTCTATCTCGGGCGCGGGCCGGATTATCCGATGGCCTTGGAAGGCGCCCTCAAGCTCAAGGAAATCAGCTACATCCACGCCGAGGGCTATGCGGCGGGCGAAATGAAGCACGGCCCCATCGCGCTGATCGACGAGAATGTGCCCGTCATCGTCATCGCGCCCTCGGGCCCGCTGTTCGAGAAGACGGTGAGCAATATGCAAGAGGTGCGCGCGCGCGGTGGCAAGGTCGTGCTGATTTCGGATGCCGATGGCATTCATGAGGCGGGCGAGGGGTGTCTGGCAACCATCGAGATGCCCGTCGTCCACCCGCTCATTGCGCCGCTGGTTTACGCCGTGCCGGTGCAGTTGCTCGCGTATCATGTCGCGTGCGCGAAAGGCACCGATGTCGATCAGCCGCGTAATCTGGCGAAGAGTGTGACGGTGGAGTGAGGATTATTACGTATTGATCAGTACCGGACGAATAGAGAATTTTACAATTTAACGATTTATTATCCGGAATGGTTCAACATTGCGCTCAGAATCTGAGGGCAATCCGATGTATGACGATATTCAGCACACGGGACGCGTCGGTCAAACCGATTATTGGATCTGGTTTGCGCTGAATATCGTGCTCACGCTGGCGTGCGTGGGCTTTGCTAGTTACGCTGTTCTGACAGGCAACATACTTGTTGGAGTCATGCTGTTTTTGTTCATTTTCCCAATCGGTATCTATTTTCGCGTCGTCATGATGCGCCGGTGTCGCGACATTAATTGGCCGGCGTTCCTCCCTTGGGCGATGTTGGGCCTTGGCTTTGTGGTCAATCTCTTGTTCGCGCCGCGTTCCAGCATGGGATACCACATGTCGGTTGCGCCGCTCATCCTTCCGATGATCGTGTCGCTGCTCGATTTCTTGTTTGTGATCGTCATCGGTTGCATCCCAACCGCGACATCGTCGTTCAACTATGAAACCGAGTATGAGAAATACGCACGCGAATATGGTGTGAAGGAAAATGATGGGGCGCAGCCCGCTGCTCGCGCAGTGGCGCAGCCAGCGAGTCGGGCGGTGGCCCAGCCAGCGGCGCTACGTACGGCAGAGATCACGCGTCCCGTCGGGGGCTTTGGTCGAAAGAATGTTTGATTGCGGTTGCGCGGCCTAGTCGCGAGAGCCCACACGCCTAGAAAGGCCCTTTAACAAGTTTACACAGCGTTACGCAGATGAACGGATAAATACAGACCAGTTCAGACTTGCGACACACGCACTGGGCCATAACGATCTCACGCCAAAGCAAGCTCCAGTGATTGGCACTGGGGGTGTCCGGCTCAAAATGGAGGTTGTTATGAAACTTTTTTCTAAAGCGACTCTGCTGATCGCCGGTGCCGCCACGCTTGTTGTCGCAACGCCAGCGCTTGCTGACCGTGGGTATGAGCGTCATCATGATGATACGGGCGCGATTGTTGCCGGTGTTCTTGCCGTTGGCGCGATTGCCGCCATCGCAGCATCAAGCCATCATGATCATGATCGGTATTATGGCTATAATGGCGGCTATGCTTACCAGCCGAGCTACAATTATGGCTATGCCTACCCCAGCTATGGTTATGAATACCGGCGCGGCTATGAGGGCCGCGGATATGAGGGGCGTCGTTAACCGACGCACTTAAGATTATGAACCGTCATCCCGTCACGCACGGGGTGGCGGTTCGTCGTGTCAAATCACTTCACATCAGCGCAAAAATCCGCCACATATCCCGCAACAGGGGATGTGATATGGATGCAGTGCGCGCGACTGAAGCCGAGACGAATGACGTCATCGACCTAAAACGTGATTTACTGGTGATCATCGCTTCGTCGCTCGGAACGATGTTCGAATGGTATGATTTCTTCGTTTATGCGGCGGTTGCGCCGATTCTCGCGACGCTCTTCTTTCCCGCTGCCAATCAAATCGCCAGCAATCTGCTGACTTGGGCTACGTTTGGCGTCGGATTTGGTGTCCGGCCGTTTGGTGCCGCCTTATTCGGCGTGCTGGGTGACAAGCTCGGACGCAAATACACATTTCTCATCACCATCACGCTGATGGGGCTGGCGACGGCCGGCCTCGGGCTCGTGCCGACATTCGGGCAAATCGGCATAGCCGCGCCAATCCTGCTCGTGCTTTTGCGCGCGCTGCAGGGGCTGGCACTCGGCGGCGAATATGGCGGGGCCGCGATCTATGTGGGCGAGCACGCGCCACGCAACCGGCGCGGCTTTTATACCAGCTTCATTCAGGCGAGCGTGATCGGCGGTCTGACGCTCAGCCTGATTGTCGTGCTCGTGACCACGCAATTGGTCGGCAAGGCGCATTGGAATGACTGGGGCTGGCGCGTGCCGTTCCTGCTGTCGCTTGTGCTGCTGGCGATTTCGCTCTGGATCCGGTTCCAGCTCAAAGAAAGCCCGATTTTCCAGGCGCTTAAAGACGCGGGCGAGACGTCAGGCAATCCGTTGACCGAGAGCCTCAATAGCTGGCCCAAGTTCGGGCGGATCATCGCGGTCATGTTTGGCGTCGCGGCCGGCTTGACCGTAATCTGGTACACCGCGCAGCTTTATGCGCTTTCGTTTTTGCAAACGGCCTTGCGGCTCGATGCGACAAGCGCGCAGTTGATCGTGACGATCGGCGCGCTGTTCAGCCTGTTCTGGTTCATCTTTTTCGGCTGGCTTTCCGATAAGATTGGCCGGAAAATACCCATCATGGTCGGCTATACGCTGACACTCTTGCTGTTATTTCCCTTGTTTCACCTGATGGCCGATTCGGCCAATCCGCACCTCGCGGATGCGATGAGACATGAGCCGATTGTCGTGACGGGAAGTGACTGCACCTTCAAGCCACTCAAAGCCACGAATCAGATGTCGGTCTGCGGCAAGTTGATCGATTTCCTCTCGAAAAAGGGGCTGGCATACAGCACCAATGACGTCGCGCCGGGCACCGCGCCTTCTGTGACAATTGGCTCGGTCTTGGTTGATACCACCAATCCGGCAGCGTTTGATGCCGCGCTGAAGGTGGCGGGCTATGATCTGGCAATCGGGCCGCCACCACCGGGCCAGATGTGGAAAATTATCGTCGCGATCGTGCTGATCGGGATGCTCTCTGGGATGACCTATGGCCCCGTGGCGGCCTATCTTGTTGAGTTGTTTCCGGCGCGCGTGCGCTATACCTCGCTCTCGATCCCCTATCATATCGGCACGGGCTATTTTGGTGGCTTCCTTCCACTTATCAGTCAATATATTGTCGCCCGCACGGGTGATCCATTCGCCGGTTTATGGTATACGCTCGCCGTCGTGTTCGTGGCGTTGATTGTGGTTGTTGTCGGATTGCCTGAGACTGCGGGCAAAGAATTGGATTGAATTTGAACACCGCCGATGTCTGGCAAGCGCCGCTGCGACTGCGGATTGATACGCAGTCGCTGCAGGATAATTGGCGCTGGCTGCGCGCCCAGAGCGGGGGTGCTGCCTGTGGCGCAGCGATCAAGGCCGATGGTTATGGGTTGGGAGCAGAGGCTGTCGCGCGCCACCTGAGCGCGGTCGGATGCCGCGATTTCTATGTTTCGTCATGGGGCGAGGCGATGGCGTTGGGCGCGCTGCCCAATGGCGCGTCGTTGTCGGTGTTTCATGGCGTGCGCGCGGAGGACATGGCGGTCGCCACGCATAGCGCCGCGCGGCCCGTGTTGAACACGCTCACGCAGATCAGCCGCTGGCGCGACACGGGGCGGCCGTGCGACGTGATGGTCGATACCGGGATGAATCGGCTGGGGATAGCGGTGAGCGACGCGCTCAACGGCGCGCTCGATGGCCTTACGATCGATACGCTGATGAGCCATCTCGCAGGGGCGGATCTTGATGATGCCTCGGCACTGCGCCAACTGGCGACGTTCGCTTCGCTCAAGGGGCGGACAACCGCTAAGCGGCTCAGCCTTGCCAATTCCGCAGGGATTTGTCTGAACGGGCAGGGTGGCGCGGATTTCGCGTTCGATCTCACGCGGCCCGGCTTGGCGCTGTATGGCGGCATCCCGCGCGCCGAGGCGATGAGCCATATCGCACAGATTGTGACCCCGCAGGCGCAGATATTGCAGCGCCGCAGCGTCCGCGCAGGTGAGTCGGTGGGCTATAATGCACTGTTCACAGCGACGCGGGATACCGATGTCGCCATCGTCAATATTGGTTATGCCGATGGCTATCTGCGCGGTTTTTCGTGCAAGGGGACCGCCGAGCGCGGGCGTTTGCCTGTGCTCGGTCGCGTTTCGATGGATATGATCGCGCTCGGTGTTGATACCGCACCCGAACTTGGCGAGGGGGACTGGGTCAGCGTCGACTATGATTTGCCAAACGCTGCCGCACAATCCGGCTTGTCGCAATATGAATTGCTGACGGGGCTGGGGCAGCGGTTCGCACGGGTGTGGTCTAAATAAAAAACAAACGATGTCATTATGCTGTCACAAGCGCCGTGGTACTGTTTTGGCATAGTGCGGAGTTTATCAGTATGTATAGACTGTTTTCGTCGCTTGTTGCGTTGGGTCTTCTCACCGGTTCCACGGCGCTTCTTGCGGACCAACAATACACCGTCACGGTAACCCCGCTCCAGTCACAAGAAGGCTATCAAAAAGTTAGGGTGTCCAAGGCTACGATTGGCCAGCAAGAAATTATGCTGGCCATGAGCTATGCGATCAATCCAGACTGCACCGAAGTACCGCCAGGGGCAACGATGTCAATCGTCGAGAAGCCGACGCATGGCACCGTTCGGATTGACCTTGATCCGTTCTTCCCCAATTTCGCGCCTGAAAACGCGCGCTCGGCTTGCAACACCAAAAGGGTGCCAATGAAGCGTGCCTTTTATCAAGCCGAAGCCGGTTACACGGGGCATGATCGTGCTGTCATACAGGTAACGATGCCTGCGGGGCTCGTGCGGCGTATGACGATCGATATCGATGTTCGCTAACGCGGGGACTTGCACGGCGCCTCAGCGCATTCAGGTGGTGCCACACGCCTTAATTTCATCGGGGCGCGGGCGATCTCCAGCCACCGCGAACCGCGCGAGATAGCCGCCGGCACTGGGCATTTTCTTGAGGTCGATCAGCTTAAAGCCGAGGTGCGCGAACTCGCAGGTCAGCAGAGCAGGGGGCGTGCCATGCGCGGTCGTGGGGCGGTCGGCATCCACGACGATCACTTGTCCATCCTTCGCCAGTGACGGGCGCATCCGCCACAGAAATTCCAGCGGCGAGGCGATTTCATGATACATATGGATCATGAAAATGCGGTCGAAGCTGTGTTCGGGCAGTGACGGATTTTCCGTCGTTCCCAACTTCACACTCACATTGTCGAGCCGTTCGTGACTCACGCGCGTGGCGAGCGCATCGACATAGGTTTGCTCGATATCCTCGGCGAGCACGCGGCCTTTGGCGCCCACGCGTTTGGCGAGATGCAGCGTATAATACCCCTCACCCGCGCCGATATCAGCCACGGTCATGCCCGCGCTCACGCCCGCTGCGGTCATCACATCATCGGCTTCATGCACTTTGTTGCGCTCAACCTCGGTCGACCAGCGTGGGCTAACAATGTCAGCAGTCGGGCGTGCCGCGCTCGGGAAAGCGCTGTGCGGCACCAGATCATCTGGCGGAGGCGCTGCCGATTGACAGGCCGAAACCGTCAACGCGAACAGGAGGCTAAGCCTCCGCATCAGTCAACATCCTCCACAACGACCTTCTCGCCGGTGACGCGCTGTGACAGGGCAGCGGCCATGTAGCGGTCCAGATCGCCATCGAGCACATCATTCGGCGCGGTGGAAACCACGCCCGTGCGCAGGTCCTTTACCATCTGATACGGCTGCAGAACATAGGAGCGAATCTGGTGCCCCCAGCCAATATCGGTTTTGTTCGCGGCATTGGCGTTGGCCTCAGCCTCGCGCTTCTGCAATTCCGCCTCATAGAGCCGCGCGCGGAGCTGGTTCATCGCCTCCGCCTTATTCTTGTGCTGGCTGCGCTGGTTCTGGCATTGAACGACGATGTTGGTGGGAAGGTGGGTGATGCGCACCGCTGAATCGGTCGTGTTGATGTGCTGCCCGCCCGCACCCGATGCGCGATAGGTGTCGATGCGCAACTCGCTCTCGTTGATCTCGATGTCGATGTTCTCATCCACGACCGGGTACACCCACACACTGGCAAAGCTCGTATGACGGCGCGCGTTCGAGTCATACGGCGAAATGCGGACAAGGCGATGCACGCCGCTCTCGGTCTTGGCATAGCCATAGGCATTTTCGCCCTTGAGCATGATCGTGGCGGATTTGATCCCCGCTTGCTCGCCGGCATGAAAATCGAGCAACTCGACCTTCATTTTGCGGCGTTCACCCCAGCGCTGATACATGCGCAGCAGCATGCCCGCCCAGTCCTGAGATTCGGTGCCGCCCGCGCCTGCATTGACCTCGATATAAGTGTCGTTGCCATCGGCCTCGCCCGCCAGAAGTGCCGCAACCTTGTCGCGCTCGGTGCGCTCGGCAAGATTGGCGAGCGCGGCAACGCCCTCGTCAACCATCGCCTCATCGCCCTCGGCTTCCGCCATTTCCATCAGCTCGACCGTATCATCGAGCTCGGTTTTGATGGCGCGCGTGGCGTTGATCGCCGCTTCCAGCCGCTGGCGCTCGCGCATCACTTCGCGCGCCGCGCGCGGGTTGTTCCAGAAGTCGGGCTCTTCGACCTGCGTATTCAGTTCTTCGAGGCGCTTGAGCGCAACGTCCCAATCAAGGAACCGCCGCAGCAGAGTGAGCGCCTGTTTGATCTGATCAATATGTGCTTGCGCTTCTGCGCCCATAATAGTCTCCAATAAAATGCGTTTTGGGGGACGCGGCAGCGCTAGTAAATAGCGTCCTGCTTTTGCAGCGTGTCCGCCGGGGTTTCGGATCTCGTATTAGCCTTTGGCGCGGCCTTGCGCTTGGTTGCGGGCAATTCATCACGCCGGATCGTGCGCAGCGGCTCGCTCTCGGGTTTGAATGCCTCCCAGATAATGGGCGAGCCCGGATCGTCCGAAGGCCATGCCTCAAACACACGGCGACCCGAGGCACGATCGATCCGCACCATCCGGATGCCGGGTGCGCCACGGAACGGAACCACGGGCATATCGGCCATCGCCTTTTCGGCAAAGTCTTTGAAGATTGGCACCGCGAGCGTTCCGCCCTGCGCATAGCCGCCCATCGCGCGCGGAACGTCATAGCCCATATAGACGCCGGCGACGAGATCAGGCGAGCCACCGACAAACCAGACATTGGTCGGGCCGGTGGTCGTTCCTGTCTTGCCGAAGAGCGGCCGGTTCATATCGCGCAGATACACGGCGGTGCCGCGCTGGATGACGCCCTCCATGATATGCACCATCTGGTAGGCCGTTTGCGGATTCATCGCTTGTTTCGTAATCGGCTGCGGGCGGGGCATCGGTTTGCCATCCCAATCGGCCATGTTGCAATTGACGCATTTGCGATTGTCGGCGCGCCATTGGACCTTGCCGGTGCGATCTTGCACATAATCGATCAGCGATTGCGTGACCGCGCGGCCATTGCTGTCGAGGATCGAATAGGCGTTCACCATCCGCGCAACCGTCGTCTCGCCTGCACCCAGTGCGACAGCGAGCACTGCTGGGAATTTATGTCCTGCCTCGCTGACGCCAACGGCATCCGCCATTTTGACGACATTATCCATGCCGGTTTCGGAGGCGGCGCGCACCGTCATCAGGTTGCGCGATTGCTCAAGACCCCAGCGCATCGTGTGCGGGCCGGAGCCGCCTTCGTTGCCAAAGTTCTTGAAGCATTTGTTTCCGAGCTTAGCAGACTGGTACACGCAGAAAGGCCCATCGATCAGGATCGTGGCCGGTGTCATGCCATTATCAAGTGCGGCCGAATAGACAAACGGCTTGAAGCTCGATCCCGGCTGCCGCAGCGCCTGCGTCGCGCGGTTGAACGACTGGATTTGCGAATCAAAGCCGCCCTGCATCGCATAGACACGCCCAGTATGGGGGTCTTCAACGACCATGCCGCCCGAGATTTCGGGGATATTGCGCAACACCCAAACGCCATGATCGGCTTTGACCGCAATGCAGTCGCCGGGTTTGAGGAAGTTGAACGCTGCGGTCGCTGTGTTGTGACGCGGCATAGAAGCGGCCCAGGCGGGCAACTGACCGGTCGAGCCATCGGCAAAACCAATGGTCGCGACATTGCCCTCTCTGCTGAGCACCATCGCGACCTTCCAGTCGGGATAGCCTGCGGTCAAATTGGCATTGACCAGATTGTCGCGCCAGTTGGTTCCCGCCTCGAGTGTGCGCAGCGGCCCGCTCCAGCCATGCCCGCGGTCATAGCGCACCAGCCCGTCGCGCAACGCCGTCTCGGCATAGCTTTGGAAATCGGGGCGGTACGATGATCGAATCCACAGGCCGCCGCCATAAACGCTATAGGGATTGCGACCATTCTCGGGATTTTCGCCGTACATATCGATCAACTGTCGGCGGATTTCCTCCATGAAATACCCGTCGGTGCGTGTTTCGACAATCGACCCGCGATCAATAACCTGCAGCGGCTCCGCCATCGCCTGCGCATATTGCGCCTGGTCAATATATTTATAGCGCAGCATCTCGCGCAGCACATAAGCGCGACGCGCGAGCACCCGATCAATGTCGAAATTGCTCGGGTTTTTGGGCAGGGTCGCGAGGAACGCGCATTGCGCCAGCGTCAGGTCTTTAACGTCCTTGCCGAAATAAGCGCGCGACGCCGCCTGTACGCCATAAGCGTTACGCCCGAGGAAAATCTGGTTGAGGTACAGTTCGAGGATTTGTTGCTTCGTCAGCACCGATTCGATGCGTTGCGCGAGGATCGCCTCTTTGATCTTGCGCGAATAGCTGCGCTCGCTTGTCAGGAGCAGGTTTTTGACAACCTGCTGGGTGATCGTGGAAGCGCCGCGCGTTTGCGCCGTGTGCGTGACGTTGCCGATCGCCGCAACGACGATGCTCTGATAATCCACGCCATTGTGCGAATAAAAATTATGATCTTCGGCAGCCAGATAAGCGTTCACCAATTGCTGCGGATAATCCGCGAAGCTCAGCTGTACGCGTCGTTCGCGGGCGAAGCTGTGGATTGGCGCACCATCATAGTCGCGCACGGTGGTGGGCAACGGCGGCTGATAAGCCTTGAGTCGTTCAACGGAAGGCAGGTCGCGGATAAACACCGTCCAGAAGATGACCCATAAGATAAACAGGGCAGATGCGGCATAGCAGAGCCGCCGGAACCATGGCTTTTCCCAATAGTCGGCCGCGACCGTAAGGGCGTTGGTCGCTCGGCGCCTCAGGTGTAGCGTGATCGATTGGTGTTCTTCGTCTTGCATTCCGCTCTCTCCCTAGCATGTCGTCGGCGCAAAACTAGGGGAACATGCACGAAAATTTATCGCTTGATCGCCGCACGTTCATCTCGCCGACAGATTTAAGGTGTGATAGGCGATGCTTAACAGGGCGTTGACATCAGACGCGCGGTATTAGGGTTTTATATGGCGGATCAAGACATTCAGCTTGAGGGTGCTTATGGCGTGCGGGATTCGCACCGGTGGCGCAATGCGCTGCTCATGTTGCTTGCGATCATCGGCGTTGGGGCAGGAATCTGGTGGTATGCCGGACCATCGTCGACCGGCAAGGGCGGCGGCGCGACGGGCAAAGGGCGCCCGAGCGCAACCGTCGGCGTTGGCAAGGTGGCGCGTGCCGATATGCCGGTTATCCTGACGGCAATTGGCACGGTTCAGCCAATCGTCAATGCGACGGTTCGACCGCAAGAGGCGGGTGTTTTGTTCGCCATTAATTTTACCGAGGGTCAGCACGTCGCCAAGGGCACGAAGCTCGCGCAGATTGATCCACGCCCGTTCCAATTGTCGTTGCAGCAGGCACAGGGCAATCTCGCCAAGGATATGGCGACGCTCAATTCCGCACGCGTTGACCTCAAGCGCTACGAAGTTTTGTTCGCGCAAGATTCAATCGCCAAACAACAATTGGACACACAGGCCGCGACCTATAAGCAGCTTGAAGGCACGATTGCGGCAGATCGTGCAGCCGTTGGCACGGCAAGGCTCAACTTAGGCTATACCGCTGTGCGCGCGCCCATTTCAGGCAAGGTGGGTCTGCGCCAGTCTGATATTGGCAGTTATGTGACGCCGAGCGACGCAAACGGCATTGTCACCATCACGCAAACTGATCCGATCGATGTCAGCTTTGCCTTGCCGCAAAGCCAGATTGCGCAGGTGCAGCGCGCGGCGAAAGCAGGCACGCTGCCAGTGACGATCCTCGATCAGGCCAACACGACTGTGATCGCGCATGGCCAGTTCAAAACATTCGACAACCAGATTGATGCGACCAGCGGCACGGTGAAAGCCAAAGCCCGCGTTGGTAACGGTGATGAGACGCTGTTCCCCAACCAGTTTGTGAACGTCAATTTGATTGTTGATACGCTCAAGCAGGCGATTGTCGTGCCAGTCACCGCCGTGCGCACGGGGCCATCAGGGCCGTTTGTTTACACCATGTCGCCCGACAAGATTGCGCACCGCGTGAATGTCGTCACCGGACCGTCGGATGGGTCGCGTATCGCGATCACCTCGGGCCTAACGGGCGATGAGATGGTGATCTATGAGGGTGCGGACCGCATTGATGATGGCAGCAAAGTCACGACCGCTGATGGTCATGGGCGTGGCGGCCAAGGTGCTGGTGGCGCCGCTGGCGGAAAGAGTCGTGGTCATCATCAGCATGATAAGAGTGCTGCCGCGCAGTGACTCCGCTTAATTGACCGCTGACACGAACGATAGGATGCAGAGCGACGTGGCCGATATGCCGACCCAAGAGTTCGATGAAGCGGCGGAAGCCAGCGAGGCCAATCCATCGCGGCTGTTTATCCTGCGTCCGGTGGCGACCACGCTGCTGATGATCTCGATCCTGCTGGCAGGCTTGGTCGCGTTCCGTTTCCTGCCGCTGTCAGCGCTTCCCGAGGTTGATTATCCGACGATTCAGGTGCGGACGCTGTATCCGGGCGCAAGCCCTGATGTGATGGCGCTGACCGTGACCGCGCCGCTGGAGCGGCAGTTCGGCCAAATGGCCGGGTTGAAGCGGATGTCGTCGGTGTCGTCAGCCGGTGCCTCGGTCATTACGCTTCAATTCGGGCTTGATCTGACACTCGATGTGGCGGAGCAAGAGGTGCAGGCCGCGATCAACGCTGCCACGACCTTGCTCCCGACCGATCTGCCCGCGCCCCCTGTTTACGCGAAGGTGAATCCGGCTGATGCGCCGATTCTCACACTTGGTATCACGTCGGACAGTCGTCCGCTCTATGATGTGCAGAATATTGTCGATCAGCGCTTGGCGGGCAAGCTCGCGCAAGTGTCGGGCGTCGGGTTGGTGTCGCTCTCGGGTGGGCAGCGGCCAGCAGTTCGGATTCAGGCAAATATTGGTCAGCTCGCGGCGCGCGGCCTCTCGATGGAGACGTTGCGCACTGCGATCTCGGCGGCAAACGCCAATGGCGCAAAAGGCAGCTTCGACGGGCCGACGCGGAGTTGGTCAATCAATGCCAACGATCAGCTCAACAGCGCGGTCGATTATCGTAACCTCATCGTCGCGTATCATGATGGTCAACCGATCCGGTTGAGCGATGTCGCGACCATCGTCGATGGTTCGGAGAATGTGCGGCTGGGCGCGTGGATGAACAATCAGCCCGGCATCATTCTCGATATTCAGCGGCAACCGGGTGCGAATGTGATCGGCACGGTCGACAGCATCAAGGCGACATTGCCCGAGCTGAACAAATCACTTCCCGCCGATATTCATGTGACGGTGCTGGCGGATCGCACGACCGGCATCCGCGCGTCCGTCGGCGATGTCGAGTTCGAGCTTGTGCTCGCCGTGCTGCTCGTTGTGCTGGCGATTTTCCTGTTCCTCGGGAGTCCGCGCGCGACGCTCATTGCCTCGCTTTCGGTGCCGCTGTCTCTCGTTGGTACGTTCTGCGCGATGTATATGCTGGGTTTCTCGCTTAATAACCTGTCGCTGATGGCGCTCACCATCGCGAGCGGATTTGTGGTGGATGACGCGATTGTGGTGATCGAGAATATCGCCCGCCATGTTGAAGAAGGGATGCCGCCGTTCAAAGCGGCGTTGCGCGGTTCGCGCGAGATTGGCTTCACCATCATCTCGCTGACGATTTCGCTGGTGGCCGTGCTCATTCCGCTATTGTTTATGGGCGATATTGTCGGACGGCTCTTCCGCGAGTTTGCGATCACCTTGGCGGTGACGATCCTGATCTCGGCCTTCGTTTCGCTCACACTGGTACCAATGCTCTCGGCGCGCTGGTTGCGGCATGAGCGCCCGCAAGATGCGCCCAAGATTGTGCAAACCACGCAGCGCTGGTTCGGCAATCTCTCCACGCAATATGCCAAAGGCCTTGATTGGGTGCTGGCGCGGCAGAGCTTCATGCTGATCCTGTTCGGCGCGACGCTTGCAGTCACCGCGCTGCTGTTCATCGTGATCCCCAAGGGGCTATTCCCCGAGCAGGACACGGGCCAGCTGCAGGCGACGATTGTGACGGACCCCGGCACGTCGTTCGCACGCATGGCCACCATTCAGCAGAGCGTTGCCGATGCACTGCTCGCTGACCCCGATGTCGCGAGCCTTTCGTCCAATATCGGCGTTGATGGCCAGAATAATACGCTCAACGTGGGCCGGATGGCGATCAATCTGGTCGATAAATCGAAGCGCACCAGCGGGCAGCAGGCAACGATGGCGCGGCTTGCCTCGCGCGCAAACAATGTCGCCGGTGCGCATCTGTATCTCCGCCCCGTGCAAGATCTGACCATCGATGCTGAGGGCGGCGCGACCGCGTATCACTTCGCGTTGCAGGGCGCGGATGATGGCGAGATTGCGCGCTGGACGCAGGCGCTCGTTACCGAGCTGAAAGACCAGCCCTATGTCAAGCATGTGTCATCCGATGCGCTGCTGACGGGCAGTTCTGTGCGCGTGAATGTGAACCGAGATACCGCCGCGCGGCTTGGGATCACCGCAGCCGCCGTCGATGCGGCGCTCTACGATGCCTTTGGGCAGCGGATTATCTCGACGATCTTCACGTCATCGACGCAATACCGGGTTATTCTGGAAGGGCCGCCGAACATGCAAACGGCGCCCGAGCAATTGTCGCAGCTTTATATTCCCGGCACCAACAACAGCGCGGTGCCGCTCTCGGCCATCGCGACAATCACCACCGAGCAGTCACCGCTTGAGCTCAACCGCGTGTCGCAATTCCCGTCGGCATCGATTGGCTTCGATCTGGCACCGGGGCACTCGTTGGGCGCGGCGGTGAACACGATTACGGCGGCTGAAAAGCGCATCGGCGTTCCGGCGAGCATTACGACGCAGTTTCTGGGGGCAGCGGATGCGTTCCGCGCGGCGCTGGCCAACGAGTTCTGGCTGATCCTCGCGGCATTGATCTGCGTCTATATTGTGCTCGGGGTGCTTTATGAGAGCTTCATCCATCCGCTCACGATCATTTCAACGCTGCCATCGGCGGGCATCGGTGCGTTGCTCGCGCTGATCCTGACCGGCAATGATCTGGGGGTGATCGGGATTATCGGCATCGTGCTGCTCATCGGCATTGTCAAAAAGAACGCGATCATGATGATCGACTTTGCCGTCTCTGCGCGGCGCGATGAAGGACTGAGTGCCGAGGCGGCCATCCGACAAGCGGCAGCACTGCGCTTCCGCCCGATCATGATGACGACCTTCGCCGCGCTGTTCGCGGCGCTCCCGCTGGTGTTCGGGACGGGGATGGGCGCGGAATTACGGAGCCCGCTCGGTCTTGCCATCGCAGGTGGCCTGATCCTGAGTCAGGCGATTACGCTGTTCACAACGCCGGTCATCTATCTTGGGTTTGAGTCGCTTGCCGAGCGCTGGGCGGAACGCAAGCAAGCGCGGACGGTGGCGACCGCATGAATATTTCGGCGATCTTCATTCGCAGGCCGATCGGAACGATCCTGCTGACAATGGGGATCGTCCTCGGCGGCGTGGTCGGGTTTAACGCGCTGCCGGTCGCGCCATTGCCGAATATCGATATTCCGACCATTCAGGTGCAGGCGAACCTTCCTGGGGCGAGCCCGTCAACTATGGCCTCATCGGTTGCCGGCCCGCTTGAGCGCCACCTCCAAACGATTGCGGGCGTGAACGAGATCACGTCACAATCGCAAACGGGCCAAGCCACGGTCTCGATGCAGTTTGATTTCAGTCGCAACATCGATGGTGCCGCACGCGATGTGCAGGCCGCAATCAATGCCTCGCGCGCCGATTTGCCCGCCACGCTGAAATCCAACCCCGTCTACCGCAAGGCGAATCCAGCGCAGGCGCCTGTCCTCATTCTCGGGCTGACCTCGCCAACGCGGACGCCCGCACAGATTTATGATGCGGTGTCGAACCTCGTCGTTCAGCGGCTCTCGCAGATTGACGGCGTGGGCGATGTTGAACTCGGGGGCGCTTCGCTGCCGGCCACGCGCATTGACGTCAATCCGCTCGCGGTCGCGCGCTACGGCCTGAGCATGGAGGAGGTGCGCGGCGCGATTTCCGCCACGAATGCCAATCGTCCCAAGGGTGTGATCGACTCGGGTGGCACGGCCTTCCAGATTTATGGCAATCATCCGGCCGTTTCAGCTGCTGATTATAAGGATCTGGTGGTTGCCTGGCGAAACGGCGCGAGTGTCCGCCTGCGTGACATTGCCAATGTGTATGACGGGCCGGAAGACTCGCGCAACATGGGGCTGTTTAACGGCAAGCCCGCCGTGATGGTGCTGATCAGCCGCCAGCCGGGCGCGAACATCATCAAGACGGTCGATGCCCTGAAAGCGCAATTGCCGGGTCTGGAAGCGTCACTGCCCGGCGATATTCATGTGCAGGTCGCGTCTGACCGGACGCTGACGATCCGCGCGTCGCTGCGCGACGTCGAGATTTCGCTCATCTTCGCCACACTGCTTGTTGTATTGGTCGTCAGCCTGTTCCTGCGCTCGTGGGGCGCGACGTTGGTCCCCGCGGTCGCGGTGATTGTGTCGCTCGTGGGCACCATTGGCGTGATGTCGCTGCTCGGCTTCTCGCTCAACAATCTCTCGCTGATGGGGCTGACAATCGCGACCGGTTTCGTGGTGGATGATGCGATTGTGGTGCTCGAGAATATCTCGCGCCATGTGGAAGAGGGAATGCCCCCGTTTGAAGCGGCGCTCAAAGGTGCGGGCGAGGTCGGCTTCACCGTCATCTCGATCAGTATCAGTCTGGTGGCGGTGTTCATCCCGATCCTGTTCATGGGCGGGCTGCAGGGCAAACTTTTCAGCGAATTCGCTGTCACGATCACCACGGCCGTGATGATCTCGCTGGTGATTTCGTTGACGACGACGCCGATGCTCGCCAGCCTTATGCTCCGCAACAAGCCCAAGACTGTTACGTCAGTAAAGCCCTCGCGATTGCAATGGGTCGGAAATTTGGCCGAGAAGGGCTTTGATCGCGCGCACCGCAGCTACGCCAAATCGCTCGACTGGGCGTTAGCAAACAAGGTTGCGATGCTGGTGGTGCTGGTGGGCTGTGTCGGGCTCACGGCGGTGATCATCGCTGCCGTGCCCAAAGGGCTTTTCCCCGAGCAGGATACCGGCGCGATGGTCGGCGGCCTGCGGGCGGACCAGTCAATATCCTTCGACACGATGAGCGGCAAGCTCAAGCAGATCGTCGGCATCGTGAAAAGTGATCCGGCGGTTCAGAATGCCGTGGCGTTCACAGGCGGGCGGCGCGCGGGCGGCGGCTTCATGTTCGTTATCCTCAAGCCGGTGCGCGAGCGCGATCCGGTGCGCACGGTGATCGGGCGGTTGCGGCCCAAACTGGCCCGCGTGACCGGCGTCAGCGTCTTTCTGAATCCGGTGCAGGACCTGCAAGTTGGCGGGCGCGGCGGTAATGCGCTGTATCAATATACGCTCAAGGCCGATGATGGCGCGGTGCTCAAGGCCGCGGCCCTCAAGCTCACCGCAGCGCTCAAGCATGACCCGATGCTGACTGACATTGACCTCGACCAGAATGACAGCGCAACCGAAGCCTATGTCACGATAGACCATGATGCTGCCGCCAAGCTGGGCCTGACCAACACGGTGATTGATAACATCCTGTACGATGGCTTTGGCCAGCGGCAGGTGGCGATCATTTACAGCGGGATCAATCAATACCATGTCGTGCTGGGCGTCGATCAACGCTTTGCACTGAGCCCAAATGCACTGAGCCAGGTTTATCTGCCCACCAGCCCAACAACAAACACCACGGGTGTGAACACTGCGGCCTCCGCGAAAACGCCGCTCTCGAGCATCGCGACGTGGAACACCGATGGCGCGCCTTCCGAGGTGAACCACCAGGATGCGTCACCATCGGCCACCATCTCGTTCAATCTCGCCGGCAAAGCGTCGCTTGGCGATGCCGCAATCGAAATTGCGAAGGTGCAAAACCAACTCGAACTGCCTGAGTCGGTGCATGGCGGATTTGCCGGGACGGCCAAAACCTTCGGCCAGTCGAGCTCTTCAACCCCGCTGATCATTCTGGCCGCGTTCGTAGTGATCTATATTGTGCTCGGGATTTTGTATGAGAACCTCATTCACCCGATCACTGTGCTGTCTACACTGCCCTCGGCGGCGATGGGTGGCGCGTTGGCGCTGCTGGTGGCAGGCGCGCAATTCGATATTATCGCGACGATTGGTCTGCTGCTGCTGATCGGGATCGTTAAGAAGAACGCGATTATGATGATCGATTTCGCGCTGATTGGTGAGCGCGAACGGGGGTTGACCCCGGTTCAGGCGATCCGCGAGGCGGCGCTGTTGCGCTTCCGGCCTATCCTCATGACGACATTGGCCGCCGGCTTTGGCGCGCTGCCGCTCGCGCTTGGCTTTGGCGACGGGGCCGAATTGCGGCGGCCACTCGGCATTGTCATCATCGGCGGGCTGATCGCCAGCCAGATGATTAGCCTGTTGACGACGCCGGTGGTTTACCTTGCGCTCGACCGGCTGCGCTCGCGCCAGAGCCGCATAAGGATGATCAAAATTCCCGTTCCCACTGCCCAGACTGGTGCCGTACAATTATGATCCGTAAACTCACCCCGTTCCTCGTCCTCCCGCTCGCCGCCTGCAGCTTTACGCCGCACGCTGAGCGCCCCGGTGTCACGCTGCCCGCGCAATTCGCGGGTGACCCCAACTGGCGGCCCGCCCATCCGTCCGACGATGGCCCAAAGGGTGACTGGTGGACGTCGTTCAACGACCCCGTGCTGACCGATCTGGAGGGGCGCGTCGTTAAGGCCAACCAGACAATTGCCGCCGCTGTCGCGAGCTATGACGAAGCGCGCGCCGTCGTGGGTGAAAACCGCTCGAACCTGCTGCCGAGCGTGAGCGCGAGTGGCAGTGCCTCAAAAAGCCAGACCTTCTCGGGCGGCGGCACCACGACCCAGAGCGGCGGGCAAATCACCTCGGGCACCACGCATTACAGCGTTTCCGCTAGCGCGTCTTGGACGCTTGATTTCTTCGGCGGGCTGCGGTCGACGCTGGCGCAAAGCAAAGCCAGTGCGGCGGCGAGCGCTGGTGATCTCGCCAACGCCATCCTGGCGGCACAGGGCGAGCTCGCGCTCAACTATCTGCAGCTCCGCGCAGTGGATGCGCAGCGCCAGATCGATACCGCGACCATCGAGGCCTATACCAAAGCGCTAACCATCACGCAGAACCGCTATAATCAGGGCGTCGCCGCGCGGATCGACGTTCTTCAGGCGCAAACCCAGCTTAAGAATACGCAGGCCGAGGCGACCGATCTTGAACGCCAGCGCGCGGTGCTCACCCACGCGATTGCCGTGCTCGTCGGTGAGAGCCCCTCGCTGTTTACGCTCGCGCCCGCCGATCATTTCGCGTCGACCGTGCCGCAGGTGCCTGCCATTCTGCCCGCCGAGTTGCTTGAGCGACGGCCCGACATTGCGGCGGCCGAGTGGCGCGTGGCGGCGGCGAACGAGGGCGTCGGCATTGCCAAGAGCGCCTTTTTCCCGACTTTCACGCTCACGCCGAGTGTCAGCAGCAATTCGAGCCAGTTCAGCCAATTGCTCTCGGCGAGTTCGAGCCTGTGGTCGCTCGGTGGCAATGTCGCCGCAACGCTTTTCGATTTCGGTGGGCGGCTGAACAAAGTGCGCGGCGCCAAGGCGAGCTATGCGCAGACCGTTGCGCAATATCGCGGCACCGTGCTCACCGCGTTCCAGCAGGTTGAGGATGATCTGGCGGGTGTCAATTTCTACGCGACCGAGGAGGCGCAGCGCCGCGCCGCTTCCGAAGAGGCGGACCGGGTCGAGGCGATCACGCTCAACCAGTATAAAGCGGGGCTGGTGGCCTATTCGAACGTGATCACGGCGCAGGCGACCGCGCTCAGCACGCAGCAGGCGGCGATCACCGCGACGAGCAATCGCCAGCAGGCCACAGTGTCGCTCATTCAGGCAATTGGTGGTGGCTGGGATCATCCAGCGGTCAAATAACGCCTCAGAGGCGATTTAAACACTGATACAGCGTCCTATTTGGTTATTTGCACCCCATGTAGCGCGTGTGTTGGATCGGCGCTGTAGCCCGCCTTAAAATGGCTTACGGCGCATCGGCTTCGGGCGGCGCATCAAACAGGCCATTGCTGACGCCCGCAGGTGGGGTGATCCCCAGATGCGTCCACGCCATACCATTGAGGCAGCGCCCGCGCGCCGTCCGCGCCACCAGCCCAAGTTGGATGAGATAAGGCTCGATCACCTCTTCCACCGTATCACGCGGCTCCGAAAGCCCCGCCGCCAGCGTCTCGACGCCCACAGGCCCACCCTTATACACATCGGCGATCATGTTGAGATAGCGCCGGTCCATCGCGTCTAAGCCGAGCGAGTCCACCTCCAGCCGATTGAGCGCATCATCGGCGACCTTCGCGTGAACCACGGCCTCGCCCGCGACGTTGGCGAAATCGCGCACCCGCCGCAGCAAGCGCCCGGCAATCCGCGGCGTACCGCGCGCGCGCCGCGCGATCTCGCGTGCGCCATCGGGGGCGATCCCCAAACCGAGCAGCCCCGCCGCGCGCGTCACGACGCGCTCCAGCTCATCCACCGTATAGAAATTGAGCCGTACCGGAATGCCGAAGCGATCGCGTAAGGGCGTCGTCAGCAGCCCCTGCCGCGTCGTGGCACCCACCAAGGTAAAGCGCGGCAGATCAATACGGACGCTACGCGCCGATGGCCCCTCGCCAATCATCAGGTCCAGCGCGCGGTCTTCCATCGCCGGATAGAGGATTTCCTCGACGGCGGGCGCGAGCCGGTGAATTTCATCGATGAACAGCACATCGCCGTCCTCCAAATTCGTCAGCAACGCCGCGAGATCGCCCGATTTGGCGATCACCGGGCCCGATGTCGCGCGGAAGCCCACGCCCATTTCGCGCGCGATGATCTGCGCCAGCGTCGTTTTGCCCAAACCCGGCGGGCCGAAGAACAGCACATGGTCAAGCGCTTCGCCGCGCTGGCGGGCGGCGGAAATGAACACGCGCAAATTCTCGCGCGCCGCCTGCTGGCCGACAAACTCCTCCAGCGATTTCGGGCGCAGCGCGGCATCGACATCTTCGGGAAGCGCGGCAGGGGTGGTGAGGGGGTTGGTCATGAAGTCCAGTTCAAAGCGCGTTTCGCTTGGCGCGCATGATGAACGATGCGGACGATCAGCACAATGTCATCGTGCACAATATAGAATATCCGATGTTTGCGGTGGACGAGGCAGCGAATACCCTTGCCGAGTTTGGGTATGGCGGTGCCAGCGAGCGGATAGCGGCTCAGCAGGTCGAAGGTAGCTTCAAAACCATCAGCATAAGCATCGGCAATCTCGCGTCCGAACCGTTCTTCGCTATAGTCGTCAATTGCCGCAAGGTCAGCCCGCGCCGCCGGACTAAGTTCAACGTCAGCCACGCCGCGCGTGACGTTCAGCAACGATCTCTCTCAGAACTTCTTTAGCAGGCTTGTGGATCACGCCCGAGGCCAGACCTTCTTCAATCAGTCCGCGGAGCAAGACGGTCTCTTCTTCCTCGGCCGCTTGCTGATCACGGCGGACAAGATCACGCATATAATCGCTGGCAGAGGAATAGCTCCCTTCGGCGACGCGACTTTCCACCCATTCTTTGAGGGCAGGCGGGATGGAGATATTGAGCTGTGACATAGGATATTTATAGGGAATCGTAGGAATTTGTCAATTGCAGGAAGAGTGGCGCGCGGCATCAACATCTTCAGGCAGCGCGGCGGGGGTGGTGAGGGGGTTGGTCATTTTGTCGCCTTAGTAATCGGCTTAGTGACTTGTGTAATTGGGGCAGGTTGCTTGTCCTTGGAAACCAAATTGCTTCCAGCGACCGTTGCGCTTCCGACGAACAGACCTAGACTAATCCAGCCTACTGCAGGAATGATCCATACAAAATGACCTCTCTTATCAATCATATCCTTTCTTAAGCTCGCCTCTTTTTCCGCTTCGAACGTTTGTCCCCGAGCGATCATAAGCCAGAAGACCCGATACTGTTCTGTCGGCCCGATCATTCGCTGAGTGAAAATTTGACTCAACCAAGAGACAGCAAGTGCGGCAAGAACTCCAATTATACACAATACACAAGCTTCGCGCTTCCCGTCCAATGTCACATAGTCGCTATTCAATAAAGCAACCGCTGTTCCGCTATTTAATAAAAGAAGAGTGGAAGTGATAAATTTATATTCTGAGACGTGTTGATAGATTAACCTATCAACCGAGCCACCCATTCGCTCGAACTCAGTTTCAGCAATTTTCTGTAAGTCGAGTGTCTGCATAGGACCAACTTCATTTTCCATCACTTCGCCGCCTTCTTCAACGCCAGCCGCACGAGCGCATCGAGGCTGGCCTCTGCGCCGAGTTCATCGCCGGCCGCCGCAACCGCCGTTCCCGCCTCGGCGGGCTTAAAGCCGAGGTTCATGAGCGCGGAGACGGCATCGCGGGCGTTGCTCGTTGCGGTAGATTGAGCGCTGCCCTCCGAAGGCAGAGGCTGAATGCCTCCTACGATGAAGTTGGCGCCACCCAGCGCCAGCGCGCCGACCTTGTCCTTCAACTCGCGCACGATCCGCTCGGCGAGCTTCGGGCCAACACCACTCGCGCGCGCGACCATCGCCTTATCCTGATGCACAATCGCCGCGCTTAACTCATCGGGCGCGAGTGCGGAGAGGATGTTGAGCGCCACGCGCCCGCCCACGCCCTGCACGCCGGTGAGCAGCCGGAACCAGTCGCGCTCCGCCGCGCTGCCAAAGCCGAACAGCGTGATCGCGTCCTCGCGCACGTGCATCTCGGTGTACAGCATCACGGTGCCGCCGATGGGGCCCAGCGCGCCGAGCGTCCGTGTGCTCGCTTGAACGAGATAACCGACGCCGCCCACATCGAGCACGGCATGGTCGGCGGCGGCCTCGGCGAGCGTTCCGGTGAGGCGGGCGATCATCTTGCGGCGCTCATACTGTTGCGTTGGCGATCCCGTGCTCCGGCGGAGGCCGGAGCTTTGCGGTCTGTGCGACCAGAATTCCGGCCTTCGCCGGAATACACCCTTATCCGCGTCATCCTGCCATCACCCGTTTGCTCGCCAAAAAATGCGCATGCGTGATCGCCACAGCGAGCGCATCCGCCGCATCCGCGCCCGCGATGTTCACGCCGGGCAGCAGCCGTTGCACCATGGCATGCACCTGCGTTTTGTCTGCATTGCCCACGCCCACCACCGCCTTTTTCACCAGCCTTGCGGCATATTCATCGACGATCAGACCGGCGCGCGCAAGCCCGAGCAGGATGACGCCGCGCGCTTGCCCGAGCTTGAGCGTCGATTGCGGGTTCGTGTTCTGGAACACTTCTTCAACACCGGCGCTAATCGGCTGATATTGAAGAATAATATTGGTGAGTGCGGCATCGAGCGTGACGAGGCGCTGGGGCAGCGCGGCCTTCGCATCGGTCTTGATCTGGCCATTGGCAATGTGGCTCAGCCGGTTGCCATTGGCCGCAATCACGCCCCAGCCGGTGCTGCCAAGGCCGGGATCAAGGCCGATGAGGATCAGCCCAGCTTCTCCATCACCTCGTCGGGGATTTCATAATTGCCCCAGACGGTTTGCACATCGTCATCTTCCTCGAGCGCGTCGAGCAGCTTGAGCAGCGTCAGGGCGTTGGCCTCATCAACCGCGACCATCGTCTGCGGCTTCCACGCGAGCTTTGCCCCTTCGGGCGCGCCGAGCACGGGCTCCAGAGCCTTGCTCACCTCGTGCAGCGACTCCATCGCCGTCCAGATTTCATGGCCGTCCTCGGTTGATTGCACATCCTCGGCGCCGGCCTCCAGCGCGGCCTCGAACACCTTATCGGCATCGCCCGCCTTGGCGGGGTAAGTGATCAGGCCGAGCCGATCAAAGCCGTGGCTCACGGCACCGGGCACGCCCAGATTGCCGCCATTTTTGCCGACAGCGGTGCGGACATTGGTTGCGGTGCGGTTGCGGTTGTCGGTGAGTGCCTCGATGATGAGCGAGACGCCGCCAGGGCCATAGCCCTCATAGCGGATTTCTTCATAATTCTCGGCATCGCCCATCGTCGCCTTGTTGATCGCGCGCTCGATATTGTCCTTGGGCATCGATTGCGCGCGCGCAGCGAGCACGGCGGCGCGCAGCCGCGGGTTCATATCGGGATCGGGTGTGCCCGACTTTGCGGCCACGGTGATTTCGCGGCTGAGCTTGGAGAATTGGCTCGCGCGGATTTTATCCTGCCGTCCCTTGCGGTGCTGGATGTTTTTGAATTTACTATGACCGGCCATGTTTACCCTATAGTGTGGCTGAAATGATTGCGCTGGCTGTTAACCGCCACGCGACGCAACGTCAAACGGGAGAGAGAAATGGCGGATCGGCTCAAAGGGAAAATCGCACTGATCACGGGCGCAGCGCAGGGCTTGGGCGCGGCGATGGCTGAGGCATTTGTGGCCGAGGGCGCGCGCGTGTTGATGACCGATATTAATGCGGCAGGGGTTGAGGCCGAGGCGGCGAAGCATGGCGCGGCGGCGAGCTGGCTCAAGCATGATGTCACGAGTCAGGATGATTGGACGGCGGCAGTCGAGGCGGCAAAGACGCGCTATGGCGGGCTGCACATCCTCGTGAACAATGCGGGGATTGGGCTGTATGGCAACGTCGAGGAGGCGAGCTTTGAAAGCTGGCGGCTGACGCACGCCGTTGATCTCGACTCGGTGTTTCTGGGGTGCCAGACCGCGCTGCCGCTGATGGCGGAAACGACGCGCGACAATCAGGGCTCGATCCTCAATGTGTCCTCCATCGCGGGGATCATCGCCTCAGATGCGATGTGCGCGTATAATTCGGCGAAGGCGGCGGTGCGGCATTTCAGCAAGTCAGTGGCGCTGCATTGCTGCAAGCGCGGCTATCGCATCAATTGCAATTCGATCCATCCGGTGTTTATCGATACGCCGATCATCGACCCTATGGCAGGGCGGAACACGCGCGAGCAACTCGTCGATAAGCTTGCGCGGCAAATCCCGATCGGGCGGATTGGTAAGCCGCATGAAGTGGCGATGGCCGCCGTGTATCTCTGCTCGGATGAAGCGGCATTCGTGACGGGCACAGAACTGGCGATTGATGGCGGCATCTCGGCCATGTAGCTGCGTAGCGATTGCTTAACGCAGCAGTGCTAGGGGCAAAGCATGGGGACGTCACACACTTTGGCTTGGGACCGCCAGTTCGTCGCGCTCATTGGTGTGCTGTTTCTGCTGTTCATCACCGTGCCATTGTATCGCTGGTTCTGGACGGTGGTGCCCCGCGATGTGACCTATTCGTTCATCCCCTGGTATCAGCACATCGTCGCGGTCGGGCGGCTGCGCGTATTCAGCGCGCCCTTTGGCGATTATAACCCGCCCTATCTCTACCTGATGGCGCTGGCGACGTTGCTCAATGGCTGGATGAAGCCGCTGCTCGCGCTCAAATTGCTGTCGATGGCGATTGTCGGGCTGATGGCGGTGGCGTTTTACGGCCTCCTGCGCGCCGCGCAGCAGCGGCAAGGCCTGGCGGCGGGAGCGGCGGTTGGGCTGTTCGCGGTCCCGAGCGTGATCATGAACGCCGTGCTGCTCGGCCAATGCGATGCGCTGTGGGTCGCGCCGTGCCTGCTCGCGGTGGCGGCGGTGATCACGCGTCGGCCGGTGCTGATGCTCGTCTGGTGCGGCGTCGCGGTGGCGGTGAAGCTGCAGGCGATTTTCATTGCGCCCTTTGCGCTGGGCGCGCTGCTCGGCATGAACTGGCGCTGGTGGCATTTTGGCGTGCCCGCGCTCGCCTATATCGTCTGCCTTGCGCCGTGCGCGCTAATGGGCTGGCCGTGGCACGATCTGTTGCTGATCTATTTCCGCCAGACGCAGTCGTTTGGCATTCAGATGAACTTTAATGCGCCCAATATGTGGCTGCCGCCGGTGTATTTTAACTGGGTCAATCCGCCGCTCGATTTCCGGATTGCGGAAGGGCTGGCGCTGTTTGCGGGGCTGTGGATCGTCTGGAAAACCTATCGTGCCCGCACCGATCCGGCCGATGTGATCGCGCTCGCGCTCATTTCGGCGATTGCAATCCCCTATGTGCTCCCCGCGGTGCATGAACGCTACTTTTTTCTCGCCGATATCCTTGCCCTTGCGCTGTTTGCGGTTGATCGTGACCGGCGCGCGCTCGCGATTGCGCTGCTCGTGCAGATCGGGTCGGTCTGCGCGATTTTCTCCTATGTGAGCGGGGAGGCGACCTGGGCGCTGCGCGCCAATGGGCAAATGTCGTTCGCGCTCACTGATCCGCACAATATGAAGTTCGGGCTGACGGCCTTTGCGGGCATGACTTTGGGCTTAGCCCTCACGCTCTGGCGCTGCATCGCTATTCCCAATCGGCGGCGCGCTATTTAAGCCCTTCGGCCAGCAGTTCCTGCGAGCGCGGGCTCATCCAGTCCATCGCGCCGAGCATCCGCCACACTTCCTTGCCGTTCTTGTCGTACAAGACGGTGGTTGGCAGCGAGCCTGCGCCGACATCGCCACCGTTGATACCCGCGAGCATGTGATTCTCGGGGTCAGTATAGGGTTGCAGCAACACCGGCTTATGCTCCGCCCACCAAGGGCCGACCTGCGCACTGCCTTTCAAGTCCTGACTGACGGTGATCACCTGCAATTTGTCCGCCTGCGCCTGCGCGAGCTTATCAAGCGTCGGCATTTCCAGCACGCATGGCCCGCACCATGTCGCCCAGAGGTTGAGCAAGATGGGGCGACCCTTGAAGCGCGCGAGCGTGATGCCTTTGCCATTCAGACCCAGAAAATCGGCAGTCGGCAGTGGCTGGCCTTTGAATTTCTCGATCAGGAGTCCCTGCTCGTGCGGGCCTGGCAGCCCCTCAGCCGATGGGGGCAGGGCGTCGGCAAGTGGCGCTTGCGTTTGCTGCGGTTGCGCGGGCGCGGCAGATTGCTTATCGCATCCCGCAAGCAAAGCGGCGGAAGCAAGGACCAAGACGATTAACGAGCGCACAATCAATTCCAATCAGCCAGTGGCAAATGCAATGTGGGGCGGGCGGTTTGCCGAAGGCCCCGCCGCAGTCATGCGCGAGATAAATGCCTCGCTGCCATTCGACAAGCGGTTATGGCGGCAAGACATTGCGGCATCGAAGGCGCATGTGGCGATGCTGGGCGCGCAGGGGATCGTTTCGGCCACGGATGCTGCCGCGATCAGCGCTGGGCTCGATCAGGTAGCGGCAGAATATGAGGCGCAGGGCGTGCCGGTCGATCTGGCGCTTGAGGATATTCACATGGCGACCGAATCGCGGTTGGCGGCGCTCATCGGCCCCGTTGCGGGGCGGCTGCACACGGCGCGCTCGCGCAATGATCAGGTGGCGACCGACTTCAAGCTGTGGGTGCGCGACGCGATGGATGCGGTGGATGCGGGGCTGGTGGCGCTGCAACGCGCGCTGCTCACCCGCGCCGAGGAACATGCCGATGCGGTGATGCCGGGCTTCACCCATCTGCAATCTGCGCAGCCAGTCACACTCGGGCATCATCTGATGGCCTATTATGAAATGGTGGCGCGCGACCGGACGCGCTTTGCCGATGCGCGACGGCGGCTTAACCAATGCCCGCTGGGCGCAGCGGCGCTGGCGGGGACGAGCTTTCCGATTGATCGCCACTCCACTGCGGCGGCGCTCGGTTTTGATGGCCCCACCAAAAATTCGCTCGACAGCGTTTCGGATCGGGACTTCGCGCTCGATTATTTGACGGCGGCCACCCAATGCGCGCTGCATTTGTCGCGAATGGCTGAGGAGATTGTGATCTGGGCGAGCCAGCCATTTGGGTTCGTGACATTGCCCGATGCCTGGTCGACCGGTTCTTCGATCATGCCGCAGAAGCGCAACCCCGATGCCGCCGAACTGGTGCGCAGCCATGCGGGCCGGATCATGGGCTGCATGACCGCGATGATGGTTTCGATGAAGGGGCTGCCGCTCGCCTATTCGAAGGACATGCAGAACGATAAACCGCCCGTGTTTGAGGCGCACGACCTGCTCGCGCTCAGCATCGCCGCGATGACCGGAATGGTCGAGACTTTGACGTTCCGCACTGACCGGATGCGCGCGCTGGCTGAAAGTGGCTTCGCGACCGCGACCGATCTCGCCGACTGGCTGGTGCGCGTGGGCGGCATGCCGTTTCGCGAAGCGCATCATGTGACCGGCGCACTGGTGAAACTGGCCGAGGAGCGCGGCGTGCAGCTTGCGGATCTGCGGCTGGCCGATATGCAGGCCGTCGATGCGCGCATTCAGGCGAGCGTGTTCGATGTGCTCTCGGTCGATGCGTCGGTTTCCAGCCGCATCAGTTATGGCGGAACTGCGCCGGTTGCGGTAAGAGCGCAGATCGCAGCGGCGAAGGCGGAGTTGGGACAATGATGAAGCGCATGGGACTGGTGATGGTGGTGGCGCTGACACTCGCCGCCTGTGGCAACCGCACCGATCTGCAGCCAAAGGTCGGGCAAACGCTGCCCGTCAAGCCGATATTTGCGCCCAAAACACCGACCGTATCGCAGCTTTTGACGCCTGATAGCCAGTCACGACCACAGCGCAGCGACGAGCAGCTTGATCGCTCACGCGAGCGCCGCGACGACAAATTCGACCTCCCACCAGCGGGCTAGACAAACCAATATGGATTATTTTGATGTGCGCGAAGGCAAGATGTTTGCCGAGGATGTTGCGCTGGATGACATCGCTAATGCGGTCGGCACCCCCGTTTATGTTTACAGTCAGGCGACGATAGAGCGGCACGCGCGCGTCTTTAGCGAGGCAGTCGCAGGCGCGGGTGTCGGCGATCCGCTCGTCGCTTTCGCGGTCAAAGCCAATCCGAATGGCGCGGTGTTGAACGTGCTGGCGAAAGCGGGGCTTGGTGCCGACGTGGTTTCTGGCGGAGAGATGGTGCGCGCTCTGCGGGCCGGAATTCCACCGGAGAAAATTATCTTCTCCGGCGTTGGAAAATCGGAAGCCGAGATGGCGCTGGCGCTTGAGCTTGGGATCGGCCAGATCAATATCGAGTCCGAGCCCGAGGCCATTTCGCTCTCGCAAATTGCTCAGAATAAAGGACAAATTGCGC
>Ga0007825_1000074_pt1 | contig 32252 bp, 39 predicted proteins | sample CryBogCBE13Jul09_FD_71229 | JGI IMG/M metagenome (GOLD analysis project Ga0007825, IMG submission 71229) | Freshwater microbial communities from Crystal Bog, Wisconsin, USA - CBE13Jul09 | ecosystem: Environmental > Aquatic > Freshwater > Lake | place: Crystal Bog, Wisconsin, USA | collected... | reverse complement strand
CTTAAAAATAAAAATGAGATGCAAAATAGGGTTTCGTAAAGGTAGAGATGGAAAATGCCACAAAAAGAAAAATATTAAATCTTCTCCTCGTAGAAGACGTTTAAGAGGCGGAGATGATGGAATTGATGCAAATGATAATCCATTTTCTGTAAATTTGTTTGCTGATGGAAGTATTCGGGCTGAATTTCAAAAAATTCCTCGTGCGGATGGAGTTAATTTTAGAATCAATAAAATTTCTGAACTTATCAGAAATTATCAAGCGCAACATAATATTCGCATAGGTTATTTGCCGCCATTACAATTACGCCCTTTTAATTTTTTCGATGAAATACCTGTTAATTTAAGACCTGTAGAAAAAAGTATAGTTTTAATTAATTTTGCAAATGTAGAACAAGCACAAATGTATGGCGAAGACTTAAAAAATTTAATTTATAATATTATATCAGAAGGTGAATACGAGGATATTATGGATGAAAATTAAATGTTTTAATAATTATTTTTATGTATTGTGCGTATTTCGATTGTGGGGATGTCCGAGTGGTTAAGGAGCTGGTCTCAAGATCCAGTGAAGAAATTCGCGTGGGTTCAAACCCCACTTCCCACAAAAAAAAATTTTTTAAACTTTTTTTATAAATAAAAATGGCAACTGCAAAACAGGAAAAATTGGTGCTTGTTTTATTCATTGGAGCTTTATCATTTATGCTTTCCTATTATTTAATAATTGGTAATTTAAATTTTAAATGGGCTGCATTATACTTGGTCGCATTTATTACCACAAATGTAAGCTCTTACTTTGCATTCTACGAAAATCTATAAATTTATTTTCTTAATTGACGTACCGTATTCACTTCTTTATCTGCCTCAAACAAACTATCATCAAATTTTTCATTAAATAATTTTTGCGGAGCTTTTTTTGTCCAAAATGAATCATCCATTGATTTTGGGGACTTTACATCTCTTAACCATTCTTTCGCTTCTTCACTCATAGGTCTAGAATCATTTCCACCGATAGCAACTTCGGCAGAACATGCTGTAGGTTCAATAAACCGTTGCGTATTTTTATAAACCTTGTCATTTTTAGGTTGTTCAATACCATGCAATCTTTCAATTAATTTTTTATATTCTTCTCCCTTTATAGTAGATGATTTTCTCATTTAAGATAATCACGAGGAGTTAAATTTGCTAATACTTCTTTTATTTCTGGCGGAGGTCTTAAATCAATTTCTCTGTTTTTTTCAAAACTATAATGAACGGGGTTTTTAGATGTATATGTAATTGTTTTTAATGGAATTGATTTTAATTCATTTAAAACTAATTTACATAGTAATTTATTTTGTGTGGCTAAATTTTCATCGTGCATAAGTGGCATTTTCAATAAACACGTTTCAATGGTTAATTGAATTGTATTTTCTTCCACATCACACATTTTTTGCACAGTCTTTTTAACAAGTTGTAAATTTTCATTGGATCGAATCATTTTAATTATGGTTCATATAAAGGACTGGATGGAGCGTAACTTGGTTCTTCCACTTTTTCTTCCGTTTTTGTGTCTTTATTATTAATTTCACCTTCTTCAATAGGACTTGATGGATAATATGGTGGACTGGATGGTACAGGACTTGATGGTATATATTTTGGAGATGGTGGTGAAAATGTGTCATATACTGGCAAATTTTGAAATTCTATGGCATGGGGGCCGTACGGTTGTCCATACAATGCATTCTGTTGATTTTGCTCATCTGTTTTAGTAGGTTGTAATGGTGGTGTAGGTGGACTTTCATATTTGAACAAGTCCATAAACGTTGTTAAGATTGAAGGATCTTCTAATTTAAATGATAATCCACTTATATAATCAAATGCCGAGCAGCTTATCTTAATGTCTCCGCTCTCTGCTAATTCTATAGCACTTGGCACTTTTTTACAATTCTTAGTTGTCTGTAATGAATGTAGAATACTTAAAGGTCTTAAATTACCCCACAATATAATTCTTGCCAAATACCAAAAATCATCTGCTCCAATTTTACTTAGCGATAAATTCTTTTGTCCACTTGGCAATATTTCTTGCATCATGCATTCATTCTGTCTTAATAATTTACATGTTTCGATTTCTTGAGCGCTTGTACCAAATTCAACCATACGCGATAATTCCATTAATATATTGCCATGCCTTGACCATCCTCTAAGCACTTTAGCTATTTTTGTATTTTTTGTATTATCTTCCAATATTCCCACTACAATATCATTTAATTGTGGCAAAGAAGTTAAGTGATCTCTGCCCCATGCTGCATCCAATAATTTACATGGGCCAATTTCCAAATTTGCATTGTAGCGTAAACGAGTGCCTTTATCCAAAAACACTTTTACGTTTGTAGTATGATACTTTGAATTTGTTATAAGTGAACCAAGACAATGAAAGAATCCAGGTTTTCCATCTTTGGGTGGAACTTGTGTTACATCTGTTATGCGCACAAATGAAAAGGATTTTAATATTTCATTTAGTTTACGTCGTGCAATAGGAAATGTATTGGATACTGTTGCAATTTCTTCTTGGCGTGCACGCTTAATCTGATTAGATGCACCCCTCCTCATTTTTTATTTAATAAAAAAAAAGTGTCCATTTTAAAAAATATTAAATGTGAATAAAATAAAAATGGCAGCCTAGAAATTTAGGAAGACGTAATATATTAGAATTTTTGGGTTATCCTATTCAACGTCAACGACCGATTCCGCAACCTCCTTTACAATTTCCTAGAGAAGAGTAAAATTTAGGTTGGTACTTCTTCTAAAATAATTTTACGGAATTGTGGTTTTGAAAATGTTGATACACTTGTTGGCACTTTTGAAACTTTTGTATGCGTAGATTTGTTATCTAAAACAGTAGTAGCTTTCTTTGAAACAACTGTTTGATTGTCTTTTTCCTCTATAACTGTGCGCGTCTTTTTAGAAATTACTGTATTATTTTCTGGAATTGGAGGTCTTGCACTTATTACAGTACGCCCACAGAAATTTGAAATGCTATCTTGTTCGGTAACTTCTTCAATAATTTTCATTTCTTCTTCTAATTTAAGTTCCTCTAATTTTTCTTGCTCTAATTCATCTTGTTTATTTTCATCTTGTACTACTTTTTCATCTTTTGTTTCGTATTTCGTTTCGTTTTTTGTTTCATCTATTTTATCTTCAATAATATCAATGCAATCACTTAAAGCCATTCTAAAACATTCTCTAAATACAAAATCTTGGCGCAAAGGATCTAATTCAAAATAAGATCCACTCCGTACATGAGATGTTCTGCACATACGTTTATAAATTCCATAAAGAAGAGTGGAAATATGCGGTTTTCTTATTTTAATTACATCCTTTGAATCTTCTTTTGAAAATAAATATTTTGCATATAATACTGTTACTTTAGGTAAATTATTTAAACAATATGAAGTAACTTTTCTTTCTTGACTTTCTTCAATTTCGTCCTCCCACTCTAATAATTCATTTAAAAAATTTTCATAATCTTCCATGGATTTTTTATCTTCCCATTCATTTAAAAGAGTTTTATTGACTTGAGTTTTAACGTCCATATATAATAATTTAGCACATTCATCTTTAAATAATAAACCTTCTGTAACTAATAATTCATCTAAAACACTTGACCGTAAATCCATTTTTATTTAAATTAGGTTTTAATAATGTGTCCATATTAAACGCATTTTATAATTTTTTTTTTAAAATGACGTGTACAATTGGATATATTGATGGAAATGTTGTTGTTATGGGTAGTGATTCAGCAGCAACGACTGAAGACAATAGTTTAAAATTAAGAAAGGGAAGTACAAAAGTATGGATACAAAATGATTATTTAATTGGTTTTTGTGGACATTTTTCAGTATTAATGTTTTTAAAACATGTATTTAAATGGCCTACTAAAAAAGATCATTATTCTATAGAATATTGGCTTTTAAAAAAAGTATTTCCAAAAATCAGAGATTATTTTAAAGAGCGCCCAGATGTAACTTGGACATTAATGTTCGGATTTCCAAAACCTGGACGTTTAATTATTCTGGATCAATTCGGAGATATTGAAGAAACCCATGATAATTTTGCAGTTATTGGATCATCGGAAAATTTAGCTTTGGGATGTTTAAAAGGTATGGAAAATTTAGACATTCCTTCATGGGAAAAAATTGATAAAGCTTTAAGTGTAGCGGAAAAATATAATAATTCGGTAAAGGGGCCAATGTATATAGAATATATAATGAAAATGTAATTTTCTTTAAAAAAATTTACTTGTGCCACATCTTGGCTACCATTCTTAAAATGGTTTTAGGGGACGCTCTAGGATGCTTTCTCTGTACACTCTTGTAGTGCTTCTTTACAAATCTATTGTAAGCGCTGAGTTTACGTTTACCGCCTTCTAGTTCACCACCTTCAATGTCTCCAGCAGTTAGAGCAGCCGCAGGCGCGGCGGCAGCATCTCCACCAGCCAATACTTCCGTCGCACCACCAGCTAATACAGGCGCAGTGGGCGCGGCAGTCTCAGTGGCACCACCAGCTAGTACAGGCGCGGCAGACTCAGTGGCACCACCAGCTAGTACAGGCGCGGCAGGGGTGGCACCACCAGCTAGTACTGGCGCGGCAGGCGCGGCACCACCAGCTAGTACAGGCGCGGCAGACGCGGCACCACCAGCTAATACAGGCGCGGCAGCGCCACCTACAATTACGGGCGCTACTTCCGTGGTCTCTCCGCCGCGTACACGTCTGTGGCTGCGACGACGGCGAGAGCGGCTCTTGCGGCGTCTCTTACCACCGTCTAATTCCGCTTCTCCGCCTTCTACAGCGCCGCCACGCATGCGGCTACGGCGGTGAGAGCGGCGACGAGAGCGAGAGCGGCTCTTTCTGCGCTTTCTTCCACCATCAAGCTCGGTGGTCGCAGCCGCCGCAGAGCCAGCAGTCAAGGCTACATCAGCTACTTCACCACCCTCTAGCGCGCCACCACGCATGCGGCTACGGCGGTGGGAGCGGCGACGAGAGCGAGAGCGGCTCTTTCTGCGCTTTCTGCCACCGTCCAGTTCAGTTTCACCTCCAGCTAATTCAGTTTCTCCGCCTTTCATCTTGTGGTGACGTTTAGCGCTTCTTACTACTCTGCTCGCAGGCTTCAACACTTTTTGCGCCATTTCTCTGGTAGGGTGTGCAATCGCACGACGAGCAGAAGCCATGGCACTTCTCGCAGATCTCTTTACGGCTTTAGAACCAGATCTTCTGCGTACTGAGCGCTCCAAGCGATATACTTTGCGCTCACGACTCGCGCGTTTCGCAGGAGACAGATTCTTTACTTTAGCGGCAGATCTGGCTCTACGTAAAGCTTTGCGCGCACTTCTTACGATGGAGTGATCACCAGGGCGTTGGTGGTGCAGGCGTCTGCGCTTTCCGCCTTCTAAATCCTCAAAATCACCTCCAGACATCATTACAGGAGGTTGAGGGGGTAATTGCGTCTCGCCACCATACATGTGGCGATGGTGACGGCGACCACCTAAAAGAGGGGCATTCGTAAAAAATTGGGCCATGGACATTTTTTTTATTTATGTTACATTGTGCGACTTTGTGAAAATGACGAAAAAATTTAAAACCAACATACTACTTTTTATTGCATTTTTTTTTGTAATTTTTTAAAAGAAGCTGAAATCAAAATTCTTCGTCCAAAGAAAATGTTTCCGTTTGTGCTTTATCTTCAATTTTTACATTAATTCCACTTCTTGCATATTCCGTTACTCTGGCTTCAAAAAAGTTTGTTTTGCCTTGCAGAGCTATAGATTCCATCCATTCAAAAGGATTTTCAGTTTTAAATATTTTGGGCTTGCCTAATGCCACACTTAAACAATCTGCAACAAATTCAACATACGATATCATTGCAAATTCATTCATACCAATAATTGCTACAGGCAAAGCTTCTTTTACAAAAGTACGTTCTACTTCAACACATTCCCTAATAATTAATTCGATGGTGTCATCACTTGGAATTTGATCAGGGGTTAACATTTTAAACAATTCACAAGCAAAATCTCTATGTAATCCTTCATCTCTTGAAATTAATTCATTTGATTTACCTAGTCCATGACACATTAGACCTTGCTTCTTTAAATAAAAAATACTGCAAAAACTGCTGCTAAATGAAATACCTTCCACACATGCAAATGCTATTAAACGTTCTCCAAACGGTTTTGTTCTTTTATCTGTCCATTTAAAAGCCCAATCAGCTTTAGCTTTAATGCTTTGAAAATTTTGCAGACCTTCAAATAATTCTTTCTGTCTTTGTTTATCACTGACATAAGTTTCAATAAGCGTAGAATAAGTTTCCGAATGAATATTTTCCATTGCAATTTGAAATCCATAAAAGCAGCGCGCTTCAGGCAAAGTAACTTCAGACATAAAATTTGCAGCTAAATTTTCATTTACAATTCCATCAGAAGCTGCAAAAAATGCGAGTACAATTTCAATAAATTTACGCTGCCCATCATTTAATTTTGCCCAGTCCCTTTTATCGCTTTCAAAATCAAGTTCTTCGGTAGTCCAAAACGCCGACATGGCTTGTTTATAATACTCCCATAATCTTATATGTTTTAAAGGAAAGAGTACAAATCTATTCGGATTTTCTTCTAAAAGCATTTTTATTTAATGTATACGCCATAAAAAAAATTTTACAATTTAAAAATCCTCACTAACTACAATTTTCTTTGACTTTTTGGTAGGTGCTCCAGGCGCTGAGTCATCCGCCTTACGCTTACGCTCGGGAGAAGGTTGGGCCGAAGCATTCTGGATCTCCTCAAACTCCTTATCCTGAGGAGCGTCCAGATAATCTTGAGGAGGTACGTCATCTTTGGGTGAAGGAGGCGCAATCTTTTCCTGTACTTTAATCGTGTCTTCAGCAGCATCATCAATTTCCACTCCATCAATTGCACGATGCGCTTGCGCCTTCTTTTGAATAGGTTTGATGTACACGTCCTTGGCCACAGAAATCGGTCCCGTAGTCTCCGTTAAGTAAAGCTTGCTGAGCTGCCACACCACAGTTACGCTTGATCCAGGAGTAGCATCCTGAGGTCCCACATATCGCATTTGATAAGTTACCTTACCATCCTTATCCGTAGATTTGATGACAGGCTTTCCAGAATCGTCCATTACCACCACTTTATCAGAATATCTAGGTTTGCCAGTCTCAGGATTGTTGCCAAGGAAAAGAAGGAAGTGTGTGTCACGATCGCCTGGAGCATCTCCACCGTCCACCATTCTATTGAGCCACGTACAATCCTTGACCACCTTGAGCTTTTCGCCATTCGCCTTTACTTTCTCCACCACATTTACATTGCCAATAAATTGTGACCATCCGTCCACTTTCATTCTCAGTGAATTCGCATACTTGGTTCCTTCCTTCCCTTCGCCTCCCTCTCTCAGAAGATTCTTGTAAATAGGCCCCAGAGACTCCACGGAATTAATGCTCTTGGCTTTGGATGGTCCAAAAAAGTCCACCTTCATGTCAAACAAAGCTTTCTGAAACACTGCATCGCATGCCTTTGCCACTTCCTCTTCCTTAGGAGTCACACCAATCTCAAAGTTAAGGCGTTCGTATTGCTTTACAGTGCCATCCGTGCTTCCAGGGCGAATAGGCCACTGCGCTTTGGCGTCCACCACTGAAAAAAGCGTAGGGAGGTCAGAAGACGTTCTATCAATCCACGCGCTCTTACCAGCCTGAGGATTCGCTCTAGGCTTCTTCACTACGAGCGTTTTCGCATCTAATTCCGAAAAAGGAGCGATACTCATCTTTGTTACGTGCTTGTGTAATGCGCGAATTTATTACACAATTTTGAGGTGTCCAAATTTTTTTAAAAAACTAATACTCTCATTATTACTTTTCATTATTACAAAACATGGACTTTGATGTGCGTGGAACTCTAGAAACAATATTAGCCGAACAAATAAGCAGATTATTATTAAGTGGAAATGCAAATTTACAAGAGGTGGAGGACATTCAAGCATCTTTAAAAAAGCATAGACTGATGCCTGATCAAATTGAATGCGATTTGACAAAAGAGTTGGCTACTGCTTGCAATTTTAAGTATGACGACATTGTGCAAACGAGTAATCGTTTGGATGGCTATGGATGGTCGATGCAGCATTTACAAGAACATATGGAGCGTATGTTAAAACAAAAATTGCAACAAATGTCAACTATTTTAAGGACAAATGGTAAAACGATTTTAAATCAAGAACACGAAAGTATTAATAATAAGTTTTACAAGGGCAGCATAAATTGAAGAATATCTAGGCATTCTGCTTGGATTTCTGTAGCATTGTCCTGTTCCTTTAAATAGTGTGCTAAACTTTCATTTAAATTTTGTATTTTTTCTTGTAATTTTTGCACTGAATTGTGCGTAAATAAATATTTAATGTTAGGCACAGTTTCTACACCAGTACAAAAAACTTTTTTGTCTTCCATTGCATCTTTTGTTAATATTAATATCATATCCGAAAAAGAATTTAGGTAAAAGTATACTTGATTTAAACCTGGAGGCATTATAAATATATTTGCCAATTCATACATTTGAACATATAATTTTTCATATTGTTGTGATAAAAACATTTTTTCTATTTAAAACAAGTGTCCAAATTTTTTTATTTTAACAAAAACATGGAAACTTTACCAAGCACGCATTTAGATGTAAGAATTCAATGGGTACATCTTATACAAGATTTAGCAAAATTAAGAGATATAGAAAACCCGTTCATTTTTGCAAGGTCTGTAGAACAATATGCGCATGCAAATCGTCAAAATGTTATTGAAATTGGTCATGGAGTTGAAGTTTATAGATATGGAAAAACGGATGTACTTGACATTGATTCAGAAAATGTTCATCATAGTGCAGCTTTATGCCAATATAATAATTCATTGCGTAAAATTGCGTGGACGCTTCAAAATGGAAATTTAAATGATTTAAAAAACAAGAGTGTTCTAGATTGGTTTGATGTGCATGAAGATAAAATTACATTTGGTACAAAACACAGTGAATGGGAAACTAAATTTTTTGCACAGCAAGAGCTTGCACGATCTATTTTAGCTGGAAAGTTTGGCGAAGTCCCTAAAAGCGGAATTTTTCAGTGCACAAAATGTAATTCGTTTGATGTTGACACGGAGCAAAAGCAGACAAGAAGTGCTGACGAACCCATGACAATTTTTTGCACTTGCAATTCATGTGGTAAAAGATTTATTCGCTAAAAATAAAATGGATTCAATCAAACAATTATTGCAAACATATGCTGAAACATACATAAATTCCATGTATGCAAAAATTTTTATAGGTATTTTTGTTGTACTTGTAATTTTAAGTTTACATACTAAATTTACAAGATCTAGAGCCAAAAAAATATTAAATAATAAGTGCAGTAAAAATGCAAAAACTATATTTGTAATTATGTTAGCGCACCACGATAATGCCACCAAAGCATTATTTGATTTATTTGAAAATGCAGATTGTCCTACAAATATAAAAGTTTCAGTTTATGACATTACGGGTACAAATTGCAAAGAAAGTTATGTTAGAATGGCAAGTCGATTTGGAAAATTAGGTGAATCATTTGGTAAAAATATTACTGTTTTAAAACGGTTTGCTCATGACCAAGGTGATTATGCTGCAATATATACACTTTTAAAACACAATTATCAGAATGAGGAGTACATGTGCATAACAAATGATAATATTTATATGAATGCTGGTTGGGATACTTATTTAATTCAAAATACCGAAAACAATACTGTTTTGACAGGAATACCAGATCATTTTACAGTACTAGACACATTTGAAGATGGATTACCCACTATTTCATTAAAAAAAGCAGCTCGATCAAGTTTATTTAAAATGCAATATTGGTCCAAGCATTTTTCATTTTCAAAAAGTTGGAAACATTCTAAAACATTTTACGAAAAGTTTATGTTGGGTGGGACTGACATATTGATTAGTAGTGAACTTACAAAATTAAATTATACATTTAAAAGTGTTGGAAATGTATTTAAATTTGTTCAACAAGAATCAAGATGGAAAAGAGATTCTAAATCTATGCAAGCATCACGTCAATGTATAGAGCATTTAAAATTAAACATGCCTTTAGAAAAATTAGGCATATATCCGAAATTAAAACCTTCTTGTATTCTAGGAATTGTAAATGAAAGTGACAAGAAAGAAATTGAATTAAAATACGGACATATGGCAGATTACGTTTATATGAGAGATTTGCGTTTTAATGTATAAATTAAAAATGATTAAAATTGTTACAGCTTCTTCTTCAAATCATTTTCGAAGCAGTATTCAATTTTTACGGTCTGTCTTAAAATTTGATTGTGATTTAGTTTATTATGATATTGGATTAACAAATGAAGAAGCAATTGAAATAAAAAAATTATTTCCAGTATTAAAGTATAAAAAATTTAATTTTACGGGTTATCCAGATCATGTTCGATTAGAAGCGCCTTGTGCAGGTGCATATGCGTGGAAACCTATTATATTAAGTTTAGAATCTCATTTTAATGGTATTTTAATTTGGTGTGATTCTGGAAATATTGTAACTTCTTTAGATGAAGTTTTACTTGCAATTAAAGGAAATGCGGTGTATACACCTGTTTCCAATGGTTCCATATTAAGATGGACGCATAAAGATTGTTTAAGAATACATCCACAATTTTGGAACAAAAAATTAAGAAATGCTGCTTTTGTAGGATTTGATTTAGAAAATGAAATAACAAAAGAATTTATAGCAAAATGGAAATATTATGCATTACAAAAAGAATTCATTATTCCAAATGGATCTAATTTGCAAAATCATAGATTTGATCAATCTATTTTAAGTTTATTATTTTATGAATTTAATATAAGAGAAGTGAATAATTACTTAGGCTTTACAATTCATAATGATGTTTAGTTTTCAAATAAAGCATCTCTTTTTTTAGCATAGTCAAGCACTTCCTTGGATTCATCTGCAACAATTTTTCTATTTCCACCAGAATACCTTTCCTCTATAGGTAATTCTAATCCAGATAAATCAATATAATTTTTTTCTTCTTTTACAGATTCTTCTTCAAAATCATAATGTTCTCCTCTCGCATAATTTAATAAATTTTGTACAATAGATAAATCTTCTTCTTCTTCTTGAGGAGGATTTAAATCCTTTGTCGGAAATACCGCTTTAACTTCTTCTTCTTCACTATCTTCGGCAATTTCTTCTTTCATTTTAGAACTACGTATCCATAAAATGGCACCTAAACCCAATAAAGCCAATAAAAGAATTGCAATAATCCAAATGTACATGGAATTAGATGTTGGTTGAGGAGTAGGAGCTACCACTGGTTGAAAATATTGCGGAGTCCACATCATTGGTTGTTGTGGAGGAGGTTGAGATAATGATGTTGCAACTTGAGGGGTTCTTCCAAGAGCTGCAAGCAAAGACGCAAAATCATCCTTTGTTTCCATTTTTATTATACTCTAATTTTATATAGCAGAATTAAAGTAACGCAAAAAAGTATAAGCAAATTTTTTAATTTTATTCCAAAATTCATAGCATAATTTTCGACAAGAATTTCAAATGTATGTCTATATTTAGATAAACTTATAAATGGTAGAGAAGAAATATCTGATTCGCTTACTTTTTGTCTGAAAATACTTGGCAAAATTGCATACGTGTTATAATGTAAATACATTTCATCTATAGGAATACCAGTATAATTTATCTCACTAAATGTTTGCATAAATTTATGGCTTGCCACATATGAATGAATACATGTTGCTTTTACTTTAAAAATATTTCCGCTTACATTTATTTGATTTTGATTCCATACATCAGGAAAACACCCTAGGTAAATAATATCCCAATCTTTATTTACTTTCATAAAACGAATAACTTCTTCTAAATATTCCCATTTAAAATTATCACTCATTTCAAAATCATCTTCAAATATTAAACAATTATTTGAATTTTTATGCGTATTTAAAATATGTTTATGAGATTCAAAAGCGCCTCTTTTTCCACCATCCACATGTTTTTCTGTATTAAAATAATTAAGTGGAATTTCTAATTTTGCCCTAGTTGCTTCACAAGATTCAAATCTATCAATACGGTGTTTTAAATGAATGCACCTTACATGATCAAAGTGTTTCCACATTTATTTTTGATGCGCGGTGCAATTCTTGTAAATTTAAACACTCAAATAAAAAAAATGTCATTTGGTATACTTTTACATGAAAATAATAATGTAAATGGAACATTTGAAGTTGATGTTTTATTAATGTCTTCAGAGGGCCCTAATTTAAGATATGTGTTGCGATTATCGCATGGAAATTCAAAATCTTACATTGATATAGAAAAATTTCCATTCAATCCTAAATTGTTTGCTTCTTTTTTAATCAGAATCAATGCAATGTTTTTTTTAAAGGCTGTTTATGAAAGCGAAACAAAGTTTTATGGTTTACCACAAAGCTTTCTTGTGTATCCCAAACGACCTGTAGGTGAATGTTATACTACAACTTTCATTGATTGTGAAAAAGCAATGTGTGACTTTTTAAAAGCCAATATGGGAAAAATTTTTATACCTCCTTCCAAAAATATTTCGATAAAAAATTCTGGTGTTAGCATTGGCCATCCACGAAATTTAGATTTAGAACAAAGGCAAATAGCACAAAGTTTATTAAATTCTACTTTACAAAAATCCGAGCAAATTGAAATAAGCAATGAACTTTATTTAAATGAAATGTATAGCTTAAATGTTTCGGAATGGAAGTTTGTTTATAACAATGTCACCCCAGACAAAAAACAGCTGTTAAATAATGTCGGTTTCATTCATTGTGCACATAGCAGCGGAAGGAGAAGAACAATATCATGTTTTCTTGACAGTTTAAGGCTTTGCAAAGAAATTAAATCTGATGACATGCTTGCATTTGGTGCAATTCGTACATCTCTAGTTTTTACGAGCAATTTAGAAAAATGGTTGAAAGAAATACCTGATGCAGTGTGCTTATACACTTCATCTGATTTAAATAATATCAACTATGAACTTTTAAAAAGTGGTACTACAATACTTTGCGATAATTGGATTTTTGAAGAATTAGAAGCACACGAATTAAAGGACTTGTACACCATACAAATGGCGTGTTCGCGCGAAGGAAATTCAAAAAATAAATCGTTTTTAAGAATTCATACTAATTATTTAAGTGAATATTATCCCAAAACAATCGTGCCGCTAAGTCTTGTCAAGTTTGGAGCAATTATAATAGACGATGTAAAAGAAGAATATTTAACATTTTCTAATGTTAGACAATATTTAAAGTATTTTAAAATATGGATTACCACTCGATCACAAGCATCTTCCTTGAAATTTACTACTTTACCAGTAATAAATAATTATATGGATTCTGAAAATTATTTTATGTATGACAATTTATTTGAAAACAAACAAGTTTTGCCAATGCTTTGGAAACAAATTGTCAAAAATGATCATTTTATAAATGTACCCAAAAGTATTTTGAAAAAAATTACGCTTGTTGACTGTTCTGTCAAATTAAATGTAGAAGAAACATCCGTGTTTCTTAAATTTTGTGACATTCGATCATCCGTGTCTGGTTTACCCAGAAAGGTTGAATTAAGTTCCAAGGCTTTATTAGATTACCCCATTGATCATGTACATGGATGCCAATTAAGTTTATTATTGCAACGAACACTTCCAATGAATAAAGAGTTAGCTTTAGAGAATATAAAGCAGCATTTTATGTTAAATGCAAAAGGAACTATTGCACAAAGAATTGCAAAGTCGGAAAGTGATATGTTGCATTTACCACAACTCTCTGAAAACGGCTCATTTCCTGATGCGTCATTTGTTTTAAGAAATTTTTCTGAATTAGATCAATGCCAAATTTGTTTTTCAGAAACAGCAAATCAAATTACATTATGTGGACATGGATATTGTAAAGAATGCAAAGATATGCTAAGAAAAGATAAAGTTATTGCACTTTGTCCGATTTGCAGAAGTTCTTTGTGTGATTATGATTGGTTAGAATTAAGTGAAGCAAGTGCAGAAAAGCATAAAATAACCAAAATTTTAAAATTAGAGGAAGTTCTTAAAAAAGTTGTTTTGAAGCGGAGTAAAAAGCGATTATATGAAAATATATATATTGCAACAGACTTTGTTGAAAATTTATTATATTTGGAATCTAAAGAAGAACATATTTTTGTCATTTCGTTTAATGACTTAAAAAAAGAAAATTTCAAAAGTTTCACAACCATTATTTTTGCAAGTCCACCCATTTATGATGAAATTAATTATGCTTTAATTAAACTTGCAAATCAAGAAGACGTATCTATTCAAATTCATTTCGTATATGTAGAAACGTATGAGGAAATACAAGCTACGGCAACGAAAGAATTATTTTTAAATGAACCACGCAAAAAACCAAAAATTATTTAATTAAAAAGTAAAGTATTGTAATTACAATTGTAAACCAAATTATAGTTTCTAATTGCATACTAGGATATTGAAGTTGAGCATTTTTACCTAGTACTTTTAAGCAATAATAATTGTACAATTTATCTACACCAAATCTTAATGCAGGGCCAGGAAAATGTCCAAAAAATGCATTTGATTTAAATTGTCCATCTAAAATATGACTGTTATAAACTAATGCTGAACCAATATCTAAAGCAAAGTTATTAGGATTTGATTCTATATAATGTGCCAATCCAAATTGATCATCATCATACTTTAAAATATTTTCGTACATTTTTTTTAAATGTTTTGTATACCCCATGACAAAACCGCAATTTACATATTGACGATATGGCCTTTTTTTATTTCCCCAAAAATTATCTAAACTTTTACAGTTTGTGCTACTTCCACAATACCATTCTGCACCAACAACAATGTTTTTATTAAATGCTAGAAACGTTTCAAGCATATATCTATTATGTCGTAGTGCGATTACATCATACGAATCCACAAAAACCACAATTTTTTCACAGTCCAAAGAATTTAAAAATTCCAGATACTTTTTAGTTCGCCAATTCCATCCATTCCATTTTTCACCAAATCCCAATAAAACATATTGATACTTACATAAATTTAAAGAACGTTTAAAATTTTCTAAACGGCTATTCCATTCTGTGGCAACAGTTGCAACTAACATGGACACATTATTTATTTATCCAAAAAATGAATCTTGATTTATTAAATGATCGCAGAAAAAGATCTTGGATACTTACATTTTTTACTTCTGCGTATTTAAGTTTACACAGTTTACCCGTATTTTATTGTTTAATTACGCAAAAAAACTTTGTAAAAACTTTGAATACAGATACTTTTGTATCATTGCATGTCACAAATGTTTTTTTATCCCATTTAATATTGGATTTGGTGTTAGGATTCATTTTTTATGCAGAGCATTTAAAACCCTTGGAAGGCATTTTTCATCACGTATTCTACATTTTACTACTTTGCGTATTTAAATTTTTAAGAATGACAAATGCATTCTATATGTTTATTTGGTGTGAGATTCCGACATTTATTTTAGCGCTTGGAATTTTATTTAAAGAATATAAGTGGAAATATGGATTTAAAATAAGTTTTTTATTACTAAGAATTTATCTTTTTATATATTTATCTGTACAATATTTAAAGCAATGCGAAAATGAAGTATTTTTTTGGTCATTGTATCCTCCTATTTTAATATCAATAATGCATGTGCATTGGTATTTGCAATTAAACTAATTATCTGTAGGCCGCTCTGTTTACGAATGAAGATACCAAATATAAAATTATATTAAAACCCAGTACATATACAAAACCATGTACTAAAGCAGACCAAACAGTAACAGTTCCTGATCTACCAAATTGGTGGCATTTTTGCTGGGCGGCGCAAACATTATTTAAAATAGTCGGTGAGTAAGGAGAGCTTCCTGGGACAAAATATCCATTAGCACATGTACCGTCTCCTACATCACCAGGTAAAGGAGCTACATCGGCACAATGTTTCTTAGATGTAGGCGGAATAGATATTAAAAAACCAGGAGATAGAGCAGCGAAAAACAAAATCGGAATCATGTAAGGAAGCACTATATCTTGAAGAATATTATTAATGGAAGGCGATTCGAGCAATGAAACAAGTTCTTGTCCCTTCATTACAGAATTATAGTAGCTATTTGCAAAAATATCTCCGACACTCATTTTTTATTTTTTAATACAATGGAAAAATTAGTTGTAAGACCAAATATTTTCATATGGGAGCACTTAAAAATCTTCCAATGGGAACTTCAATATCAACATATTTGGATGTTTCAATAAAAATGTTTCCCTGAAATTTATTGCATCGTTGCAAAGATTTTAATCTACTTAATAATTCTGCAAAATTTATACTGTAACTATACATTGTAGAAAAAATATAATTTAACATTTTTGTCAATCCAATTTCACTAATTAAAACAACACAAGTGCCAAACAATTCTGATATTTTCGTATTTTCAGTTTCTAAAATTACGGGTTTCCACGTAATTAAATTATCTACAATTCCAAAAACAGTTTTTTCAATTTTATCTAAACCTTCACTATTATCAAAAAATTTATATCGAAGTCCTAATTCTTTTCCAGATTCCCAACTTACAAACATTGTAACTTTAGGAGGAATATTTTCAAGTATGTGCAATACGTCAATTTTTTTACATTCGCCACAAATATGTAGTACAAATACGTCTTTTTCTTGTGCATCATGTAAAAGCCAATCTAAACCTTCTTCAGCACTTTCTTGATTAACAATGCGCGAATCTAAATGAAATTTTAATTTAAGTGTAATTTTAAATTGATTACAAATATCAATGTTTTTTTGATCTGCATAAATACACAAAAACTTACGGTTTAATGGTAAGAAACTTGCTAATTGCTGAGATCTCATTTATATTATATTGCACCCACGATTTTTGTATACACGAACACCGCCAGTTAAATTGATTATGGGAGATACTCTACCACTAGTAGCAACTAAATCTGTAATATCTTCAATTTCAAATTCTTTAACAATAATATCGGAACCTCCACAAAATTTTCGTATGTTTGATGCTAATATTTGACATGCAGCATATAATTGTATACTTGTAGCTCCTTGACCTGAGGCATCCGCTGTTCCTGCTAAAATGATATGTTGTGAAACTGTACTCAAATGTCCTGGAGAATCTTCATAAATGTTTTTGCTTGCATATCTTCCTCTTACTAACCTATCCCATGAAGTCACATTTAATTTATCTAAATTTCCTTTTATCGCTGCTTTTATTGATGCATAATTAGGATAGCCTAATGCTAAAAAATCATCTGTCTTGTAAAATTCTTCGCGTAAATACTTTTTAATACATTCTGGCCACACAACTTGTGCGTCTTTTAAATTATCATAAATTAAAGGAATAAAAATTTCACTAAATGTACTTTGTGAAGATGCATGCTTGACCTTGTACATTGCGGTTGTAAACAATTTTATTTTAAGTACAATAAATAAAAAAAAATGGATTTAAATCCTTTAAGTTTTTATTCTTGTGCGGATTTAAATAATGAGGTTACTGTACCTGACCCTAATTATAAATTGAGACTTATTGAAAAAAAACTAAATAGTGCAAAAGCCGCTAAATTAATGATGATGGCTCATTTAGTATGTTTTGATGATGAAGATATACTAAAAATAGAAGAATACATTTGTGAAGTCCAAAAAGATCTTTTAAACCAAATTGAAGAAGTTAGCAAAGTTGCGAAAGAATTAACCATTGCCGCAGCTTTTGCAGAACAAATAAATAAACGTAATGAAATTATGAAACAAGTTAAGAAAACAATGGGTTTTACAAAGTTAGATGAGTATTTTGATGCAAAACAGCAACGTCTTGCGTTGTTAGCGAATGAATCAATTCAGAAAGCTTTAAAAAAAATATAAATGTTTGTTTTATATAATTTAGCGCATTCTAATACGTCCATCAAAAGTCCTGATGGCGAAGCATGGATTAGAGTCATTGGTTTTTTTCCTACTAAAGTGGGGGCATTACAACACGCCAAAAAATTCCAGGGTCAAGAAATTCGTATTTCTCCTATAAATGAATTTAGAATGCTCATGTCCAATACTCCAACAGAACTAACAATGGCCGAAGAATCTAGAAAACATACAAGTTTATTAAATGTTCACGATAAATTAAGATCTTTGGCATTTGAAGAAACGGCACGCAATGCTGCAGAAAGAAAAATGGGCGCTTTAGTATATAATGTTAGAGATACTGCTCAATTATTAAAAGAAGAATACGGATTGTTTGAGAAAAAGACGTATTTAATTTTAGAAAATGATTTGGAACATGAATTAAAAATGCAAAAGTTTTGTGCTCTAAGCATAATTCCTGATTATGAAAGAGTTGCAGAAACTGAAAAATTGATTAGGGAGTGGGAAGAAAAATCAGAGACTGAATTTATTAGAATTCGAAATGATTTAATAAAAACAGTTTTGCCAACATACGAATTAAAATTATGTGACAAGGACATTTGGAAATCGGCAGGAATTGAAGAACCCCAAAAATCTAAAAGTATGGAAAAATTTCTGGAATCGAATCCGTTTCCTGAAATTTTAAAGAATGCGGAACCAGCTGTAAAATTTTTATATGCTGGAGAAACAGAGGAAGAAGTACAAAAATGGATTTTAGAAAATTCTAAATTGGCGAGTAATAAAAATTATGATATTGCTTGTGTGGCAATGTATGCATGGTTACGTGTGGCAGATTTTTGGGATGAGCGCGTAAAAAGAAGTTATAGAGAACCAGAACTTGCAAAGTTGCACGAAAATAAGTTATTAAATAAATTAGAAGCAGAGCAGTTAAGCGGAAAAGTAAAAGAAATTGTAGTTAGTGGGGGGGAACGTTACAATTGGTATGATTTGGACACTTAAATAATAATTTTTTACATTTTTTAAATGGAAGATCTTCCATACGATTACCAAGACGATGAAGAACCTCCACAATTAATTACTTATGCTGATTTACTCTTTGAATTATATAATTTTAAAGCAATAAATGAAAACGTTTTAGAAAACTTGCTAAGTATTGCTGTTTCAAATGATCCGCTAGAGTTAAGTTATGAAGAAAAAGATGCGTACGATTTTATATCAACGAATAAATTAACAAATGGTTGTGACGCGTTTATTCTTGATGATATAATAAATCAACCGCTTGAATATAACACTATTTACAATTTAATTACTGTTTACAAACAAAATAAAAATCCATTTACAAGAGAAGAAATAAAAAGAATACTTAAAGTTAAAATTAAATACGCGTAATATGGGATTAAAATATTTTTTTATTTGTTTATTACTTTTACTTATTTTAGTTGCGCTTGGATTTAATCATAGTGTGCAAGGTGGCAAAGAAAAGATTTTGCCAGCATTTAAAACATCTGTTTTGACACATTACAAACCCAAAACTGGTGATATTTTTATGATGCATTATTTTGCGCATGGAATGATTGGAATTCCTGTGGCAGAACATTGGCCGACGCATACTGGTTTGGTTTGGGTAAGAGAAGATAAACAAGCTTTTGTAATAGAATGCACTAAATTTTCTGCACCTACATTGCCAAATGTGTTAGATTTTACAAAAGACAAAGAACGTGGAGTTCGTGTGGTTCCCATTGCAGAATTTATTAATTCTATTGATAATGTTTTGTATGTACGTAAATTAATAAAGGGCAAATTTTCTTCAAAAAAAGTAGAAAAAATTTTAGATAAGTGGGCAAAACATATTGATTTTGAAACTAGAATTGCAGATACTATGACGTTTGATTTAACTGTAGCAATAGGTTTTGCAGCAGTATGGCCCAAGCTGTCAGAATGGTGCGCTAGATTTGCTGGTTTAGATAGATTAGAAAAAAGACAGAATCAAGCATTTTGTTCTGAATTTGTAAGTAAGTTTTTACAAAAATTAGGAGCTATAAAACCAGATTTTCAAGAGCATTATAGAATGAGTCCAGCATCTTTTTTAAGCACGACATCATCTTTAGAAAATATAGCCGATCCACGTTATGCTTGGGGTAAAGATTTAATGCTTGTTCGAAACCTTTGATCATTTTGGTATAATATAAAATGGGAAGTTCAAAAGGCTCAAAGGATAAAAGTAACAAAAAAGATCCTAAAAGTGGTAAAAAGGCAGCAAAAAATCACAAATCTGATAATAAAAATGCGAATAAATACATGAAATTTAATAGCAAAGGTAATAAAGCTACAGCTAAAACCACAAAATCGTCAGGTATGGCATCAAAGAAAAATTCAAAGTCTACTGGCAGTGGAAAGAAATCTGTTAAATACAGTGGCAAAACTGTAAAGGCAAATAAAAACGATAAGCTTGGACCTACTAAAAAAACAGCAAAAGCTAGTGGGTCTACAACTAAAAAGGGTGCAAAGGCAGATAATTTTACTGCAAAGAAAAGTGGATCAAAGAAAGAAGCTAAATCTCAGCACATTGTTGCAAATTGGGTGTTTACTGCTGTAATTATCATTGTGATTGTGGGTGGTTTGTATTACATGTTAACAAGGATATTTATTCAGGCGCATCCAATACTTGAAGAACCTGCACTAACTTTAAATACGGTGCAAGAATTTCAAAGACCTTTAATTATTGCAAATGAGCCTAACGAATTTTTAAATTCTCTAGGAGTATTTAGGCCACCACCGCCTTCATCCCTTACATTAAATTAAAATGGAAACAAACTTTACTACAAATTTTATAAGTAAAAATGTTTGTCCAAATACGAAAGGTTACACTGGATTTTTAAAACTACCTCTAGTTGCTGCAGCAACATTTTTTACGCCAATACCTTGGGCTATCATTGGAATATTGTTTATTATATTTTTTTATTTAGCGCCTTTAAATGTTAATTTGAATTGTACAGTTACTACAAAGAAAAAAGACGGCACAAAATCTTTACTAGTCGCATTTATAATTGTGTTTGTATTAATGTTTACAGTTGCTCTTTTTGCAAAATTATTAATTTGTGACTCGGGTATAAAAGTGAAAGAAAATAATGGTGTATTTGATAATTTAATTTCAATGTTAAAGCAAGCTAATCTCTAACTTTTCTGGTCTTGTAATACGTTTCCTTAATTTGATCCACAGCATTCATTAAGTTAATATGTAATTTTTCTTTTAATATGGGAATGGAAGAATCAATCTGTAAATATAAAGTGTCAATATTGCAATCAACATCATCATTAATTTGTGCGGCATACAAATTGTATTCGGGACATTTAAATACTGGATGCGTAAAAAAATTGTCCATTAATTGAATTTGCATTTTATTTGCAATTTTATGAATTGTTTGTACAGCCTTTTCAAATATTTTAATTTCTTTAATAAACAATAACTGTTTTTCGCATTGCAAAATTTCTTCACTCAAACAATTAATTAATACTTCAGCATAACGCTCATTTAATATTTCTGTTAAAATTTCGCTTTCTACCACAACACTTTCAGAATCAGAATCTTTAATTTCATCTTTAGTTTCTTCTTTAATGTCTTCTTTAATAATATCTTCTTTAGATTCTTGTTCCATTTTAATCAATGCAATAAATATAAGTAAATTATTTTTGTAACTCACTCATTTTAAATGTTACTGCAGCTTCTTGGACAGAATCTAATAATTGTAAAGCGGCAATTTTAGTTGTTGCATCATCTTTTTTACTCCATTGCTCTACAATAGATTTATTTGGTTCAAACAAAATTAATTTAGGATTTACTAAAATTCCCGTGTTTAAAGCAGTGTCCAATAAATTATGTAACATCTTAATAGTTTTTTGTGCGCTTTCTGCATCTTGGTCGCTAATTCTGGTGTGCGAAGCCGCTACAAGTTCATCCACGTGTAATACATGTCGTTTAGCAACATAGGGCAACAATTTTGTTGCAATCTCTGCAACTTCTCCAGATGATTTTGTCCAATTAAATATAATTTTTAATTCGTCGGCATGTATCATTGGCAATATAAATTCTCTGCGCTTTGATTCGTGGCAAATATTTAAAAGTGTTTGCAATGAATCTTTAGCAGAAGTTTCATTGGTTTTGTGAATTTTAGTGTTCATAGCCCTTTCTAATAAATTGGGTGGAATACCATCTGTTCCTTTAATGTTTCTTAATTCTAATAAATGATCTCCAACTAAAGAAATCATTTTTTGATGCAACTTTTTACGCTGTACGTAAAATACTTCATACACACAAGCCAGGGCAACTGCAAGTAAAGTTGCAAGAACAGCAATTAAATATACCTTGTTCATTTTTTATCTATTAAGGCACCTATAAAGTCATCAAACGTATCTTGACGCAAAATAGTTTCCTTGGCCTTTTTTTGTGATGTTAATAAAACAATAAGAACAACTATAATCATTAATAAAATAATCCACAATACAAGTGTAATAACACTGAAATTACTAGATGAATTTTTTACTGATTTGCCAGAAACTTTATTAGATTTCTTTAAATTTGTTCCACTTTTTTTATTCTGTTTTTTTACAGTATTTCCACTCTTTTTATTCTCGGTAGTTTTACTTGCTTTTTTAGGACTATTCTTTTTAGTGTACTTTGTTTGACTTAATTTTCCACTTTTTTCCGTCTTTGGCGCTTTTTTACCAGATTTTTTTACACTTTTGCCACTCGTTGATTTTTTTCCAGATGATTTTTTAGAATCCTTGCTTGTTTTAAATCCACTTTTTGGATCCGACTTTTTTCCAGAATTTTTAACGCCCATTTAAGCACACTACAGATTGTTCAGGACCCCAACAAAGTGGTTTATATGATGATGATGACAAAGAATCTAAAAGTTTTAGTTCACTTATAAAACTTACTGGTGCTATAGACCAATGATCCACAAAGTTTTTGTTTATATGTCCAAGCCTACTTAATAATTTTATGATAAATTCTGAACAAAAAACTTGCCTTGTATTTTTTTGGGATATGCTTGAAAATTGTCCGCAGATTTTTCCTAGTGTAGGAAAAGCAGGTCCAAATCCAATAGCAAACATTTCTAATATGCTCATATTATGAGACACTAATGGATTAAACTCTAAATGTCGTGCCCAATTTTTTAAGTTATGTTCAAGATCTTCCGTATTAATTTTACCTGAAATTAAATGACGCACTACCATAAATTTATCTATAGATGAAATTAAATCAGATAGTTTTACAATACGTACGCCTCCTCCTTGTTTTTTGTCCCATCGATAATCTGTTAAATAAGGATGCTGAAATCGAGTAGCTTCAATCACATATAAATCATTATTCAATTCATAAACCATTCCACAATGAAAAGGAATATTTTCAAATCCTGGAAATGTTGCCATAGATTTATAATTCATTAATAAAATATCGCCAGTATTAAATTTATGATTATTTTTTGTGCATTTTAAAATATGTTGTAAAGCTTTATCTGCCCTGCTTTTTGCATTTAAATAAGCCCCAGTTACAATAAAGCATATAAAATATAATGATGTTAAAATACCTGCACAAGCATCTAAGATCATTTACTTTTAAAAAAAAATTAATTATGTTTTGATCTTAACGTTAAATTCATATAAATTAATATGAATGAAAATGTTAACAAAATTGCGATTGCAATGGTGTTCATTATAATACGACGAATTCCTCCTTGAGCTGCCTGTGTACTAAACTTTTCATTAATTTTACTGCTAACATCGGGCTGAGCAGCAATTGCTCCACCAGGAAAAAATGGCTGTTTTGCACACGTATCACCAAATGCTTGTCCTCCGTTTAATGATAAATAAGGACAGTCAGATCTTGTACAAAATCCCAATTTACCCCAATAATCAGGCTTACATGTTTTATAACATAATAAATCTTGTAATGTTCTATCAGGATCTCTACATCCATTTGGAAAAGTTCCCGTTCCTCTATCTTCCCATCTGCGATGACATGTAGCACCATCATCGCGCAAAGATCCACAAGAGGGCGAGCATACACAACAACCAGCATTTATATAATTTATGTCGCATTTAGGATAACACAATCCACCACCATAATTTTCAGCGCACGATTCTTGTCTGCCGCCTGGTCGCTTTGTATTCCACCAAATATTTCCAGCTTGTCTTTCTGTTTGAGGCAAAACTCCTTCTGTTAAATAACTTATTGCACCAGGATTGGTGGGCCAATAATTAGGATCTGTTTGATTTAATGTTACATAATAATTGGGGTTTTTATAATAATAACTACCTTTACTTATAGGATAATTTTGTACATTACCGTCTATGGGCACATATGTGCAAACATTTGGACAATTAAAGCCCGTAATAGAAGGTTCCCACCATTTATAACAAAATAATCCCATATTTGTGTAGCCAGAAGGACACCCAGTTCCTTGATTGCCGCCACCTCTCCCATAACTATTCACTTTTGTGCAATTTGCAAATCCCCCTTCTACTGTATTGGGTGGACATAATTCAGAGCATGTTCGTGGAGACCATGTTGTTGAGTAAAGTCCAAAAGGGCACTTTTTATAACATAGTCCTACAAATAAATCTCTATCACTATCCAAACATCTATCTGGCAAAACTCCCAATCCTCTAAAATATACATCTCTTTGACAAAAAGCTACTCCATCGTGCCATTCAGCACCTGTGTTTCTTGTTTGTACAGGTTCCGAAGTTCCTACTCTAACTTGATTGCACGTACTTGAACACATAAAGCTTGTTCGTGTTGTTCCAATTTGACATTTTGGGTAACATATAGGAGCAAAAGAAACAACATTGTCATATTCATATCCGTCTGGGCACCTAAAAGAAAAATTGGTTAACCACTTCGGAATTATTGGCATTTTAATTTTATAAAGATATGTGTGATTCTGGTTATAGTCCAACAAGTCCGACGGACAATACATGTGTCAGAGATTGTGCTCCTGGAAATGGAGACCCAATATATTATTCCGATGGGAATGTATGTTGGCCTTATTGTCCACCACATACAACTATAGACATTGGTCCTTCGTGCACAAAAAAGAGTTATACTCGTCAACCTAATTTATGGATTTCTCCCGTATTATATACGGATTTAAGTGGAAGAAAAGTATCACAAAGAACTGATGATAATGGTACGCCTAGTAGTAAACCTGGATGTCCGCCAGGATTTCAAGCTATAAAATCAACAACACAAAAATATCAACCTCAAAATACAGATTATGTAGTAAGTTGTTATCCTACATGCATTCCAATTGCACTATGGAATGCTCAAAATGCTTATGCAATTGGTGACTATGCAAGTTACAATGAATTATCATATATTGCTTTAAATAACATTGTTGGATCTTTGAGCAATTTAAACCCATCTTTAGATACTACAAATTGGATGCAAAAAACAACCGATTTAATTTTATCAGAATCTGGAGAATGTTATCCTGCTTCATGTCCTAATAATGAAAGAAATGGGGGAAAATTTATCGCAGATAACGAATCTGGTGCTCCTCCTGGTGCGTGTTTAAGAGGTGATTATAATGGCGGTGAACCTTATAATGATCCTGGACCCACACCACCTGACATGGCCATTACAAGAAATCAATATAGAGCTTCCGAGTGTTCACAAGAAAAGTTCTACTCGTTGTACACTTATAATGGTGATGCAAATAATATTAATAATATTGTTGGTGCGACTAGATCTCAAGAAATACCACAAGATTTATTACCTGATAATCCAAATTTTGATAATTATTTTAAATGTTCTTATAATTGCGCTGGTACAAATGACATACGATTGCCTAATATGAAATGTTATAATTTAGTCACTAAAAAAGTGGGGCAATTTGTAGACCCAGTTTTAGAAGAACCCAGTTATTGTGGATTTAATAGTGGAAATTCATCCTTGTGGGGTCAATCAAAAATTACTCCAGATGTGAATGGACTGGGGCCAGGATACTCTGATGAATATGTTGTTGGAAAAGTTGTAAATGCGATCGGTGCACAATTATGGGTACCGAATTATATTGACCAAGACGGAGTTCCAGGTTATAGAGCATATGGACCTGACGACCCTGTAAATGTAAGTGATGTTGTTTATTTGTTTAAGGACGAAAGACAGTGGGTATATTTTGATGAATTGGGGCATTTTCATCCTACAGTTGCAAGCGATCCAAGAGCAAGAACGAATCCAATGTATTTAAGGGGCATAGCACCATTTTTTCGTTGCAATAATGATGGCACACAACAAAGACCTAATTGGACACAGCCTGATCCTAATACAGTACCAAATGGAATTTTTATGTATGGTGCAGGTGATTATGGCCCGTTCAATCCTTCTGATTATCCAGTAGATTTTAATTGGGCATATACGGAAATACCTAATACTGTAACTTATTTTAATGCTGTTAGATTTGGAGATCGAAATTTTAATAAACAATTATGTAATCCTGTATCAGGATTTTGTCCCATGTGTTGCATTGACGATTGCCCAGGCCCCACAAATCCAGCGACACAAGAAGGGTTTTACGAAAAAGATTTTAGATATAGGGGAGGACCATTAAATCCAGATGAAATTATAGCATCAGTTTGTTATCCAAGGTGTGCTCCTGGAAATGAATGGAGAAGTCAATCTGCTGTATGTCTTCCTTATACACCTAATCGCACAATAGAAGCAATACCTGGCTATTCTTATTGTCCTATACGATTAAAAGTACAAAGTTCGTTTCCAACAATTTCAAACTTATTTGGTCAAAATTTAGAGCAACCACCTGACGCAATATGTTTAACACCATGTGATGCTGGTTATGAAATTAAAAATGAAAATCCATATAATATATGTATAGCTACGTGTGGAACTGACTTAACGACAAGTTTAATAGATGGTGGAGACAGGTGTAACAAAGTACCGTATACTAAATCTCAACAACCATCCCAAGCAAATTCAGCGATTGATATTGTAACAAGAACGGAAGAAAATTTAAATCAAGCAGCCAGTGTAATAAGTAAAATTTCTTTACAAAATGGTGTTTCAAACATAATATTTATTGTTGCGGCTGTTGTAGTAATATGTTTAATTATTGTAATGACAACCATTTTTGTGAGGCGCAATCAAGCATTTCAAGGAATGTAATAAAAATAAATGGATTTACAAGATTATTCAAAACAATTTGAAGTAGAAAAATTCACGGATAGTTTTAAAGAAGTTATTAAAGCCAAAAGTTTTCCAACTAAACAAATGTGGCTTCGCGTTGTTCCGCTTTCCCTAATTATAATTGGAATAATTTTAGGATTTGTTAGTTTGTATATTGGAACTATTGCAACCAGAGGATTTGGATTAAATTCTGTTGTTGTAAATCCGCCAAACACAACTCAGTTAAATTACAAGGCATATGAAAATGTTACATATCAAATTTGGACGTTGCGTGCAGCACCAGGTATTGCAAAAGATGCTCCTTTGCCAGGAATCATTACGCTTGCATTGCCAAATCCCCAAAATGTTCCAGAAGGTGGACTGATACAAGTAAAAAATATGAGTATTAAAATTGATGACGGTACCCTAAATCATTTGGATTGGGCTGCTGCAGCCAATGTTAAAACAGTAACGTATGATGGAAATGATGTAGACACAATTTCACCAAATACATATGTAAGTTATGTGAGTGCAACACATCCGACTCTAAATGTAAAAGTTTGGTTTAGAAATTCTTTACCATAAAAATAAATGGATTCAGCATCCGCTTTAAAATTAGTGGAAGACACATATGTTCAAAAACATTTTAAAAATCCATCAAAATTAAATTATCTTTTTTTATTATTTGGAATAGTTTCTTTAGTTGCAGGTATAATATCATTAGTTTATGTATCAAATAATGCATATAAATTTAAATCAGCAAATATTTTTTCAACAAAAGTTTTGTATACTGGTACATATAATTTAACAACCGTTGATTGGCATTATATTGGTATTGGTTCAGTCATTATAAATTTACCAGACCCTGCTAATTTTATAAGAGGAAGCTTTATTTCTGTTGCTGCAAGCAATGACATTAATGAAACATTGCCTCAGTCATCTATTACTGTAAACTATACACAAATTGGAAAAAGTTTAACTGTAACAGACCAAGCATTATTTATTGTGACATTTGAATTTGGTGATGTGCATAAATGGAAACATATAAAATAAAATGGTTGCATTTGAAGTAATTTTTGTTCCATTATTAACATTAGTGTGTTTTGCCATTGCTATTGTATCAACAAATATTATAATTAACAAAAAATCGTTAGGGGGTTTAATTAGTGATGATCTTCCAGTATTGTATTTAACGCTAAGTTCAGCAAATAATGCAAATGTATTTGCTGACATAACATGGTCAAATCGAAGCGTAATTGTAAGTATTGATAGTGCAAGTTTTGGTACACAAAAAATAATTCAATTATTTGATGCAAATTTAGTTCCAGATGGAACCACAATATTTATCATGAATTCAGCTGCAAGTATTGCTTCAGGAAGCGTTGTCATAAGTCAACAAGGTCTCAGTGTTTGTTTAGGAAGAGGTCAAGGAATCACAGTAGTTGCACAACGAGATACATTTTGTGGTGCAAAATATGTAGGAACAGGCAACACTGTAGTATGCAATTTTCCTGAAGTTGCTCCTGTCAATTGGGTCCCCTTCCAAAATTATGCGCCAAATCCTGGACTTGTGTGCAGTAGTTTCAATGAAGTTGTTAATTCGTCAAGCAGCGACGCAAATGGTCCAGGCTGTATACCCAATTTTACGTTGGCACCAAGTGGAAACCCTAATATTTTAAGTGCACCCGTATGTGCATCCGCAGAATGCATTTGTAATACTCCTTCCATAAATAATGATTTTTGGTGCAATGTTGCTACCTAAATTATTTTAAATAGCATAATTTTTATTCTGTTTGTCTTCATCCTAATAAGTTAAGACGCGTGAGTGTCCGAGTGGTTAAGGAGCGAGGCTTAAGATCTCGTAGCTAACGCTGCATGGGTTCGATCCCCATCTCACGCAAAATTTTAGCGCTTATAGTTTAGTGGTAGAATGCAACTCTTCCAAGGTTGCAACATGGGTTCGATTCCCGTTAAGCGCATTTTTTTTTACGTTGGAATTGTTTGAACTATTATAGGAGACGTACCCAATGTAGCAATAACACTAACATTGGCCTGAGGAGGACCAAATGAATTACCAGCCCATGACAAAGTAGCAGTCCAAACACAATCGTATCCAGTATAATTTAAATTATCTGGTAAAATAATTCTTTGGTATGTTGATGAAGGTAAATTTGATGGAGTCCAATCACCGTTTATAAAATTATATTGGTACAAAGTATAGTTTGTACTTACATTGTTTGGAGTAGTTATTGAAACATCAAGTTGTATGTATCCGCTGCCGTCTTGCATAAATCCTTGACCATTTCCTACTGACCAAGTAAAATAACAGTATTTATTCATATCTATCATGGATACATTATTTATTGTAGATATTAATATTTTATTAGACCATAGTATATTGATTGGAAATGCTTCACTTCCACTACCTTCAATTTTAGGAATTACAATTATTGGGGAATTATATAAATAATTTATCGCAGGAATTGCTACAGGTAAACTAGGAATTGCTCCTTCGGCGGTAATTATAAAAATTCCATTTGTTACTTCCGCTTTACATGGGATATTTGTTTTAGTATCAATTAAATTTAAAGTTCCAGCAGATAAAAATATGTCTTTCCATCTAAATTGCGAAGATCCAAGAGAAAATACAGAATTTTGAGATGGAATTAAATCACCATCTAAAGTTGATGAATTTTTATGATTATATACATACAAAATTGCTAAATAACTTAAAACAATTAATACTAAAAGAAAAATTAAATTTATTTTCATTTTTTATTTATTACGAAAAGCAACAAAATTTTTTCATAGTTTTTACAGATTCAGGAACTCGAACTTTTAATTCTTCCGTGATTTTTTGATGCATTAATGTCAAATCATTTAATGTCAAATCATTTAATGCAATTGACTTTAAATCTTTAGATAATTCAACTTTAAAATCTTCTACTGCAGGCAAAACCTTTTCAACCGCTTCTTTTACGTTTTCTTCCACAACTTTTTCAACCTTGTTTTCAGATTCTTTTAAAGTATCTTGCACAATTTCAGTGACTGAAGTTTTATAGTATGTTGCAGAAGAACCTAATTTAAAAAATTCAGGTTTTATTACATTTCCAAAATCAGGTTCTAAAATATATTCTCTTGCAATTAATTTAGGTATGGGCAAATCTAATGTTTGTGGTAAATCCATTTTAGAAGCAACCGCCATTTTTATTTATACCATAAATTTTTTTAAAGATGATTCAATTTTACTTTCAATTTTACCAACTGATTTTTCAGCTAATTTTGATTTTTTTTGTACTATAAATTCGTCTTCCAAATTATCATCTCGAACTCTGAATCCCAATAAAGATTGAATTTGCGATGCTTTTAAAGATGCTTTTTCAGTATATTCTTTAAAAATATTCTTTACAATAGTTTCATCCACCACAAATTGAAGTAATTTACTTAATGGATTTTGCAATGTTTCCACATAATATTGACGATCCACTTTTAAATTTGCCGATTTGACATATGCTGGATGTTCCGTTCTATCATATAATTTAGTCTTTGACTTTTTACCTCCAAATCCACCTTTATCCACTACAACAACAAATGGCATTCTAGCTCCTATAGGCGGAATATCGGAATCTCCCCTTTGTGTCATTCTTAGCCATGCAGTAACATGAGGTAAATTATTAGATGCATAATTTGATTTTAAGCTTTTACTTAAAACAAAGTCTTCTAAATTATCCATTGTAGAAATATTATTCAAAGAATCACGTAAACTTTTCATTGCACAGTCCACAGATATTTCTCGTAATAAACAATCCAGAATTTTATTGGATGCATCTCTTAATAATTTTGGTCTGTCTCTTCGAATTGCATCAATGCCTTTAATATCAATTTCAGTTTTAAATCCACTTTTAATATCGCCGCTATACTTTAGTCCAGCATAATTCTTTTTTTTCATTAATAGATAAGGTTTATAAGTCTTTTCATATGCAAGTGTAACAGCCGAACAAGCTTCCAAATTTTTCTTTAAGGCACTTCCAGCTCCACCCAAATTTTCTACTTGTCCATTTCTTAATAATTGGGTAATTGCCAAAGCAGCTTCTTCACCTTTCGTACTTGCTTCTTCCACACTTATGCCTTCTCCCCATTTAATCATGACTGAATCAGTATCACCATAAATTACGTCAGAGCCTTTATAAGTAGATTCCACATAATTTTTTGCCGCATCAATAAATGCCCTTCCTTTTAAGGTTGTTACAGCTGCAACAGGTTTACATGGTAGCAATCCTCGATCTGCACTAACACCACAAAATCCATATACAGAATTACATGCAACTTTAATACCATTTTGACGTCCATTTAATATAGCTTTTTCCAATGGATCTTTTGATGCGGCCATTAATTTCTTGACTGCTTTACGAGCATCTAATAACCGTTTTAATAAATTAGGTAATACGCCTTTTGTGTTCACAGCAAAGCTATACGTATTTTCAATCTGCTGATATTCTTTATTGTCTAATAAAACATTATGTGTTATAATGTGTGATTCTTTGACCAAACCAGGAAAATTATCCAAAACAAGTACACTTGGACATAAATTAAAGTAACGAATAATTGAAGGATACAATGATTCAAAGTCCAGAGTAGAAATACAATCTTTATAAAAACCTGCTTTGGGTTCTATAACAGTAGCACCTTGATAATCTGGTAATCTTTTCTTATTTTCATCCATATTATCTTGCTTTGATATGGGCCAACCACTATCTCTTACATTTAAAGCATATTCATTCCAAACAAATCTGCTAATTAAATTAAATACTTTGACTTGTTGTCCACTATTCACAATTTCATTGCAAGAAGTATAGCACACTCTACTCATTTCAATCCATGTTGGTACATAAGAGAGACGTGCAATCAATCGAAGAGGAATATCGCAATCTCGTGCACAATATTCTGCTATGGGCCATCTATACATTGAACCTTTACGATAAGCTTCAAACATTTCTGCTGCACTTAAATCTATTTTTTCAGATCCTTTTTCAAGCCAATGCGTTGCTGCAAATTTCAGGGTATTATCTTCAGGTTTCTTATCATCTTTAATAATT
>Ga0007825_1000069_pt1 | contig 33385 bp, 35 predicted proteins | sample CryBogCBE13Jul09_FD_71229 | JGI IMG/M metagenome (GOLD analysis project Ga0007825, IMG submission 71229) | Freshwater microbial communities from Crystal Bog, Wisconsin, USA - CBE13Jul09 | ecosystem: Environmental > Aquatic > Freshwater > Lake | place: Crystal Bog, Wisconsin, USA | collected... | reverse complement strand
GCGAAGGCCTGTGCCCGCTCAACGGGTGCATACATACGCTGCATTTCAGCTTGGGCTTCTTGCTGCTTCTGCTGAATCGCGGTGTACTCGCTCTGAAGCAGCGTGCGGTTTGGAACCGCCGCCTTTTGATCAGCCTGGAACTTCAGGATTTGTGGCTGAAGTGCGGCATCAAGCTGCTTGCCCCGAGTTTCGCCAGCGGCGATTGTTGACGCGAACGTCACTTTGATCTGGGCAACAGCACCCTGCAGCGCGGCAGAATTCTGGACAGCTGCATCCTTGTCGATGATGATGACGGTCGAGCCGTCTGCCATCGCAGCAGCGGGAAGAACGGCAATGAGTGCGGCACCAGCGAGTGCGGCCAGTTTGAGAGTATTTGTCATTAGAATTGGGTTCCTACGTTGAATGTGAAGAGTTTAGTTTGATCACCCTCGGATTTGAGGATGGCTTTTGCGATGTCAATCCGGAACGGCCCGAAGGGCGAATTCCAGTTAACACCGAAACCGATGGAGAGGCGCGGCCGCGGCGTATCGCCATAGAATTGTTCGGTGAATGGCGGGATAGCGCGGGTTGCAGAATTATATTGAAATTTGTTCGTCGCAGGAAACAACGTTGTGCCCGACGTCGATGTCGTTGCTACATTCGTGGAACAGTCCGCCGAGCCAATATTGGGGGAATAGCCCGTCCGACAGGTCGTCGTCAGTCCATAGACTGATGCGTTATTATAGGTCTCACCGGCGTCCGTCACCTGATAGATTTGTTGACCATTCGCTTGGCCCAAACTTGCGCTGTAGGAATATGTTAGAGGAATCGGCGTTCCGTTGTTCGGGTCGGTATAACTGAAAAACGAACTGCTCGAATTAACCAGGCTTGGCGCACGCACGCCCCAGACCGCTCCGATGTCCGTAAAGATTGACGGCCGCAGCCCCAATTCCTTTGCGCCCGACCCAAGCGGAATTTCGAGCTCCAAACGCCCCTTATAATAATACCGCCCGCCCAACGCGTCGAACGTCGTACTCGTCGATGGCGAGCTATAGGAGAGATTACCCGCCTGTGGCGCATTCTGGTCAAAGGTGAGGTCAGGCGCGACTGTCGCGCCCGACGGGATGCCAGGATTGGTGAAGGCAGCACCATCCTGATTGAGATACGTCCGCAACACGCGCGGACCTACGCCGCGAATATCGAAGCCTGCAAACTGCGGTTCACCGAGGAAGAAACGGTCGGTTAGCCGCACTGGATCGGTCGCGGCATTTGACTTGAGCGGAATGACCGCGCCCGCCTCGAACGAGGCCGAGCCAATAAACCCGCGACCCAAATCCTTGTATTTCGCAAAGTTTAGTGTCGTGCGCAGATATTGCACGCTGCCGCCTGGTCCCGCGAGATCCTGCCCGAAGATGAAGCGCGTGCCGTTGTGCGGCCGCAAGCGGTTGTCCAATGTATCGCGCACCAGACTATAGCCGAGCGACGAAATCGTCCGGTTGCCAATGGCATCGCAGAGATAGCGCCCCGCGAGCAGTGGCGAGCACTGGCCACCGATATAATAGGTCGATTGGTCAAGCGAGACGTCCTCAAAGCTGAAGCCATACCGCAGCGCCAGCGACCAATACTCTGTCAACGGAATACCCAAGCGCGCCTGAAAGCCGGTCGATGCCTGTGAATAGGTGGTATTCCGTGAGGTTCCGACATAGTTGAACGAGTTGTAGTCGCGCCGGAACAGATCGACACCGAGCGCAATATTTTTGTTGAACAGGTACGGCTCGGTGAAGCCCAGTTCCACCGATTTTGAGTAGGTCGAGATGCTGCCGCTGAGACGCAGCGTCTGGCCAGCGCCACGGAAGTTGTTTTGCGCAATCGATGCGCTAAAGATCAGCTTCTCGAGGCTCGAATAGCCGGCCGAGAGCTGAAGCTGACCCGTGGCTTTCTCTTCAACATTCGCCTGCAGGATGATGCGGTCGTCAGCCGATCCCTTCTTCTGCTCGATCTCAAGCTTTTCTTGGAAATAGCCAAGCGACTGAATGCGGTCCGAAGAGCGCTTCACCTGGAAGCTGTTAAAGGCATCGCCCTCGGCCAGCCGGAACTCGCGACGGACCACCTTGTCCTGTGTCAACGTGTTCCCGTTCACATCAATCCGCTCAACATAGACGCGCGGCGTCTCGTTGATTTTGTAGATGATACCGACGGTTTTGGTCTCGGTGTCGTGCTTGAAGATCGGGTTCACATCAGCGAACGCATAGCCGAACACACCCGCCTGTTTCGTCATGTTATCGACGGTGTCTTCAACCGACTTCGCGTTATACCAGTCGCCCTTCTGGTTGGGGATGAGCGGCTGGAAAGCCTCTGGCTTCAAATCGTGAATTTCGCTTTCAACGGTGATATCGCCAAACTTGTAGCGCGGGCCTTCCTCGACCACATAGGTGATCACAAAGTCGCGCTTGTCCGGCGTCAGTTCCGCCACCGCCGAAATGACGCGGAAATCGGCATAACCATTGCTGAGATAGAATTGGCGGAGCTTCGATTGATCGTAAGCGAGCCGGTCTGGATCATAGGTCGTCGCCGAACTCAGCGCCGTCTTGAGCTGTGACTGTTTGGTCGCCATCTGCGCCTTCAGCGTTGCATCGCTGAAAACATGTGCGCCGATAATGTTGATGGCGCGAACCTTGGACTTTGGCCCCTCGGTAATTTCGTACACGATATCAACACGGTTCTGATCAAGCAGAACCTTCTTCGGCTCAACCTGCGCGCCATAGCGCCCCTGACGCCGATATAGCTCGATGATTCGCCCAACATCGGCGCGCACCTTCGAGGCGGTGAAAATCTGCCGCGGTGCAAGCTTGATTTCGGGCGTCAGCTTATCTTCCTTGAGCCGCTTGTTCCCCTCAAAGAGGATCCGGTTAATAACGGGGTTCTCTTTGACCTCGATCGTCAATGCCCCCTTATTGTCACGAATCTGCACATCGGCGAAAAGCTCGGTTGCGAACAAATCACGGAGCGCCTGATCGAGTGCGGCCTTGTTATAGGACTGGCCTGCACGAAGTTGGATATACGACCGGACTGTGTCTGGCTCGATGCGCTGCGACCCGCTGACATCGATCGATTTGATGACGCCGCCGTCCGGTTCAGCAACCGCAACAGGCGCTGGTGCGCTCGGCTGTGCAGGCGTGCCCTGCGCATAGAGCGGCGAACATAGGGGAGTCAGCGCAGTGCCGAACAACAAGACGGTGGCAGGATGCAAACCGAATATCGACACATTTTTGGCTTTCACGCGTTCTCAACCTTTATATAAACCGACCGCAAGAGCGATCACCGCCTGCCCTGCCCGAACTCGCTCATCCAATCAAGTCGGCAAGCTATTTCCAGAAGCCGATTGGCATCAAATCTTTGATCGTTACGGCGACAAAAAGCGTCATCAACATCACCAATCCCGCCCGAAAGACCGTTTCGCGCGTTTTGGGGGTCAGTGGCTTCCGCCGCACCGCCTCAATCCCATAGAGCGCCAAATGGCCACCATCGAGCACGGGAATTGGCAAGAGGTTCATGAATCCAAGGTTAATGGAGATGAATGCCATGAATTCGACAAAGGCGATCCAGCCATAGCTTGCGGCTTGCCCAGCCACCTTCGCCGACTGAACCGGCCCGCCAATCAACCCCGCCGAGAGCTGGCCAGTTAAGATCTTGAAGATCACCGTTGCAATCATCGCGATCAGTTTTCCGACATCCGCCAGCGCGACGCCCGGGATTGCGTTCCAGGCAGGGTGCACGACATCGATATTCGGACCAAGCCCGATATGCCCCACCTTCGCTGCGCCACCGAGTGGGTCGAGGTTCGTCCCCAAGCGAGGGCGCGCACTCAGGTCGATCAACGCGCCGTCGCGCACCACTTTGAAGCTCAAAGTCTCATTGGGATGCGACGACACCAATGTGCGAATCGTGACGAAATCGGGCGTTGCCTGGCCATTAATGCTCTGAATGCGGTCACCGAGCTTGAACCCTGCCGCCTCGGCGACCGATCCGCGTTCAATCGCCGCGATTTTATTGCCCACAACCGGCTCGCCAAGCGCCGCGATCAGCGCACAATAGATCAGGAAGGCAATGAAGAAGTTCGCCATCGGCCCTGCGACGATGATCAGCGCACGCTCCCAAAGCCGCGCCGTCTCAAAGCCATCGAACGGCTGGCGTGGCGACGGGCTGCCATCAATCTCATATTCGCCCGCGAACTTGACATAGCCACCCAGCGGTAGCCAGCCGATCCGCCAATGCGTTCCGCGCTTATCAGTCCAGCCAGCAATCGGCTTGCCAAACCCAATCGAGAAGGCCTCGGCGCGCACGCCACACCAGCGCCCAACCCAGTAATGCCCGAGCTCATGGAAAATGATCAGCGGCCCCACGGCACACAGGAACATCAACGCGCTCCAACCGATCGTCAACATGCTGATACCTTCATTTCAATAACCAAATGTGCTTCCTGACGCGCTTTCGTATCAATCGCCAGCACATCCTCAAGACTGTGCGGTGGGGCGGGCTGATAGCGCGTCAGCACGGCTTCAACCGTCGCAGCAATATCGAGAAATCCGATCTCTCCAGCGAGAAACGCTGCGACCGCGATTTCGTTCGCCGCATTCAATATCGCTGGCGCTGCGCCACCCGCCGTGAGCGCCGCCCGCGCCAAACGGATGGCAGGGAAGCGCACGGGATCGGGCGCCTCGAATGTCAACGAGCCGATCTCGGCAAGATTGAGCCGTGGCGATGGCGATTCCATGCGTGTGGGCCAGGCGAGCGTATGCGCAATCGGCGTCCGCATATCGGGCGTGCCGAGTTGGGCGAGCACTGAGCCATCGACATATTCGACCATCGAGTGGATAATCGATTGCGGGTGAACGAGAACATCAAATTTCTCAGCGCCAACGGGGAACAGATGGTGCGCCTCGATCAGTTCGAGCCCCTTGTTCATCATCGTCGCCGAATCGACCGAGATTTTTGCGCCCATCGACCAGTTCGGGTGCTTCACCGCTTGCGCGGGAGTGAGATGCGCCATCTCGGCGAGTGACAGAGTGCGAAACGGGCCGCCCGATGCGGTGAGAATGATCTTCGAGACTGAGTCTAGGCTATTACCTGCAAGGCACTGAAATATGGCATTATGTTCGGAGTCGACGGGCAGCAATGTGGCGCCCGATGCACGCGCGGCGGCAATCATCAGATCGCCCGCGGAAACCAGCGCCTCCTTGTTCGCGAGGGCAACTGACTTGCCGCTCGCCAACGCCGCCATCACCGGACGCAGACCCGCGCAACCCACAATCGCGCACATCGTATAATCCGCGCCCATTTGCGCCGCTTCGATAATCGCATCGCCACCGCCCGCAGCGGAGATATTGGTACCGCTGAGCGCCGCGCGCAATTCCGGCAGCCGCGCTTCATCACCGATGACCGCATGACGCGCATTGACGGCGCGCGCGGCTTTGGCGAGGCCCGCGACGTCGCCATTGGCGGTCAGCGCGACAACCTCAAACTGATCGGGGTTGCGCTGAATCAGATCGAGCGTCGAGGTGCCGATCGACCCCGTTGCGCCAAGAATGGTTATGGTGCGGGGGTGGGTCAAAATCCCTCCGGATTGTTCAACGTTATCATCACCGCAACAACCGCAAACACAGGTATGTACCCATCCAACCTGTCGAACATCCCGCCATGCCCAGGAATTAAATTGCCTGAGTCCTTTACGCCAGCTTTGCGCTTTAGCCAGCTTTCGAAAAAGTCTCCTGTTTGAGCAAAAACCGCCAACGCACAACTCATTATTGCTGCCAAAACCCAATTGTGGAGCGAATGAGACCAATAAAATTCAATCGCTATAACCCAAGCTACCGCCAGCAACGTTCCGCCAACAAGGCCAGACCAAGTCTTTGATGGACTTATTTCTGGCGCAATCTTGGCACCGCCGACAAAGCGACCCGCAAGATATGCCCCACTATCGACCGAAACAACCAAGCCAATGAAAAGGAACGTCATAGCGGGAAATATTGCAGTTTGTGCGATCACGCCGATGGCCGCCCCCCCAACATACACCAGCCCGCCCAGCATCCAAAGCGCGCGCCCCCACCAGCTCTGGTTGAACTTCGAGATCAGCCCCCACCATTCCCAGAGCAATCCCGCCGCGACGATGGCGACGAACGTCGTAAACACCCAACCACCGGCCCAGAGCGCGCTGCCCGCCACCGCGATCATGACAATCGCCGATGCCGTGCGCACCTTCAGATCCTTAGGCGAGTCCTTGCTCATCGTCCGCCGTAACGCCGCTCGCGCCCCGCAAACACCGCCAATGCCTTGTCAAACTCCACCGCGCCAAAATCGGGCCACAGCGTCTCGACAAACAGCATCTCGGCATAAGCCGATTGCCAGAGCATGAAGTTCGACAGCCGCATCTCGCCCGAGGTGCGGATGAGCAGATCGAGCGGCGGCAGCGCGGCGGTGTAGAGTTCGCGGTCAATCATCGCCGGATCAATGTCGCTCGCGGCCAATTCGCCCGCTGCCACACGCGCGGCAAGCGCCTGCACACCACGCACCAGTTCCTGCTGCGATCCATAATTGAGCGCGATCACCAGCGTCATTTCGGTATTGACCTGGCTGCGCTCGACGGCTCGCTCGATCATCGCCACAAGATCGGACTGCAGCGCGCGCCACTCCCCAATCACTGCGAGCCGAATGCCATTGGCGATCAGTTCATCGATATCTTTGGTGATGAAGTGGCGCAGCAGCCCCATAAGGTCATTGACCTCATCGGCAGGGCGTCGCCAATTTTCGGACGAAAAGGCATAAAGCGTGAGCACTTCAACGCCACGATGGCGCGCTTGTTCAACCACCGCACGCGCTGCCTCAACGCCTTTGCGATGACCGACCACGCGCGGCAACATCCGCTTTTTCGCCCAGCGGCCATTGCCATCCATGATGATTGCAACGTGGCGAGGCAGGTCGCCAGTCGCACCCCCGCCATGCGCCGAAACAGGGGCGGAAGCCGCGCTCACTTGCCCATGATTTCCTTTTCTTTGGCACTCACAACGGCATCGAGCTCAGCGATCGTGGCATCGGTCATTTTCTGCACATCGGCCTCACCGCGTTTGCGCTCGTCCTCACCGATTTCCTTCTTATTCTCGTCGGTCTTGAGTGCATCAATGCCATCACGCCGCACATTGCGCACCGCGACACGCGCTTTCTCCGCGTAAGTGCCCGCGAGTTTGCTGAGTTCCTTGCGGCGCTCTTCGGTCATATCGGGGATCGGCAACCGGATGTTCTGGCCATCGGTAATCGGGTTGATCCCGAGGCCCGCGTTGCGGATCGCCTTCTCCACCGGCGTGACGTTCGATTTGTCCCACACCTGCACGGTCAGCAAGCGCGGCTCGGGGGCCGACACGGTGGCCACCTGATTGAGCGGCATTTGCGAGCCATAGACTTCGACCATCACCGGATCGAGCAAACCAGTATTGGCACGCCCGGTGCGCAAGCCACCAAGGTCGCTCTTAAGCGCATCAACGGCACCGCTCATGCGGCGTTGCAAATCAGCTTTATTATAGGCTGGCATGATAATTCTCCCTATTCTTCGGTCGATTGAACCATTGTGGAGACACCCTCACCCCGCAGCACGCGGGCAAGATTTCCGCGCTCACGGATCGAGAAGACCACAATCGGAATATTATTGTCGCGGCAAAGTGCCACAGCACTCGCATCCATAACCTTGAGGTCGTCAGCCAGCACGCGCCCAAAACTGAGCGTATCATAACGCTTTGCAGTCGCGACCTTTTTCGGATCGGCATCATAAACACCATCGACAGAAGTGCCCTTGAACAGCGCATCGCATTTCATTTCGGCAGCACGGAGCGCCGCTCCAGAGTCGGTAGTGAAATACGGACTACCGACGCCCGCCGCAAAGATCACGACACGCCCCTTCTGGATGTGGCGCTCGGCGCGGCGGCGGATAACGGGCTCACACACCGCATCCATCTGAATGGCGGACTGAACGCGCGTGTGTACGCCAAGCTGCTCGAGTGCAGACTGCATCGCCAGCGCATTCATCACCGTCGCGAGCATGCCCATATAATCGGCCTGCGCGCGGTCCATGCCCTTGGCAGCGCCAGCCATGCCACGGAAGATATTTCCCCCGCCGATCACGAGGCAGATCTCGATGCCGGTATCGCGGGCGGCCTTCACCTCTTCGGCCATGCGCGTCACAGTGTCAGGATCGATCCCGAACCCCTGCTCGCCCATCAAAACTTCGCCGGAGAGCTTCAGCAATATGCGGTGAAAGCGCGGCGCGGACATGACAGTAACTCTCTCGGATTATCGTTGGCTTCACCCACACCCTAAAGCGTGTCGCACGACTTGCCAAGCTGTGCGGGCGCAAGTGGACGAGACTTGCGCCGCGCGGAATTAAACGCCAGCCGCCGCCGCAACCTCGGCCGCAAAATCGCTGGCTTCCTTCTCGATGCCTTCACCGAGCTGGAACCGAACATAATCGACCAGCTTGATCTCGGCACCGGCTTCTTTGCCGGCCTTCGCGATCACGTCAGCGATCTTCGTCTTGCCGTCGATCACGAATTCCTGGTTGAGGAGCGCGTTCTCCTTAGCAAACTTCGCGACGGCACCATCGATCATCCGCGCATGGAACTCGGCAGGCTTGCCTGACTCGGCAGCCTTTTCCGCTGCAATCGCGCGCTCACGCTCGATCAACTCAGCCGGAATGCCGCTCTCGTCAAGCGCCAGCGGGAAAGCCGCAGCAACGTGCATTGCCAGCTTCTTGCCCAGATCCTCAAGTGCTGCGACTGGCGCAGCGCTCTCGAGCGCGACCAGCACGCCGATCTTGCCAAGGCCAGCGGCTGCTGCATTGTGCACATAGGACACAACTGCGCCCTGCGAAACGCTGAGCTTGCGCGCGCGACGCAGCGTCTGGTTCTCGCCAATCGTGGCAATGTTGCTCGTCAATTTATCGGCAACCGTGCCACCCTCAGGGTAAGCCGCAGCCTTGAGCGCTTCAATATCCTCGCCCGTTTCGAGCGCAATCGCGGTCACAGCGGTCACGAAGCTCTGGAACTGGTCATTCTTGGCAACAAAGTCGGTTTCGGAGTTCACCTCAACAGCAGCACCCGTCGTGCCCGTTGTCGCAACGCCCACCAAGCCCTCAGCAGCCGTGCGGCTCGACTTCTTCGATGCGGTCGCAAGCCCCTTGGCGCGCAGCCAATCGACAGCGGCAGTCATGTCGCCATTGGTCTCGTTGAGTGCTTTTTTGCAATCCATCATGCCTGCACCCGATGTTTCACGGAGCGCCTTAACGGCAGCGGCGGTAATCTCAGCCATGTCGAGATCCTTTATGCTAAGTGGTTATTATGCGGGCGGGGCCGAACGTTTGACCGCCCTGCCCCGCCATTGTTACAATTTGATGAGATTATTCAGCCGATGCGGGTTCAGCAACGGGTTCCTCAGCCAAAACAGGCTCCATCACTGGCTCTGCCATGGCACCCAGATCGGTTCCGCTGCGGGCGGCACGATCATGCCCACCGCGCGTCGCAGCTTGCGCAATCGCCTCGCAATAGAGCTTGATGGCGCGGCTTGCGTCATCATTGCCCGGAACCGGGAACGCGATACCGTCTGGCGAGACGTTCGAATCGAGGATCGCGATGACCGGAATACCGAGCACATTCGCTTCCTTGATCGCGAGCTCTTCCTTGTTGGCGTCGATCACGAACATGACATCAGGAATGCCGCCCATGTCGCGGATACCGCCCAAGCTCAGCTCAAATTTGTCGCGCTCACGCGTCAGTTGCAGAACTTCCTTCTTGGTCAGGCCGTGCGTATCGCCCGCAAGCTGCTCTTCCATCGCCTTGAAGCGCTTGATCGAGTTTGAAATCGTCTTCCAGTTGGTGAGCATACCGCCCAGCCAGCGATGGTTGACATAATGCTGACCCGAAGCGCGCGCCGCATCTGCAATCGCATCCTGCGCCTGACGCTTTGTGCCGACGAACAGCACCTTGCCGCCGCGCGCTGCGGTCTGGTTCACGAAATCGAGCGCACGCGCGAACAGCGGCACCGACTGCGAGAGATCAAGGATATGAACGCCATTGCGCTCACCAAAAATATAAGGCTTCATCTTTGGGTTCCACCGATGCGTCTGGTGGCCAAAGTGCGCGCCAGCTTCCAAAAGCTCGCGCATAGAGACGACAGGTGCCGCCATAGGGATAACTCCTTCCGGTTGGTCCACTGAGGGGCGAGAATGAGGATGCTTTGCGAACAAAGCCGAAGCCTCACACCGGTTTATGTGCCCCCCATGCGGGGTTGAGAGCGCGCCCCTTAGCGGCAGGCGCACAAGAATGCAAGCGGTTAGCCCAGAGCCCTGAAAACTGCCCTTTTGAACAAAATAGAACATATGCAGAATTTTCTTGACGATGAAAAACATTTATGGAACATAAGGGCATCTTTTCAAGAAGGATTGTGACCATGATGCATTTGCTGATCGCCCTGACGTCGCTGATTGCGCTGTCTGCAACACTCACTTTGATCGGTATGATGTTGCTTCACAATGCTGACAAGATTGTTGCCGCCCTTCAGCTTGATGATGCACATTTGCCCTTAAGCGGAGACACGTTTGGAAAATTGGGCCGTGCGCAGCGAGCACAGGGCATGGTGCGGTATCGCGTGGTCAGTGGAGCGTTACCCGCGCCCGCCGCGCTTTGACCGCCGCATAGCGCCACCACGCGAACGGAACTGATAGGGTGTAACTGATCGCCAACAGGCTCAGCACATCCCAAGGCTGGGTGAAGAGCGCCGCAAAAAGCAGAGCAATGGCGAGCAACGCCGCAATCCGCAGCCGCACCGGTATCCGGAAGACACGCCACGACCAACTCGGCAAATTGATAATCATCAGGAATGCGCTGATGATTAGCAGCGCGCAGACCATATAAGGGCTACGTACCACCAGCTGGACGGCATCACGATACGGCCAATCGCGCACCGCAAGCCAAACGAACAACGGGATGAGCGCGACGGCTGCGCCCGCTGGCGCTGGAACGCCGGTCAGGAACCCCGCCTGTTTATAAGGCAGTTCTTCGGCATCGAGCTGTGCGTTGAAGCGCGCAAGCCGCAGAGCACAGCACACAGCATGCGCCAGTGCCGCCAACCAGCCAAGGCGCGGCATCGTCTGCAAGCTCCACAGAAACATGATGAGAGCAGGGGCAACGCCAAAAGCGACCATATCCGAGAGCGAATCGAGTTCCGCCCCGAAGCGGCTCGTGCCCTTGATCATCCGCGCAACGCGGCCATCAAGCACGTCAAACACCGCAGCGAATACAATGGCGAGCGCCGCACGATCCCACTCACCACCGATGGCATATCGAATACCAGTCAGCCCCGAACACAGCGCAAGCGCGGTAATGGCGTTAGGGATCAGCGCCCGCAGCGAGAGCGCTCGGGCAACTCTCTGACGGCCAACCCGTTCGTTCGTCACCGCCAACCGATCATTGCGCGATGCCGCGCGCGGGCGCCACCTCACCCAAAATGCCAATAATGGTTTCGCCGGCAACTGCACGCTGGCCAATGACCACCCGCGCAGCGACGCCTTGCGGCAAATAAATATCAACCCGGCTACCGAACCGAATCAGCCCAATCCGTTGACCGGCCGCCACCATATCGCCCGCTTTGGTGAAGGCGAGGATACGCCGCGCAACCAACCCCGCAACTTGGGTGAAGCCGACCCGTACGCCATCGCTCCGCTCAATAAGGAAATGCTGGCGCTCGTTTTCCTCGCTGGCATTTTGGGCGTCGGCGGAGAGAAAGCTCCCAGAGACATAGACGACACGGCGCACCGTGCCGGTGATCGGCGCGCGCTGGATGTGTATGTCAAATATGCTCATAAAGATCGAGACGCGCGTCTGCACAACATCGTCAAGACCATTATTTTCAACCAGTTCGCGCGGTGGCCGAACATCCTGAATCAAGGTGACCAGTCCGTCTGCGGGTGCGACAATGAACGCATCGCCAATTGGCACAACGCGCACGGGATCACGGAAAAACAATGCGATCCAAAGCGTCAGCCCGAGCAAAGGCCAGACCAACCCTTGCAGCCCGAAGAGCCAAGCAAGAAAAGCCAGCACTGCGGCGATAACGACAAATTTTCGCCCATCGGCGTGAATGCCCGGCAGCCGCCATTTGGCACTTTTGCCTTGTGCATCATGAGGAAGTGGACCCGCCATAATCCGCCTCTAGCGGCTCCGTCGGCGAAACTCAATGTAAGGTCATTGACCGTGGGAGTTGATCACCCGCGCCACACGCATTAGGGGCTAATCAAACAACTCTCCCCGGGGACAAAGAATATGGCAAAAATCAAGGTCAAAACGCCCGTTGTCGAAATCGATGGCGATGAAATGACGCGGATTATCTGGCAATGGATTCGCGAGCGGCTGATCCTGCCATATCTTGATATCGACCTTGAATATTATGACCTCTCTATCGAGAAGCGTGACGAGACGAATGACCAGATCACGGTCGACTCGGCGAAGGCGATCCAGAAATATGGCGTTGGCGTCAAATGCGCGACGATCACGCCAGATGAAGCGCGCGTCGAAGAGTTTAAACTGAAGAAGATGTGGAAATCGCCGAATGGCACGATCCGCAACATTCTCGGTGGCGTCGTCTTCCGCGAGCCCATCGTTATCAAGAACGTGCCACGGCTCATTCCCGGCTGGACGGATCCCATTGTTGTTGGCCGCCACGCTTTTGGCGACCAATATCGCGCAACCGATTTCCTCGTTCCCGGCCCAGGCAAACTCCGCTTGGTATGGGAAGGCGACGATGGCCGCAAAATCGATGAGGAAGTGTTTCATTACCCATCGTCGGGCGTTGCGCTCGCGATGTACAATCTCGATGATTCAATCCGCGATTTTGCCCGCGCCAGTATGAATTACGCGCTCAATCGCGGATGGCCGCTCTATCTTTCAACGAAGAACACGATTCTGAAGGCGTATGACGGGCGCTTCAAAGACCTGTTCGCCGAAGTTTTTGAGAGCGAATTCAAAGACAAGTTCAAAGATGCCAAGATTGTTTATGAACATCGGCTGATCGACGATATGGTCGCATCGGCACTCAAATGGTCGGGTAAGTTTGTCTGGGCCTGCAAGAATTACGATGGCGATGTCCAGTCGGATCAGGTGGCGCAGGGCTTCGGATCGCTCGGCTTGATGACGTCCGTATTGCTGTCGCCCGATGGTAAGACGGTGGAGGCGGAAGCGGCGCACGGCACGGTGACCCGCCACTTCCGGATGCACGAGCAAGGTAAGGCAACGTCGACGAACCCGATCGCTTCGATTTTTGCATGGACCGGCGGCTTGAAGTTCCGCGGTCAGTTCGATGGCACGCCGGAGGTGACGCAATTCGCCGAAACGCTTGAGCGGGTCTGCATCGAAAGCGTTGAGAATGGTGCAATGACCAAGGATCTGGCGATCCTCATTGGCCCCGATCAAGCGTGGCAGACCACCGAGCAGTTCTTTGAGACTGTGCGGCTCAACCTTGAAAAGGCGATGTTCGCACAGGCTTAATCGTCGCCCAACGGGCGTGGTAGCAACAAGGCGAGGAGCTTCGCGCGGCATTCGCCGTCTATCACACCGTCGATATTTTCGGGTCGGAAGCGACGCTGAAACGCGATGACGGCTGCTTGCGGATCCGTCACGTCGTATCCGAACCGTTCCAATGCGAGCAGGAACCCACCATCACTCCAATGCGGGTCGAGCAGATTCTGGGTCGGGCTGGGCAATGCCAGCCGCAGACGTGCGAGGCGGCCCCACGGGAAGAGTTCGCCGGGATCGTCTTTTCGCGCCGGTGCGATATCCGAATGGCCGACAACATTGCCGCGGGTAATACGGCACCGCGTTGTAAGCGTCCGCATGAGTGGGATCAGTGCTTCAATCTGCGCATCAGGGAAGGGTCGATAGCCAAATTCGTGCCCCGGATTGACGAGCTCGATACCGATGCTGGCAGAGTTAATATCGGTCACACCGCGCCAATATGATTTTCCGGCATGCCACGCCCTCTTGTCCTCATCGACCATGCGGACAATCTGTCCGTCTTCGGCAATGAGATAATGCGCAGAGACCTTTGCCTCGGGGTCGGTCAACCGCGCGATGGCCGATGCCGCATCCTGCATGCCCGTATAATGCAGCACGATCATATTAATCGGCAGTGTGCGCGCGTCGAAATTCGGCGATGGCGTTTCAATCATAGCAGAGGTTTAACGACAGTTCGGCACCAACTGCAAGTCGCGGAGCTGGCGGGCCAGCCCTGCGGCGGTATAAGGCTTGTTCAGATAGCCATGAACGCCCAGATGGCGCGCGCTGTTGCGCAGCGCGGGTGTGGCATCGCTGGTGCAAAAGATCATCGGCGTATTGTTGTTCGCGGCATCGCCAGACTCGCGATAAGCTCGGATAAAGTCCAGTCCCTCCATCACCGGCATAAACTGATCAACGATAATCAGATCGAACCGTTTAGCCGATGCTTGGGTGAGGCCATCAGCGCCATCCACCGCCTCGGTGACGCGGTACCCAGCTGCTTCGACCAATGCGCGACAAATGCGCCGCGCCAAACGCGAATCATCAATGAGCAGGCACTCAAGCATGGGCGATCATGGGCGGTGCGGGCAAAACCATTTTTGCGGTGAACCCCTCGCCAGGGCGGTCGTACAATTCAAGCGCACCATCCAGCCGCTCAAGCGCAATCCGCACCGAATCGAGCCCAACGCCGCGCCCGGCAATATCGGAAAGGATGCCCGCCGTAGAGACGCCGGGACGTGTCAATACATCGATAGCGCCTGCCGCCCACTCGGCCTTTGCGGCAAGCGTGGCATAATCGACCCCGCCGCCATCGTCGCTCAAACTGAGTTCCACCGCTCCTTCAGCGTTCGTCACGCGCAGCAGAATCTGACCGCATTCCGGCTTTCCGCGTCGCCGCCGCTCGTCGGGAAGTTCGATGCCATGCGCTATCGAGTTGCGCAGCAAATGGCACAGAGCGTGCCGCAAAACGGGGATATGTGCGCGGTCTAGCCAGACGGTATCACCAACGGTGCTTAACGTCGCAGCGCGTCCATGCGAGGCGGCAAGTTGGCCAACATAGGCGCTCAGGCCATCGAACAGCTGGGCCGCCGGCGCGTAACGCAGCGCCCAGATTGATTCAATATGAGCGCGCACGTCATCGACGAGCTGCGCGTGCGATGACGACGATGACACAACGCCCAGATCGTTCAATGATCGACTGATCACCTCGGATTGCGCGATAAGGCCATCGAGCAGGCTCAATGACAAGCGCACCGACCTGATTTGGGTGGGATCAAACGGCATGGCATCAGCCGTCAGTGCGCGCGGCTGCCCGAGCAGATCGGTGATCAGTTCATCCTCGCCCAATGTCGGGTAGCCAATGCCGAGCTCGATGGCCTGCGCAATCGCGTCGATCCGCTCGAGCGCGAAAACAATCAGCGCGGTATGTCGGGCATTATCCGCCAGCGCCCAATGGCGACGATCCGCAAGCCCCTGCTCGGCGGCGGCGGCGAGCGCTTCGATGCGTGACATCCGCACAAAACCGGCACCGGCCTTTGCGGTGTGAAGATGCCGGAAGATCGCGTCATAAATCTGCTGGTCGTTCGGTTGCTCGCGCCAGTCGCGCAACAATGGCGCCAGCGCCGCAAAGCTGGTGCGCAACTCAGCCGCGAATTCCAACATCAAATCATCCATTGCCCAACTCCGTTTATCGAGCTGGATTATTGATGACTGGCCTTAAGAATATTTATCGCGGATGCGGCAAATTAGCTCCGAAAAGGACGAACTCTTGCGCAGGATCGGAGACCATCACAGTGCCGCCGCAGTTTTTGGCGATGCTGTAGGCCAGCCAAGCGGGTGCGGCGCGCGGCGTGATCGCATCCTCTGGCACCTGCCCCGTCAACACTTTGCGCAATTCAGGATCCAGCACCATGCGCGGCCCTTCGGCGCGCACCACAATCTCGGTTCCGGCGGCGCTCGTTTCGGCACCGACGTCAAGCCGACCACCGCGAACGAGCGCATCGCCAGCGATCAGCGCCAGATTGAGCATCACCTTGATCGCGGGCTTGGCGAGCGTCGGCGTGCTCACCAACCAACCGAGCTGAACCCGCCCGCTGTTGATATACATGCCTTCAATCGCCAGTTTGGCCTCGCCTGCGTCAACCTCTTCACCGAAGCCGCCAGCGGCACCAAAGGCGAGACGAAAAAACTTGAGCTTATTGGCCGATGCCGTCGCGCTCTCATTCAAGAGCTCCAGACATTTAGCGCGCATCTCCGGATCATGCTCGTCCGCCAGCAGTTCGAGCCCGTTATTCAGCGCGCCAACGGGGCTTAGCAGATCATGGCAAAGCCGTGAGCAGAGCAGACTGGCGAAATCGGTGGGGTGCATGGTCATGACGTCTATCCTGTTTGGCGGCCCTTTTGACCGAATCGGGATATGCTGGCAAGCGCGATGTCATCCATATTATCAATGGCCTGCGCCCCTTGCTATTCACACGAACTTCGCCACAACGCGGAGCATGAGCGACGCAAACACCGAGACGAGCTTGGTTGTCCCCCCCGAAAGGATCGGCTGGCGGCTGGATCGCGTGCTCGCGACGTTGATCCCTACCCTGTCACGCGAACGGCTCAAGGCGCTGATTTCGTCTGGTCATGTGTCAAGCGGCGCTGATTTGACGCGCGATCCGGCGACGAAAGTGCGCGTCGGCACGCCTTATGTGGTGCATATCCCACCGCCGCTACCCGCGCACAATGAGGCGCAGGATATTCCGCTGACCATCGTTTACGAGGATGATTATCTGCTTGTGGTCGACAAGCCCGCCGGGCTCGTCGTCCATCCTGCTGCCGGTAATTTCGACGGGACACTCGTCAACGCGCTGCTGCATCATTGCGCGGGGCGGCTCTCTGGGATTGGCGGCGTCGCGCGGCCTGGTATCGTGCATCGCATTGACAAAGACACATCAGGGCTGATGCTGGTCGCGAAAACCGACCGCGCGCATGAGGGGTTGGCCGCACAATTCGCCAAACACAGCATCAACCGGCGATACAAAGCGATTGTCTCAGGTGTCCCGCGCCAACTGAGCGGCACCGTTGATGCCCCGCTCGCGCGCTCCGCCACCAACCGCAAAAAGATCGCGATTGTGAGCGACGGGCGCGGGAAGCGCGCAGTGACGCACTGGAGCTTGCTGACACCCCTCAAAGGTGCCGCGCTCGTCGAATGTCGGCTCGAAACGGGGCGCACACATCAGGTGCGGGTCCACATGGCATCGCTTGGCCACCCGCTCGTTGGTGATCCGGTTTACGGCCGGACATTGCCCGCACATCGGCAGATTCTCGCCGATCTGGACTTTAAGCGGCAGGCATTGCACGCCGCCGTTCTTGGATTTGTTCACCCCATAAGTAGCGAAACTTTAACCTTTGAAAGCGAAATTCCGTCCGATATGCAGCGCTTGTTCAGAATTCTGATGCTAGAAGCTTGATAAAGATTGCTGCGCCCTTATGTCGTGGCAAAGGGAGTTCGATGATGGCTAGTAAGTCAGTGGTGGCAAAATCAAATGTTCCGGCGGCATTGCCGTCGCTTGGTGGTAGCGAGGCGGGGTTGAACCGCTATCTTGCGGAAATCCGCAAGTTTCCAGTGCTGTCGCCCGAAGAAGAATATATGCTCGCGAAGCGCTATCAGGAGCATCAGGATCCTGAGGCGGCGACGAAGCTCGTCACAAGCCATTTGCGGCTCGTTGCGAAGATCGCAATGGGCTATCGCGGCTATGGCCTTCCGGTGCAGGAATTGATCGCTGAGGGCAATATCGGCCTGATGCAGGGCGTCAAGAAATTCGAGCCCGATCGGGGTTTCCGTCTCTCCACATACGCGATGTGGTGGATCAAGGCGTCGATGCAGGAGTTCATCCTGCGCTCGTGGAGCCTTGTGAAGATGGGCACCACCGCCGCGCAGAAGAAGCTTTTCTTCAACCTGCGTCGGATGAAAAATAACCTCGAAGCGTTCGAGGATGGTGATCTGAAGCAGGCCGACCTCACCAAGATCGCGACCGATTTGGGCGTGACCGAGGCTGAAGTGACGAGCATGAACCGGCGTATGTCGCAGGGTGGTGACACGTCGCTCAACGTCTCGCTCAATGTTGATGGCGACGGCCAGTGGCAGGATATGCTGATCGACGAAGCGCCGCTGCATGATGAGCGCATTGCCGAACATCAGGAAGGTCAGGTTCGCCACGCTTTGCTTGAAGAAGCGATGACCAGCCTGAATGCCCGTGAGCAGGAAATTCTCACGCAGCGCCGTTTGATCGACGAGCCAAAAACGCTCGAAGAGCTGAGTCAGGTTTTTGGTGTGTCACGCGAACGTGTCCGCCAGATTGAGGTGCGTGCGTTCGAAAAGCTGCAAAAGGCGATGATGTCGCTGGCGGGTAGCAAGGGCATGCTCGCGCTCGCCTAACGTGACAATCGGGGGGGTACTTCGCTGGCTCATTCGCGCTGGGGTCTTCGCGTTCGTTGGCTCCATCCTGTGGGTGCTCGCCTACGCGATCATCCCCGTGCCGATCACCGCAACGATGATCCCCGACGCTTTCAACGGCAACGGTATCACCAAACGCTGGACGCCGCTCAGCCAGATCAGTCCGAACATGGCGCGCGCCGCAATCGCGGGCGAGGATGGCAAATTCTGCTCACATCATGGCTTTGACTGGGACGCGATGAGGATTGCGGAGCGCGCCAACGAAAATGGTCATCGCATTCGCGGCGGCTCCACAATCAGCCAGCAGACCGCAAAGAATGCCTTCCTCTGGCAAGGCGGCGGCTATTTCCGCAAAGCCATCGAGGCTTGGTTCACCTTTCTGATCGAAAACCTCTGGGGCAAGCGCCGGATCATGGAAGTCTATCTCAACATCGCCGAAACGGGCATCGGCACCTATGGGGCAGAGGCTGGTGCACAGCGCTACTTCGGCCATAGCGCCGCGCATCTGACGCCTGTCGAGGCTGCGCGGATCGCCGCAGTGTTGCCGCTGCCCAAGCGTCGCGATGCCGTCGACCCCGGTGGCTTTACCCGCCGCCACGGCAACCATATTGCGGCGATGGTTGGCGTTGTTAAGCGCGACGGGCTCGACAGCTGTCTGCGTTAATCGTTCCCGCTCACGGCGAGCGCGCCATGCGTCGCGTTCGTGCCCACCGGCGCGAAAGAAACTTCAAAATGGCTGTCATTGTCGCCCTTGGTCGCAATCGCCTTGTTGATCGTTGACTCGGGTGCAATCGTGTAGCCGTGCGCCTTGAGCGCATCGACATAATAGGCGCGAACGGTTGCGGGTGGCGCCGGCGCATCAAAATCGAGCGCGACATTGCCATGGCTATCGCTATCCTCGTCGGATTTGGTTGAGCCGTTCACATTCATCTGGCCAATTTTTGATCCCGGATAGAGCTTGATCCCGTCAACATCGAAATTGCCTTTATCAAGGTTCATCCCTGGAACCCGCACATCCGCGGAAAAACCGGGAATTTTAATCCCGACCGAGCCGTCTTTGTTGTTCAGGGTGAGCTGCGCAGCGGTATTTGCGGCGGCGGCATTGTCAGCCTGATCGCCATCGTCCTTGGCATCGTCTGACTTGGCCTCGTCATGTGTCCAACTCCAGCCATGATGGCCGCTATGGCTCTCGAAATGGCGGACAACGGCATAGGCGAGGATCAGCGCCAGCCCCGCCCCAACGATCAAGCGACGATTGCGTAACTTCTCATCCATCGACAATCTCCAACTGTATTGCCCTCATAATACACATCGAAGCAACCATCACAAGCCTTAAAACGGCAGCTTAAATCCCGGCGGAAGCGGCAGCCCGCTCGTCATCTTGCCCATCTCGGCATTGGAGACCGCATCAGCCTTTGTGCGCGCATCGTTGAATGCGGCAACGATAAGGTCTTCGAGCATCCCCTTATCAGCGGGAACGAGCAGGCTGTCGTCAATCTCGAGCCCGCGAATGCTCCCCTTGGCGGTCGCCCGCACCTTGACAAGGCCACCGCCTGCGACGCCCTCAACCTCAATCGTGTCGAGATTGGCCTGCGCCTTGGTCAGTTCGGCCTGCACATTGGCGGCCATCGCGAGAACGTCGTCGATACTTTTCATCTACATGCTCCGTTGGGAAATAAGCTCGGCCTCGGGGAAAGCCTCGGTCGCCGCCTTGATGATCGGATGGGCGAGGATTGCATCGCGCGCTGTGGCCTCGCGCGCCTCCTCCTGCTGCTTCAATGACGGCACGCCCGCCGTTTCAGACATCACCACGCGCCACACCGCGCCGGTTGCTGTCTTAAGCGCTGCGGCGAGATCGCGCGCGAAGTCGCTCGGCAAAGGCCGCACCGGATGAATATCAAGCTCCGGCGCCTCGTAGCGCACCAGTCCCGAATAATCGTGTAGCATCTGCGCCAGCTGCATCTTGCCCTCGCGTTCGAGCAGCGCGATCAGCGCGGGGAAGTCGGGAGGGAGTGACGCCGTGCTTTCTTGGACAACATTGTGCTCCCGCGAAGGCGGGAGCCCGCCGGGCGAGCCAAGGCCGCTCTGTGATGAAGCTGGATTCCGGCCTTCGCCGGAATGCGGCGCAGTTATCGCGCCGTTCGAAACCCCCTGCCCGCTCTCAACCCGCGCGGCCAGCTCACCCGGATCGGGCAGGCTGCTCGCATAGACCAGCCGCAGCAGCGCCATCTCGAGCGCCTCGCGCGGCTCAGCGGCGCGCGTCACCTCGTCATGCCCCTTGAGCAGCATCTGCCACAGCCGGTGGAGCAGCGCGAACGACAGCTTGTCGGCGAGCTCGGCAAACGCCGCGCGCTCCTCCTCCGATTGCGCAGGATCAGGCGGCGCCCCCACCTTCGCCAGCGTGATCCCGTGGCACGCCTCCATCAGCCCGCGCAGCACCGCCAATGGCTCAACACCAAGATCATGCTGCGCCTTGAGCGCGGCGAGCACCGGCAACGCATCCGCCGCCAGCAGCAACTGGAACAACCGCCGCACCGCGCCACGATCAGACAGGCCGAGCATCTCGCGCACTTGGCTTGCGGTCACCACGCCGCCGCTCTCGCTATCAGCATGCGCAATCGCCTGATCGAGAATCGACAGCCCGTCCCGCACCGAGCCCTCCGCCGCGCGCGCCACGAGAGCCAAAGCCTCGGGCTCGACCGTCACCGCCTCTTTCTCAGCGATCCCCGCAAAATGCGCCGCCAGCATATCCGCCGGAATGCGCCGCAAATCGAACCGCTGGCAGCGCGAGAGCACCGTCACCGGCACCTTGTTGATCTCGGTCGTCGCGAACAGAAACTTCACATGTGCGGGCGGCTCTTCCAGCGTCTTGAGCAACGCGTTGAACGCATTCTTGGTCAGCATATGGACTTCGTCGATGATATACACCTTGTAGCGCGCAGTGACCGACGAATAGCGCACCGCCTCGATAATCTCGCGGACATCATCCACGCCGGTGTTCGAGGCCGCATCCATCTCGACGACATCGATATGCCGCCCCTCGGCGATGGCGACGCACGCCTCGCACACGCCGCACGGGTCAATCGTCGGGCCATGCTCGCAATTGAGCGCCTTGGCGATCAGCCGCGCGGTCGAGGTTTTGCCCACCCCGCGCACCCCGGTCATCAGGAAGGCATGCGCAATCCGGTCACGCTTGATCGCATTGCCGAGCGTCTGCACCATCGCCTCCTGCCCGATCAGCTCGGCAAAACGCTGCGGACGATATTTGCGGGCAAGGACTCGATAGGCGGGCGCGGACTCAGACATGCCTGCCGTTTAGCGCGGACGGGGGGGATTGGCGAGGGGGGCGTGAGGTGGTCACTTGGGGTGAACCCTCGTAAATTAGACGGTTAGTTCAAATGAAGAACGCACACGTTGCACCGTTTGATTTGGTCGCTCGCCGTCGCGAATGACATTGTGCGTAAACAAATCTGAAATAACTGACTTAATTACTGGCACGGAAACTGAGTTTCCGAATTGACGATAAGAATGCGAATCTATCGGATGGCAGAGGAACGAGTCCGGATATCCCTGCAAACGCGCACATTCGCGCGGTGTGATATGACGCATCCGTCCTTCATGCATGACGCCCAGCTTGTGTGCATCGCTCGAAACCAACGTGATTGAGATACTCTCCGGATCGATAAATTTGAAAATTTCGAAAGACATGTTTCCGGAGACAAGATTATATAAACCCTGCTTTACCTTAATATATTTTTTTGCCACCAAGCTGCTCAGCAATTTTTCAAGTTCTGGGTGATCAAAAAAACTAGCAATCTGGTGAATCGAAAGGCTTTTCCCATCCTGATGGGCTCCAAAAGCCTTTCTTCGGCGATTAGCCACAAGCGCATTCATCAGCCGGATTTCATCTGGGCTGCATATTCCTTTTATGCCCAACTCCCAAGAATGAACCGAGTTGCCATTCCGAAAATCAATCAGGCGCAAACCGTGAATGGGTATTTTTTTTGTTCAACAACTTGCATTAGCTTGCTTTGAAAAACGAGACTGCAATCATAGGATTCCGGAACATCACTCTCAAGTATGTCCGCCACCAGTTTTCGCGCTTTACAATCTTGCTTGTTTTTGAACAAATGTGAATCTGCTGATCCTTTGTTGGATTCAATCGTCAGAATAGGATCGTCATCCCGCAATCCCACAATATAAACCCGCACTCTGTTTTGCGGCACGTTAAACTCCGAACTGTTTAACAAACGCCATTGAACCTTGTAACCTAAATCTTCCAGATTCTGAATAATCGTGGCAAATGTACGCCCATTGTCATGAGTTAGTAGCCCGCGCACATTTTCAAGCAGAAAGCCCTTCGGCCTATGCTTGCCAAGCAGACGTTCAATCTCGAAAAACAGGGTGCCGCGCGTATCGCCAAAACCCTTTTGTTTTCCCGCATAGGAAAAGGGCTGACAAGGAAACCCAGCCAACAAAAAATCGAAATCTGGAAACTCCGAAATCTTGTAGAGGTCTCCTTGGGGAAACTCGCCGAAGTTTAGCGCATAAGTTTCGCGAGCGCGCTCATCAATCTCTGATGACAACACACATTTATTACTGATCACAAGATCAGTTAACGTTTGCTCAAAACCAATCCGAATACCACCAATTCCGGCAAAGAAATCAACGAATCGAATCATCTAACTGACCTTGAATGAAATCGACCAGCGTATCCAATTCAGTATCTGAATAGGCTACCGTGCAATCACTAGATTGACAAATCGTGTTTATTGCAGACCATCGGCTGAAATTACCGGCCCCGTCCAATACATAGTCCACAAAATGTCCCTCGCGACCCATGTGTGTTTTTCGGCCTTCTGCCATTGCTGCTTTTCGCTCAATGACGCTATTTGATGTAACCTGAAAGCTGACTTCAACCCCGACAATTTTTTCATTTCGTTTCACGACAACATCAAACGGCATTCCCTGCGGGCTATCGTAGCTTTTCAATAGCACCTTTCCGTTGCTTTTCACCTCATATGTTGGAGGAAGCTTATTCCTTAAATAATCAGCAACATAAACCTGATCAATTTGGCCTAGGCTGTTTGCACCTGCGCCCGTAGTAATTCGGCTCACATGGATATATCGTTGCTTTATATAACGATCTATCTCATCGGCATTTCCCAAAAGTGCTCCAAGATCACACCGTTCTAACGAGGCCTCGTCCGCCTTGGTCGACAAGCCCCCGAATGCCAGCAACATAATCATATCTCGAGTCAAATCGTCCAGTTTGACTTCGTTAACGATTGCTGCACCATCGATTTTTAATTTGGTATTGCTCAAACCTTTGACTGGAAGCGCTCGAAATTCATAGCGATGCGATTTTTGCCCAACCGTGAAATCCAAACTCCTACGCTTCGTTTTCGGATCGATTGGAAAGACGCTTTCAAATTCCCGACCCAAGCGCTTGATCGGCTCGCCACCATAGTCAGACAAAACCGCCAAATGCTTCAAAAAAAGCTGCGGGTGCAAATCCGATGCTTCCAGCACGTTAAGTATCTGTGTTGGCTGATCGCCGGACAATTTCAGAATCGAAATAAATTTTTCCTGAGTTTCAATGAGTTTTGGGATTGGACTCAGGAGGGCAACTTGCTCTTCCAACGCCTTAGGCCACCATTTGATAGCGACTGCTTCCAAATCCGTGGCAGTCTTTTTATATTTCATCGGGGAATACCACCTTTGGATCGCATTTTTTACCAAGAGAATCACGCGCCAATCTTGTCGCCTAAAATCTGAGCCATTGCAATGTGTTCTAATTATGTTCACCGGAAATCTGTGTCAAGACTGCATCTCACGATAGGTATTTCTGGTGTTATTTGACGTACGTCTGAGGCGACATAATCAAGCTGAATTGTTTGAGGCATCGTTGACAATTGCGCAAACACGCTTTCCCGCGCGCCTGCTAAAATTATTTAAACTTAACCCAGTTTCGCAGTTCCTTCTTTCCTACACATAACTATATCGGTTATACACGAACAATGCCCGTCTCTCCCGCCACTGCCCGTCGGCCATGCTGTGAAGGATATCCATGCGCCAAAGCGCCGCGCATGTTGGCAACGGGTGCGGCGGAACATTTTTTGCCGCATCGTGTCACTTATGTCACTTTAGACGCAAATCAGCCATTCTCGTGACCGCCGATGCGTCACAAAGGCTCAGAAACACCGCATATTGGGGTAAAGTAGGAGCCGGAACGACCCGACGCGAAATCGCTGTGGCTGCTTCGTTCCCGACCTGACCAGGTTCACGAGGGCACCGTCCGCCCGACTCCCGTCGGCGCATATGGGGGAAGTCGGCGCCGAACGCAAGGAGCGGGGCCCACCCCTCCCGTCTACGGGAGGGGAAAGGTGGTTCAGCGCCCCTGCATGTTGCGCGCCTCGGCGGGGATGCGGACGGTGAGGCCATCGAGCGCCTCGGTCAGCATGATCTGGCACGCGAGGCGGCTGGTGCGCGTGGCGTGCGCGGCGAGGTCGAGCATGTCCTCCTCCTCCTCGCTCGCCTTTGGCAGGCGGGCGAAGTCCTCCGGCGCGACAATGACATGGCAGGTCGAGCAGGCCATCTGCCCCTCGCACGTGCCCTCAAGCGGCATGTTGGCGTTCTGGCCAATGGCGAGGAGGTTGTCGCCCGGTGCGGCCTGCGCCTGAGTGGCGGTGCCATCGGCGGCGATGAAGGTGATGGTGATCATGTGGGGCTCCGTTGCTGGTCGGCGGCGGCGGTGATGAGCGCGGCGGCGCGGTCGATCTCGTCAGGCGTGGTGTAACGGCCAAAGCCGAGCCGGATGCTGGCGCGGGCTTGGGGCTCAATGAGGCCGAGCGCGCGGAGCACATGGCTCGGGCGGCCTGAGCCTGATGCGCAGGCCGAACCGGCGGAGAAGGCGACCTCGCGGACGTCTGAGATGAGGCGGGTGGCATCGAGCCCCTCGCGCCGGACGTTGAGGTTGCCCGCGTAGCGCTGTGTGGCGGAACCGTTGAGGATCCAGTCGGAGCCGAGCGCGGCGCGGAACCGGGCGGCGAGTGCCGCGACATGTGCGGCATCGGCCTCTTGGCGCGTGGCCATGAGTTGGGCTGCTGCGCCAAAGCCCGCGCACAGCATCGGCGAGAGCGTGCCCGAGCGCTGGCCGCCCTCCTGCCCACCGCCGTGCATGAAGGGGCTGAGCGGGGCTCCAGTGCGCACCCAGAGCGCTCCCACGCCGATGGGGCCGTGGACCTTGTGCGCGCTCACTGCGATATAGTCGGCCTTGGTCGGCAGCGGGACGCGGCCATAGCCTTGCACGGCATCGCAGAGGAGCGAGGCACCCGCCGCGTGCGCCATCTCGGCCAGTTCGTCGATGGGCTGGATGACACCAATCTCGTTGTTGACCAGCATCGCGATGACGAGCGCAGTACCCTGCGTGATCGCGTAGCGCGCCTGCTCCAAGTCCACCAAACCGTCAGAGCTGACGGGAAGGATCTCCACCTGGTTATAGCTTCGTAGCGCCGACACCGTATCCAGAGCCGCAGCGTGCTCGTTGGCGAGCACGACAATCTTGCAGCCCTTCGCCGCCGAGCGGATCGCCCAGTTGAGCGCCTCGGTCGCGCCGCTGGTGAAATAGACTTGCCCGTCGGATGGCAGCAGCGCACCGACCTGATCGCGCGCGACCTCCACCGCTGCCTTTGCTGCCCGCCCCAGCTTGTGCGCGGCATGCGGGTTCGCGCCGCCATCGAGCCAGGGCAGCATCGCGGCGCGCGCTTCGGGCGCGAGCGGAGTCGTCGCCTGATAATCGAGATAGATCACTTGCGGATGCGCTTCCACGCCTCGATAAACCTGTAGACATCGGCGCGCGTCGTGTCGGGGCCGAAGCTGACGCGGACGACTTCGCTCGCGGCCTTCTCGTCCCAGCCCATCGCCGCAAGCACATGGCTTGGGCGCAGACTACCTGATGAGCAGGCGCTTCCGGCCGAAACCGAGATGCCCGCCATATCAAACTGAATCAGCTGCGTATTCGCGGCCATGCCCGGCATATGGTAGCTCGCGATTGTGGCGAGGCGCGGCGCATCGCGCGCGACCACTTTGCCACCCGCCGCCTCAATCGCGCCATCGAGGTGCGCGCGCAAATCGCCCGCGCGCGCCAGCCAACCGCGGTTCGCCTCGAGCGCCGCCGCCATGCCCAGGACGGCGGGGAGATTCTCGGTGCCGGCGCGATAGCCGCGCTCCTGCCCGCCGGTTGCGGTCAACACACCAAGGTCGCGCACGAGCAACGCGCCAACGCCCGGTGGGCCGCCAAACTTATGCGCCGAGATGGCGATCATATCCGCATCCGGCAGATCGAGCTTGCCAGCCGATTGCGCACAATCGACGAACGCAATGCCGCCTGCCTTGCGAATGATCGGGATGAGCCGATCGAGCGGTTGCTGCACGCCTGTCTCATTGTTCACGGCCTGAATCGCGACGAGTGGGCGCGCCGCCGCCAATGCTGCCAATCGCCCCGTAAGCGCATCCGGCGACACGCGGCCATCGGCTTCCACTGGCAGAAAATAGGCGTTCGGCACGACGCGATGCACCGCATCATGCTCGGTCGCGCTGACAAAGACCGCGTCCGCTGTGGAGCGAGTCAGCGCAATCGTAATTGCCTCAGTCGCGCCGCTCGTGAAAACCACCTCGTCCGACCAACCTAGCGCCGCCTTTATTCGGCCCCGAGCATCCTCAAGCGCCGCCCGCGCCGCGCGGCCCTCGGCATGTGGCGAAGAGGCATTTGCCCATAGCCCCCAAGCCTCGGCCATTGTTTTGCGCACCGCTGGCAGCATTGCTGTGGTCGCTGCATGGTCTAGATATAGGCGTTTAGTCGGCGTCACGCTGCGCTTTGCTCTCAATCGTTGCGATTTCCCTGAACATCCCTATATAGCGTTCGCTTCGCGCGCACAGCCTTTTTGCGATGTCCCGTGTGCACCCCTCGAATTTAGTGTGAGTATTGATGCCTGAAGTCATTTTTCCCGGCCCTGAGGGCCGCCTCGAAGGCCGATTTAATCCAGGACCCCGCCCACGCGCGCCGGTCGCGATGATTCTTCACCCGCATCCGCATGGCGGTGGCACGATGAACAATGCGATTGTGCAAGCGCTCTACAAGACGTTTGTGCGGCGCGGCTTCGCCACGCTGCGCTTCAATTTCCGTGGCGTGGGCAAGTCTCAAGGCGTGTTCGACAATGGCGTTGGCGAATTGTCCGATGCCGCCTCAGCGCTTGATTGGGTGCAGAGCATCCACCCTGAAGCCCAAACGACCTGGATTGCGGGCCATAGCTTCGGTGCGCTGATTGGCATGCAATTGTTGATGCGTCGCCCTGAGATTAAGGGCTTTATCTCGGTCGCACCACCGGCGAACATGTACGACTTCACGTTCCTCGCGCCCTGCCCTTCGTCGGGAATCATCATTCAGGGAACGAGCGATGAGGTGGTCACGCCGAGCGCGGTGCAAAAGCTGGTCGATAAGCTACGCACGCAAAAGCACATCACCATCCATCACGACGAGATTAAGGGTGCAAACCATTATTTTCAGCATGAAATGCCCGAATTGATGGGATCGGTGGACCGCTATCTCGATATGCGGCTCGCTGGGGATCGATAATTGACGATTTTGTCGATTTCTGCATCATTTTTTACTTTACATTCACACTCATTCCTCTAGACGGCGTTTCGCTGCCCCAAGGGGACTTCCAATAACCGTAAGGCAGCCTTTGATGAACTTAATTGCCTTTGGAGGTCCCTTGAATTGTACAGCCATCATAACGCGCTGGGGCTAGCTACTGCCCCGTTCGAGAACGCTATCGATCTCGTTAAAGCACAGCGCCCGGTCGAGCCGGTCACGCTTATTCGTCCGCACGCTGCTCGGCGCGCTGCCCGTTTCTTCGTCGAGAAGTTTCCGGGGCGGTCGCTCTACGCGGTAAAGGCGAACCCCTCACCCGATCTGTTGAAGATTTTGTGGGAGAACGGCATCACGCATTACGACGTCGCCTCACTTGCTGAGGTGCGGCTGGTGCGCAGCACGCTGCCTCAGGCGACGCTGTGCTTCATGCACCCGGTGAAGGCCGAGGAAGCGATTGCCGAAGCCTACCACGACCATGGCGTGCGCACGTTCTCGCTCGACTCGCTTGAGGAACTCGCCAAGATCACCCGGGCAACTGGCAATGCAACCGACCTGACGCTGTGCGTCCGCATTCGCGTCTCGTCGGAGCATTCAAAGCTCAGCCTCGCGTCGAAGTTTGGTGCGCAACCGCATGAACTGCCAGCACTTTTGATGGCCGCTCGGCAGGCCTCCGATGCGTTGGGTATCTGCTTCCATGTGGGTTCGCAAGCGATGACACCGCACGCCTATGCACTGGCGCTTGAGCAAGTACGTGTCGCGATCGTGAACTCGGGTGTCACCGTCGATGTGGTCGATGTGGGTGGCGGGTTCCCGTCGAGCTATCCCGGCATGGAGCCGCCACCGCTTGAGGCGTATTTCGACACGATCCACCGCTGCTTCGAACGGCTGCCGGTCAGCTATTCGTCGGAACTGTGGTGCGAGCCGGGCCGTGCGCTCTGTGCCGAGTATAGCTCGCTGCTCGTTCGCGTTGAAAAGCGGCGCGGTGACGAACTGTACATCAATGACGGTGCCTATGGTGCGCTGTTCGATGCGGCACATATCGGCTGGCGTTTTCCGGTCGGGCTCGTGCGTCATGATGCTTCAAATGCGCGCGACATGCCGTTCAGCTTTTATGGCCCGACCTGCGACGATATGGACCATATGGCGGGGCCGTTTATGCTGCCTGCCGATGTCCAAGCCGGCGATTATATCGAAATTGGCATGCTTGGGGCCTATGGCAGTGCAATGCGGACCAATTTCAATGGCTTTGGCACGACGGCACAGCATGAAGCCAAGGATCCGCCAATGGTGACGATGTATGATGAGCATGTTGTGCCCGTCCGTTACAACAACGTCGTCAAGCTGTAACAATTAAACCCCAATTTCTAAACGACCTTCGCCGCCCTGCTGATGCTGGGCGGCCCTTGGAGATATGATATGACAGACCTGCCAACCGCCACCCCCCAAGATCAAGCCCAGCGCAAAGCGGAATTGCTCTCAACGCTCGTCGAGCATATCGACATCACGAGCTTCGACGCACGCCCGATCATCGACCAGATGGGCAAGATGAGCTTCACCAGCCGCGACCTCGCGCGCGCGACCGGCATTTACAACCAGATGCTCGAAGATCCTGATTGCTCGATCTTTCTTGTGATCGCGGGTAGCACTTCGGCGGGCGGCTGCATGGACCTCTACGCCGAACTTCTGCGCTCGAACATGATCGATGGCGTGGTCGCCACTGGCGCGAGCATCGTCGATATGGATTTCTTCGAAGGGCTCGGCCACAAACATTATCAGGCGCTCGATGTGCCCGATGATGACACGCTGCGTTCGCTGCTGATCGACCGGATCTACGACACGTATATTGACGAAGAGCAGCTGCAGGATTGCGATCACACGATCTACGAAATTGCGAATTCGCTCGAAGCCAAGCCCTATTCCAGCCGCGCCTTCATCCGCGAGATGGGAAAATATCTCGCCGAACACGGCAAAAAGGACAATAGCCTCGTCAAGCTTGCGTATGAGCATGATGTGCCGATCTTCTGCCCCGCGTTTGTCGATTCATCGGCGGGCTTCGGTCTCGTGAAGCATCAGGTTGATCGTGCCAAGGAGGGCAAGCCCTATATGGTGCTCGACGCGATTGCCGATTTCCGCGAACTGACCGACATCAAGATCAAGGCCGGCACTACGGGCCTTCTCATGATCGGCGGCGGCGTGCCGAAGAACTTCATTCAGGACACTGTCGTTTGCGCCGAAATCCTCGGCCATGACGATGTGCAGGTGCACAAATATGCTGTCCAGATCACCGTTGCCGACGTGCGCGATGGCGCGTGCTCTTCATCGACGCTCCAAGAGGCCGCAAGCTGGGGCAAGGTCAACACCGGCATTGAACAGATGGTGTTCGCAGAAGCGGGCTCGGTGATGCCGTTGCTCGCGTCAGACGCCTATCATCGCGGTGCTTGGAAGACGCGCGCCAAGCGAAAATGGAGCGCTATCTTCGACTAAATCACCAGCGATTGACATTAACAAAAATGTAATTAGCGTCCCCTCAAACATTATGAGGGGACGTCAATATGCACAGCACAATTCTTCTTCCCGCGGCGATTCTCGTGGCATGGTCGCTGGTCATGCTGCTCTGGACCGTTGTGACGCGGATGCCAGCACTACAGAAATCCGGGATCGATCTCGCGAAAGCGCCACCCGGTGGACGCGGCGAGGCGTTGAATGGCGTGCTCCCCGACAACGTTATGTGGAAGTCCCACAACTATAGTCACCTTATGGAACAGCCCACGCTGTTTTATGCTGCGGTCGCTATTCTGGCGCTTGCGGGTGCGGGGGAAGGTCTCAACACGCAATTGGCATGGGATTATGTTGTGCTCCGCATTGTCCATAGCCTGTGGCAAGCGACGGTGAACAAAATTCCGGTTCGATTTGTCCTGTTCTCGCTCTCGACGCTGTGTCTTGTCGCGCTTGCGGTGAATGCAGTTCGCGCGACACTCTAGGACGCCATCAGTGATTCACGCACAAATCCTGCAACCCATCGTCGCACTGGCAGCCTGGACATTCGTCATCTGGCTCTGGATGTATGCGACGCGCATTCCCGCGATGCAAAAATCGGATATTGATGTGCCCAACTGGGTCGGTGGCACCGGCCTCGACCTAGAGGATAAGCTCCCCGCGCGGGTGCAATGGGTGGCGCACAATTACAACCATCTGCACGAGGCACCAACGGTATTTTATGCCGTCACGTTGGTGCTGGCGATGGTGGGATGGGGCAATGGTCTGAATGCGGACATCGCTTGGGCCTATGTCGCACTGCGCGTCGCGCACAGTTTGGTGCAGATATTGTGGAACCGGATCATGGTGCGTTTTGCACTCTTCTTGCTTTCAAGCCTCGCGCTGTTGGCGTTGATCGTCCATGCGAGCTTGGCGGTGTTTGTCCACTGATTTTGCACGTGGTGCGGCAGTCATATCGGCGATGACGCCGCGCAGGAACACAATCGCGCAACCGAGCAGCGAGTGCTGCGCGATAGCGATGTAAAGCCCCAGCCAATAGGGCGGTATCTGGACCATCAAGATTTTGGCAACCAGATCGGGCCGCCCGCGCGCCTGCAGCCGCGTGAACGCCACCAATGCCAGCGCATTGAACCAAAAGGCATAAATCAGGACGCGCGCAATCGGTGCGGCAGCCGCGCCCGTTTTCGCCCCCACCCATAATTTCAGCAGCGGGTCAGCGGCAAGAATCGCCACCAAGACAGGCAACGATATCAGCGCCATCAGCACGCGCAGCGCCTGCTCACCCAGCGCCCGCGCCGCATCGGGAGGCGCGGCCGAGAGCTTCGGGAAAAGGGCATTGGTGAGCGCCGATGGCAGCACCGCGATGCGCGAGGCCATATTATAAGGGATCGAATAAATCGCGACCGCCGCCATGCCGAGTGTCGCGCCCATCGCGAACCGGTCGGCGATGACCAACATCGGCCCGAAGACCGCACTCAGCGTCACCCAACCGCCATAAGTGAGCAACTCCCACATCCGGCTGAGGCTGACGCTGATGCGTTCCCGCCGCGTCAGTTCGAGCTGACATCGAACGGAGAGCAGCAGCACCGCCAGCGCGCGGGCGGCAATGGCGGCCAGCAGCAATGCGGGCAGATTCGGCCCGATAAAATAGGCGATTCCAAGCTGCAGCAGTTGGAACAGCGCGGTCGATGTGACGGAAATGATATTGGTTTACAAAAAGCGCTCGCGGCCCTGCAACGCGCCGGAGAGCACACCCGTCACGGTGGCAATCGGCACCCCCAGCGCCAGCAGCGGGATGGCGGCGACCAATTCGGGGCGTAACGCTGCCGACACATGCGCATGATCGATCAGCGCATAACGCCCGACCAGCCAGAGAATGCCGCCGCCGACACAGCCCATTGCGAGATTGACAACCAGCGCGCTCCAGAAGGTTTCGGCACGTGCTGAGGCTGGAGCGTTGCGCAACGCCGCAATCCGGAACGCTGTCGCACGCCCCAGCCCCAGATCGAACAAGCCGAAATAACCGAGCAACAACCAGGCGATTTGCAGCACGCCATAACGCTCGATGCCCACCAACCGCAGGTACAGGGGAACAGTTACCAGCGACAGGAACAGGGGCAGCAGCGCACCCACGAGATTGTAACTTGCATTGCGGGACAGGCTCAAATCGGTCGTACTCCACTCGTCGATCAAGCGGAGCAATGACGCAAGCACTGTGGCGAGGCCAGCGCGACTGCGTCCATTCAGAACGCAATTAGCGCGGGTTGGTTTACGCTTTATTCATCTGAATCGAGCGCGTCGCCGCGCTTCGAGTAGAGGTCCTTCATGCACGCCGTATCAGGGCAATTGTCGCGCGACTTTAAAAAGGCGCGCTGCGCTTGGATGAGCGCGGGGAGATCAGGCTTTGGCGTCGCGGCCTTTTTCTGCTGATAGGCCGTGTTCAGATCACGATCCATTCCCGCGAGATCTTCGTCCTGGCAGATCATGCGCATGGCGTTGGTCAGCTTGCCACCGCAGTCAAACGAGGGGTTATAGGTTTTGCCCGCGAACGGCGTCACTGACGCATCGGCTCCGCCACCGCCAAGTGCCTTTCGTTGCGCCACAAGATCGGTTGCGGTCGCGAGTTGATCACTGATCGCATCAGCGCCAGTCACCTGCACCACAACGCCTGAATGGTCGGCCGCTTGTTGCACCGAATATTGCACCGTGGTTTGCAGCATATTG